>Ga0209542_10004846_pt1 | contig 27365 bp, 24 predicted proteins | sample RifCSPhighO2_01_FD_184028 | JGI IMG/M metagenome (GOLD analysis project Ga0209542, IMG submission 184028) | Soil microbial communities from Rifle, Colorado - Rifle CSP2_plank highO2_0.1 (SPAdes) (version 2) | ecosystem: Environmental > Terrestrial > Deep subsurface > Rock core/Sediment ...
GCAGATCCGGTGAACTCCTCGCTACTTAACGTCGTTAATCTAAATAGAAGTGAAAAAGCAGCGATTGCCGTAAAAAGTAAAAAAACGCTGAGAGGAACTGGGATTTCGAATTTCTTAGTAACAAGAAAGTAAATTAAACCAAACAAAGCGTAAACAGCTACAACCAAATCAAAAAAATAAATCGGCACTCCCCTATCGCTACTAAATAAAGCAAGCTGGCCTAAACTTAAGCTTGCAACAGAAAGAATAAACAAAAAACTTAACAGCTTAGGCTTTTTCATATTTTTTGTTCCATGATTTAAGTGCAAACGCCCCCAGCAACATCAGAATAAGTATCTCCGAAACCCAAGTTAAGTAGGCTGAAGCATAAAAGCCGTATCTTGGAATAAAAACGATATTTAAACTTAAATTAAAAACCGCGCTAATAAGATATACAGCTGGTAAATACTTTTGATGACCCAAAGTAACTATTAGCCAGGAAACAGGTTGGGTTAAGTAAAACACAAAAATTCCAACAAGCAGGATTCTTAGTACAGCTATCGATTCTATAAACTCCGAACCGCCAAGTGCATTAATTATTTGTGGGGCAAAAACAAAACCCACCGTACCAACCAACAATCCACTAACGATGAGGATCCCAGAAGCTTTAAGAAATGTTGATTTAATCTTTTCTTTACTTTCGCTCATATGGCGGACGAAAATTGGATAAACAGAGTTCATGAAAAATGTCGGTATAACGAGGAGCACTTCAAAAATCTTATAAGGAAGACCGTACAGGGCAACCGCTTCGGTATTAGGCAAATTAAAGTCTGCTGGCAAGGGCAGTACTGAAAGAAGAATCGAATCGGATCTAAAATTAATCTGACTAAAAATAAACATGAGCCCAATTGGCAGGGACTGCAAAAACAAATACCGCCAAAGGACTTTATCGTATGATAATTTTAAAACTACACCCAGTTTTTTTACAAAGTATAAGCACACTAAAAATGCCAGAAAGCCTCCCAGCACATACCCAAAGCTTATCCACACAACTCCCCAATTAAAATAAACACCAAGCAAAGTGAAAGCCAAAACAAAAAGGCTTCCGATAACAAGTCCAGCTGTTGAATACAAATACTTAAGCTTTACTTGAAAAATTATGTTAGTTGTAGCAATAAGGGCCTGCACAAGAATTAAAAGTGAACTAAGTCTAATACCAAACTTAAGAGAATCTGAATAAGGGAAAAAGGCTAAAGCGATGTAAGTAATTAGAAATATTACTGTTGATATGAGAATTCTTATTAATAAAATATTTGAAAAGTATTTTCCGGCCTTCTGCCAGTCCAATGAAAGTTCTCTCGTAGCTATAGCATTTAACCCAAAGTCGGCAATTATAAAAAAAATTCCGGGAAACCCCTGCATAAGGTTAAACTCACCATAACCTTCCCTGCCAAAAACACGCGTAACTAGAATTGTTGTAACTATCGTTACCGTCATGGTAACTACTTTTCCAAGCGCTTGGTAAATTGTATTGGAGGCCACACTTCTTGCGGTTGTTGATTTAGCTAATGAGAACATAAAACACAAGGATTATAGCGGTTAGCAGCCTAACGAGGAAACGTCAGCTTTGAGGAGTTTTTCAGGATTTCCTTCAATCTTATCCATCTCTTTTACCTCCAGAAATTGCGTATAGGGTCTATAGTCGTCGTCTACCCAGGAAAAGTGATCAAAGGGGGTGTCGTATCGGATACTAAAGGGCATAACGGCAACTACTCTATCATCGGGAAGCCAGACTTCCTCATATGCTGTTTTAAAGTTTTCCGCTACTTGATCAAGTGAGAGGTAACTGTTGTTAAAAGATTTTCCAACATCGTGCGCCCAACCTGTTTCCGTAATAAAAACCGGAAGATTTTCCACTCCAAACTCCTGCGCTAGGAAATCAAGCTCGGCTTCATATGCCTTGATACTTGATCTGCCAGTTGCATATGGACTTCCGGAAAAGTTTGGCTGTGGGTAAGAATGCGAGGCCCATCCATCCAGTTTTCTGAAAATTCCAGGCACTGCTTCATTCATTCTGATCATATAGTTAAAAGCTTCAAGTGAAGTTGATGTTGTTGAAGCGCTTACATTTAATCCCCCATTTATCATGAAAAAGTTTTCACTCTGCTTTTTAAAGGTGTTGATTGTAAAATCTAAAACTTCAGCATACTTTTCAGGATCAACATTCCCGTTCCAAAATTTCGCATCATTTGGTTCGTTGTAAACACTTATGTAACGCTGCCTAATTGGCCAGATAAACGAATCGAGAAACTCGGCCGCATCTTTTGTTTCATCTTCATAATCATCTGGATCTATATTCCAAAGTTGAACAACTGGAATTAGGTGGTTTTTGTTTAGCAAATAAAATACTCTTTCCCACTTTTTTTCGTCATTGTCATTAATATCGTGGGGAATTAGCACATAACCCCAATCACCATCACTAGAGTTTACTAAATCGTCAGCAAGATCGATAAACTTCTCGTTATCAGGATAAATATATAAGCCAAATTTATTATTTCTTTTCTCGCCCTCCGGCACTTCCTGATAATAAAAATATTCAATTGCGTCCTCTTGTTTGCAAGCCTCTCCTGAAAGTGGTGTTAGCTGGTTGAACTGAGCCAGATCAATAGGATTTATGAAAACTTTCGTTCGTTGATACCAATAAGTGTAAACACCTAAGCCAATCAGGGAAAGCACCAAAACAAGGTAAATAAACTTCCTCACACATTAATTCTAACATTTGTTAAAATGCATGGGTGAAGTTAAAAATAAGTTTTTTAGTTTTTATATATTCAGCTATTTTCTTGCTTTTAGGGTCTACCTGGTATCTCAAAAGTATTAAAATCTCAAAAAACGTACTTTACCCCCTGGGTACTTCGTACAGCGTACTTTCGGCAAAAGATATAAAAATTAGGCCAAATCACGTTGTGTACGGGTTTCTGCCCTACTGGATGATAGAAAATACAGAATACCTCCAACTGGACAAATTAACTGATATTGCCTATTTTGCTCTGCACATTAACCCTGACGGGACAATTCAAAATCTCACCGAAGAAGGGACCGCCGAACCGGGCTACAATAACTGGCGAAACAGTGACATTCTTTCTCAACTAATCTTGAAATCTAAAACCCAAGGTTTAAATTTTGCCTTAACCATAATTTCTCATGACGACGAAACTACCTACGAATTTTTAGACTGCCGGAATTGTTGGGACACTTTACTCTCTGAGATTACACGCGAACTAGACTTTAGAGGGATAAGTAATGTGAACATGGACTTCGAGCTTATCGAGCAGGATGTTAAGGAAGGTTACAACCAAAAATATAGTCAACTCGTAAACTTTTTGAATAACCGCCTTGACGCAAAGTACGGCGACTCTTTTGTCGTAACTTCAACTCTTCCGGATTCGGCATACAAACCTCGGATCACCGAAATAGCTTCTTTAGCCAATGCCTCCGATGCCTTATTTGTAATGGCATACGACTTTCACCGTCCAACTTCAGATACTTCCGGTCCGATCGCACCAATTAGTGGTGTTGGTGAGACCCAAGAGTACGACCTAAATACAATGCTAAAAGATTATTTGGCTCTTACTACAGCCGACAAACTAATTCTTGGTGTTCCATACTATGGATATAACTGGCTAGTTACTGACGGCTCGCCCCAAGCCGACAGGATTCCAGGCGATGATGTTCTCGGCTTCTCAATTTCACAAACCTACGCAACTATTGCCGATACAAAACTTAAATATAAACCTGAAATTAAATGGGACGAAACAGCCCAAGTTCCATACTTTACTTATTTTAACGAAGAGTACGGTACAACTCGTCAGGTATATTTTGAGGATGCGGATTCAATAAGAGCTAAGTACAAGTTTGCGAAAACTGCGGGGCTTGCTGGTGTTGGAATTTGGGCGTTAGGGTATGACGGCGGCTATCAAGAATTGTGGGAATTACTAAAAGAAGAGTTTTTACCTGTAAACTAGTGCTACACTTATCTGGTGGGTCTGCCTGGGCTCGAACCAGGGACCTTTGCAATGTGAATGCAATGCTCTAACCAGCTGAGCTACAGACCCTTGCCTTACTAAGATATCACATATGAACAAGCTATCAAGAATACTATTAGATCTTTTATTTATTTCCGTGATAGGCATTTTTGTTCTTTTTTTTAGTCTGTTTGTTTTGATGCAGCCCCTTGTCGTAACGGGAAATTCTATGCTTCCAAACTTCCATGATAGCGAACAGATTCTTATTGAAAAGGTGTCACTAAAATATCGGGAAATAAAGCGTGGTGATGTGGTTATAGTGAAGCACCCTGAAAATCATAATGTCTTGTTACTAAAAAGGGTTGTTGGGCTTCCCGGTGAAACTTTTGAAATATCAAACGGCAGGGTTTTTATCAATGGAGAAGGCTTAGATGAGCCTTATTTATTTGAGCAAAACGTGACTTTAGGAAAAGAGTCTATTCCGGATGACGAAACACTTTTAATTCCTAATGATGGTTATGTGGTTTTGGGAGATAATAGAGACGATAGCTTAGATTCTAGAAATTGGGGACCGCTTAAGAAAAACTTAATTGTGGGACGAAACTTACTTGTGTACGCGCCTATAACTAACTTTAGGCTTGCTCATTAACAATAACTTTTCTTTTGTTTCTGCTGACATTTTTAAACTCTACAATCCCTACAACTTTTGAAAAAAGGGTGAAGTCTTTACCCATACCAACGTTATTACCAGGAACAACTCTTCGTCCTCGCTGTCTAATTAAAATTTGGCCCGGCTTTACGATTGATCCATGAGTAACTTTAAGTCCAAGCCTCTTTCCTGCAACATTTCCGCCTTGTCTTGCCTTAGCTCCGCCGGCTTTCTTATGTGCCATTGATTATTTACCCTTTTTAGACTTAACTTTTGTACTTTTTGCTTTTGTAGCCTTTTTTGTAGTGGTTTTTGTAGCGGGTTTTATCGGAGTTGCCTTTTCGGCAGCTTTTTCCGAAGTCCTACCAATAGACTCAATTTTAACAACACTTAAGTGCTGCCTGTGCCCTTTTGTTTTCTGATATCTGGATTTTGACTTAAACCTGCCAACTAAAATCTTCGGAGCTTTCATATCACGAACAATTTTAGCTTTTATATTAATATCGCTTAAGAATGGGCTGCCAAACGTAACAGTTTTTCCGTCCGAATAAAGTAAAACTTCAAAGTTAAGTTTATTTCGCTTATCTAGCCTAATTTCTAGGCCTTCTGTCAGCTTATGCTGTTTTCCGTCAATTTGTACTATTGCGTATTTCTGCATGTTTTTTTTGCCCTCGGGACAGGAAAATCTTACTACAAAGACTTAAGATCTGCAACCACCGGAAGTTTCTCAACTTTTTCAAAAGAATCATCACCTGCCACCCTGTTTTTCCTTATAGTGCCGCATTTTTCACACTTTTGAACCAAAACCTCTTCACCATCCTCTTTGAGAATCTTGGCAATGGCTGGCATTAAACCTCCGCAAGCCGATTTTCTATCACCAACTTCCTCATCCACGTGAAGTGAGTATAAACAATATGGACAATGGTTGCGGTTTTTAGTTCCCCAAGCCTCGTAGCTCACTTTTTGACCACAGTTGGCACATTGGAAATTAAGAGTATTACTACCCATCGTCGCTGCCGGCAATTATTAAAACGTCGTAACCTAACTCCTCGTTCAAATTCTCCTGAACCTCTATGTCGCCAAACAATTCGTCAAGGTCAGAAACCAACAAATCTTTATAAATAGCGTTAGCCGGTGTAAAACTAATTACTGTAGTGACATGATCAGACTCCTCGGCATCCCCAATGCTTACTACTTCATACCCGGCTTCAACTAAATGGTCGCGGGTTCTCCCTGCTAGACCCCCTACATTAGTACCATTTTCGACTCTAATTCGTAGATATGCTCTGTTTAACTCAACTGGTGTTGTTTCCTCCGCCTGCTCTTCTTCCACAGGGACACTTACTGTGCTTTCGGTAGATTCAGTTACCTCGGTTATAGTAGCGGAAGTTGTTTCGGTAGTTTCCTGAGTAAGTTGATCCACACTTTCCCCATTAACTTTTGCTAGCCATAAAATTCCCAGGACCAGAAGGGCTGCCGCAGCTACACCACCCACATACATAAGCGGCGATATTCTTTTTTCAGGTTCTGGTCGGGGCAAAAGGTTTAACAAATTAACTTGTGAATTTAACAGGGCTTCGTCTGTAACTTCATTTTCAACAAGAGTGTGAACATCTTCAAATCCTATCACTTTGACATTGTATTTCTTACTCAGCTTTAAATCTGGAATGTTAAAGGTGTAGATGTTCGTAATTGGCGTATTTCGCTGATAAACAGACAATTTTTGTATTAATTCTTCAAGTTCGCCTGAAACTTTTGTTTGATCTAAAGGTCCAAGATGATAAATTCCGCCAAGCTCTGATAAAGCCAAATATTTATGCTCTCCATTATCCAAAACAAAAATGGCGGGCTCGCCTGACTTTGAAATATACTTTGGCAGTAGTAACACCCACGGGACAATGGACCTCAGTTCAAACCCCATCTCATTTACTATTTGTAAATACGCGTCGAGTATTTCTTTTTTAATCGCTACGAGTTGATAAACAAAAGGCGCAATTTTTTGGTATGAAAAGTAAAGAGACTCTATATTAAGGCCTTGGGATACTAATTTTTCTCTGGCCAAATCGTAAAGTTCCACTCCCCCAGCATTTTTATCTATCGTTAAAAAATTAAGATGAATGTCGGCAGGGGAGATTAAGAAATTTAGGGGAAGTTTGGTTGGGTCTGGTCCAAATTCATCTAAAAGTAGCTGCCCGAGTTCCTCTGTGATTAGGGCCGTATCGGTAATACTCCCTTTTACTTTTTTTTTCGAATGCAAGTCGCTTCCGGCTAGGCTAACTTTTAATAAATTATTTTGGAAGGAAACTATGTAACCCTGCATACAAACTAATATAACATTTTAAGCTCTTTCGTGTAGCCATACAGATTGAACGAGGCCTAAGAGAAATGCTGAAGTTAAAAGCGAGCTGCCGCCATAAGAAACTAAAGGAAGCGGAATTCCCGTCACAGGCATGAGCCCAAGGTTCATGCCCACATTAACCAGAAATTGAAAGAAGAAAATCACAAATACACCCATGGTTACAACGCTGCCAAATGAGTCTTTGGTACGTATTCCAACTAGGAGAAGGTTCACAAAAAGTGCCGAATATAGTACTAAAAGCACCAAAACACCAATAAAACCCCACTCCTCGGAAAAAGAGGCAAAGATAAAATCGGTCCAAAAAACGGGCAGAAACTGTAAGTGGGATTGTGTGCCCCTCCCAAAACCCCTTCCAAACAAACCCCCAGATCCCACGGCAATCGTAGATTGAATGACGTTATATCCAGAGCCTAGCGTGTCCAAAGTTGGATTAAGAAAAACTAAAATTCTTTCCTTTTGGTAATCCTTAAGTAGATTCCAGCCTGGTGAAGAAAAAACACCGAAAAGCAGTAAAGCAATTAAAAAATAAATCTTCTTGAGCCCGATAAACCACATGCAGGTAAGAAAAACTAATAGTATTACTATTGAAGTTCCTAAATCCGGTTGGAGAAGAACAAGTAAAATTAAGGGAAGTACAAACATACTAATCTTTAGAACCTTTTTGGCGTCAAGAAAATCTTTTCTTCCCCGTGAAACAAAATTCGCGACCATAATTAGTGTCACAATTTTGGCGAACTCAGAAGGTTGGATTGTGAAGCTTCCAATTTGAAGCCAACGAGATGACCCAAAAACCTCATGCCCCACGAAAAAAGTGACAAGTAAAATAATAAGTGTGACAAAATATAACTGCTTCCAATAATACCCCCACAATCTGTAATCAACGAAAGAAACAAATACATAGATTAGGCAGGCTAAAACGAAGAATATAAGTTGGTTCTTAGCCAGATCCTGATTTGTGGAAAAAAGCGTCACGAAGCCAAGGGAGAAGATAAGGACGGGTAAAATTAGAAGAAACCAGTTAACTCGTTTTGGAAATTTCATATGAAGTTCCGGGCGCCAATTCCGTTGCCCCAACTACTTTCTTAATTTCTTCGCCGAACTTACTTACAACCTCATCCAATTTTGTATCTTGAGGGTATGACGCCCTTATTCTATCTCCAACCTGAAGCCCGGATTTTTTTCTCAAAGACTGAATTTCGCGAACCATCTCTCTCATAAGACCTTCCAGTTCCAAATCGGGAGATATTTTAATATCAAGTCTAACTTGCATGCCTTCGGGCAGCTCCTTCACTAAAACTATGTCTTTTACGTTTACTTCGTTTCTAACAACTTCATCAAATGTAACTTTAAGCGTTGTTTCAAACTTACTCAGGGGTTGCCTCGCTGGAATGTTTTGCTCAACTCTTTGAGCCAAAACTTGAGATACAATATATCTGTCTTGCGCCATCTTATTAACTAGATCTTCATTCTCTTTTATTAACTTTTCCGAAAATTTCGGGTAATCGCACAAATGAACAGACTCTCCGTCAGAAAGGGCTTTATAGATGTTTTCAGACATAAACGGGATTAACGGTGCAACGGCTTTAGAAAAAGTTAGCAAAGCATAATATAAAGTACTCAAAGCTTCTTTATCACCGGCTGAAATCCTATCACGGGATCTTCGCACATACCACCTGGACAAATCGTCTACAAATTCTTCTGAAACTCGGACTGCCGGTGGCACAAGATAATTTTCTATACTTTCCGAAAAGAGTTTTATGGTTTGTTGCAGTCTTGTAATAATCCATTTGTCTAATGGATTGGCTGGGGTCGGAATCTCTTCGTCTTCAGGCTCCCAACCGCTCGACTGCGCGTACATTAAAAAGAACTTTAGGGAGTTCCACAAGGGATTGAGGATATTTCTTGATTTAGTTCTAAGTTCTGTGTCATCAAAATTAGCGTTTTCTCCAAGCATAAGAGGAGAGCTCATTAAATAAAGTCTTACGGCATCTCCACCAATCTGTTCTAAAACTTCTTTCGGGTCTGTGTAATTCCCATAGGTCTTACTCATTTTTCTACCATCGTTTCCTGCAAGTGAGCCTGTAGCTATAACATTTTTGAAAGAACTCTTGCCAAAAATTGCTGTTGAGAGTCTGTGCATAACGTTAAACCAAGCTCGTACCTGCGCTATATATTCAACTATGTAGTCACCTGGGAAGTTTTTTTCAAATTTCTGCTGATTTTCAAATGGATAGTGAAATTGAGCAAATGGCATAGAACCGGCCTCAAACCAAGAATCTAAAACCTCCTCGCGGCGCCTGTAAACTTTTCCATCCTTCTCAATAACTACTTCGTCAATGTACGGCCGATGTAAATCCCCAACCTCTTTTCCGGATAGTTTTTCAAGATCTTTAATTGATCCCACCACTATTCTTTCTCCGTCCTCACTTTCCCAAACAGGCATCGGAGTTGCCCAAAATCTATTTCGCGAAATACACCAGTCCGGCGCATTTTCTATTACTTGTACAAACTGCCCATCTTTTATATGAGAAGGAACCCAGTTAATTTCTTTGTTGTTCTTAAGCATATCTTTCTTAAGCTCTTGAATATTTATAAACCAGGAATCCTGCGCTCGATGTATTAGATCGGTGTCGCAACGGTCATGGTAAGGAAATCTGTGAACAATTTTTTCATTCTTAAAGATTATTCCCCTGTCAGTAAGATCTTGGATTATTTCTTTGTTAGCCTTTTCGTAGAACATCTTTTCGAAAGGATTAGCGCTTTGTGTTCCTGGAACAAACTTGCCTTCATCGTCTATTGCCATCGTCATTGAAAGTTCGTATGATTTGCCCATTTCGGTATCGATTTCCCCAAACCCCGGCGCGGAATGAACAATACCCGTACCTTCTTCCATGCTTACCATACCCTCATAAGAATAAATTTTGAAATCCTTGTCATTGGAGGTGTAAATCTCGTAAAGAGGTTCGTACTCAAACCCCAAAAGCTGGTTACCTTTTACTTCGCGGATAATTTCGGGCACTGTTTCAAAAGTTTGGGGTAGTCTTTCTTTGGCCAAGAGATACTTTTCCCCATTAGCTTCCACAACGACATAAGTAGCTTTTTCGTCTACAACAAACGCTCTGTTTGAGGGAAGCGTCCACGGTGTTGTGGTCCAAGCTAGGGCGTAAATTCCTTCAAAATCCCCTTTCGAAGTTATTTTGAATTTAACGGTAACGGATGGGTGTTCAACATCGCGGTAAGAATTGTCCATCGCAATTTCAAAGTTGGAAACCGGCGTGCCGCAAGTTGTACAGTATAGCGACGTTCTAACCCCTTCATAAATTAAACCTTTGTCATAAAGCTGCTTAAAAGTCCACATGACACTTTCCATATACGTGCGGTCTGTAGTTTTGTAAGAGTGTTCCATATCTACCCATCTTCCAATTCTATCTATGTACCATTTCCATTCAGATGAGATTCTTGAGGTATATTCGTAGCAGGCCTGGGTAAACTTTTCTAAGCCGTATGCTTCAATATCTTTTCGATTTTTTATACCTAACTCTTTTTGAACCTTATTTTCGATTGTTAATCCGTGCGCATCCCAACCCCACACTCTTTCAACCCTTTTTCCTTTCATAGTCCAGTAGCGTGGAATTATGTCTTTAGCAATTGATCCTAAAAGATGCCCATAATGAGGAAGTCCAGAAATAAAGGGCGGTCCATCGTAAAACACGTATTGATTGTCTTTTGGTCTAAATTCAACAGACTTTTCAAAAATCTTATTCTTTTCCCAATAATCTCTTGCCTCATCTTCCAAAACGGGAATACTTTTATTTTCAATGGTCTTAAACCTACTCATACACTACCTCCGCAGTATTTAAGAAAAAATCATCTGTTGCTTTGGCGCGTGAAACTAAGACCCCAATAACGTAGGCCGCAAAGGCTATTAGTAACAAAAAGAGAAATAAAGTTTTTTTACTCATTTTTATCAATCCAAATAATGTCTTCTACATTTTCGGTGAAATTAAGGTAGCGTGCAAGGGTAAAGAGTAAGTCGGAAAGTCTATTCACAAACTTTATAACGAACTTTTTCCCCATTGGATTTTTATCAAAATAGTTTACGAGATCTCTCTCAAGTCTTCGGCAAACTGTGCGGGACAGATGAACCTTTGCCGAGCCTTCAGTACCACCTGGAAGTATAAAGTTTCGAAGTTCGGGAAGTTTTTTTTCTATTTCATCAATATAGTTCTCAATAAGTGTGGTCCGCCCCTCCAACCACTCAAAACTTTGGTCGGTAGATTTAGGGTTGGCTATGAGGGATCCAATCTTAAAAAGATCCCTTTGAGTGTTTATGAGAAAGTCGCGGGCTTCGGTGGTAAACTTAATTTCCGCCAGAATCAGACCTAAGGTTGCATTAAACTCGTCAAGCATTCCAAGGACATCAAAAACCGGAGAGGCTTTTGATTCTCTTATATTTCCTATTAGTGACGTGTCACCTGAATCGCCCCTACCTGTGTAGATTGCCATGATGGGATTTTAACACACGCTATAGCCGCAGTTATAGCATTTGGCGCAACCTTCTTCTTTCACCAAAGAGGAGTTGCCACACTCGGGACACATGTCGGCATGCGCAGAGGTTTTTGGCGTGGGCTCGGTGGGTTCGGATACAGCAATGGAGGGGGCGTTTATGTCTAATTTGAACTCTTCAATCAAAACTCTGGCAACAGCGTCGGCAATAGACGAAATTCTATTCTGGCCAAAGCCAACGGACCGGGAGCCGCCAATTCCACGCAGCTGAGTAGACATTTCAGCGACAGTGGCATGTGTATCAGCGGAAGCCTGTAACCACCCGGATAAAGCCCTTCCCAGAGCTTCAGCAAGCCCTGAAACGTCGCTGCCGGCTTTTCCAACGCTTAAAAATATTTCGAGCGGGTTGCCAGCTTCGTCGCGATTAAGGGTTACATAGGCGTTTCCTTGAGGTGTTTTTAGCTTATAAGTAGACCCCGTGAGTTTTGTAGGGCGCGCTAATATTGCTGGTCTGCCAGCGACAACAACTCCGGTTTTTTTATCTTTTGTTCCCTTGGTTTCTAAAACTACTTCGCTTCTACTTCCCGTTACATATACGGTTAGGCCTTTGCAGCCAAGTTCCCACCCCATTTTGTAAGCCGCGGCAACATCTTCTCTTGTGGCATCAGCAGGAAAATTACAGGTTTTTGAGATTGAGTTATCAATGAAAGCCTGAATCGAAGCCTGCATTCTAAGGTGCTCGTCTGGGGTTATGTCTGCCGAAACAACAAAGGTATTTCGAATTTCCTCGGGTAAAATTTTTATATTCTGGCACGAACCTGCCTGCAAAATTTCGTCAACAATAGCTTTCCTTTCGTCACCCGATATACCAAGGTTATCTAAAGCTTTCTCAAACATCGGGCTTGTGTAAGTTAAGGTAAGTCCTGCTTCGTCCATCGCGGCTTGGTAAACGTTTCGGTAGTAAGCAAGCGCAAATACAGGTTCGCAACCGTAACCCTCAACTCCTGCCACCGTGGAGATCGTTCCTGTTGGTGCAACCGTTGTTTGAGCCGCATTCCTTATTCCATGCTCTTTGATTCCAGTTGTTATCTCAGTCCAGTCTACCGCCGGCATTCCAAAATCTCTCTTATAGGGAACTAGGGGTCTTGGAAATTCCCACCTAAAATTCTTTGGGTCATAAATACTTCCTTCAAACTTTGCGAAAGGGCCCTTTTCTTGTGCCAAAGCAATTGATGTTTTCATAGAGTGAAATCTCATAAATTCTGTGACTTGGGCCGCAAATTCCTGGCCTTCCTCACTTCCATATCTAATCCCCATCGAATACATTAAGTCAGCCAAGCCCATGAAACCTAAGCCTATTCTTCTTGCGCCAAGCGCAGCTTCTCTTAAACGTGGGACTTCAGCAACGTAACTATTTTGAGTTACAACATTATCTAAAAACCTTGTGGAAAGTTCTATTGTTTTTCTGTAGGACTCCCAGTCAAGCTTTCCGTTTTCATCTAAATGCTGGGACAAATTTATGGAACCTAAGCAACAATTTTCATAAGGTCCAAGCCACTGCTCACCACATGGGTTTGTAGCTTTAAGTTCATATAAGTGAGGGACGGGATTAGTTCTATTTGCTTTATCTATAAACAAAACTCCAGGCTCACCATTTCTATAGGCATGCTCAACAATTAAATCAAAAATTTCGCGTGCTTGAGGTATTTCCGCTACCTCTTTTGTTTTTGGATTTATTAGTTCGTATGTAGTGTCGTTTTGAACTGCGTGCATAAATACGTCAGTTATCGCCACTGATATATTAAAATTTGCCACAGACCCTTCCTGAGACTTACATTTAATGAAGTCTCGGATATCCGGATGATCAACTCTTAAAACAGCCATGTTGGCACCTCGTCGAACCCCGCCCTGCGCGATTTCGCCAAAAGCGGCATCATAAACCTTTAAAAAGCCGACCGGGCCGGTTGCCTTGCCGGCACTTTTTGAAACAAAGGAACCTTTCGGGCGCAAATCGGAAAAAGAAAATCCGTTCCCTCCACCAGTTTGCTGAATAAGAACGGCATTTCTTAACGTTGAGAAAATTCCATTTTCGCTACGTCCCATTTCATCGTCAATTGGAAGTACGAAACATGCGGCAAGTTGACCAAGTGGAGTTCCCGCTCCTGTGAAGGTAGGAGAATTGGGGAAAAACTTCTTAGTAGTTAACATGTTATAAAATTCAGTGGTTGAAAGTTCTACATCCCTATATCCCTCATCTGCCTCAGCCATAGCTTTGGCTATTCTTTCAAACATCTGCTCGATTGTTTCTACAGGAGTTCCGTCTTCTTTCTTTCGCAAATATCTTTTTTCTAAAATAGTTCGGGAATTATCGCTTAACTCAATAGTTTTGTTCTTTTCGGGAACACTTATTTCAACTTGTTTATTTTCGGACTTTTCTAACCACTTCATATTTAGGGAATTTCAGGGGGCGACAAGCTTCTACTGCCAGAAACAAATCTGTCGTCTGCTGAAATTACTTTTGTAACTTACTTTGGTACAGAAAAAAGAAAGAGATATCGGGACGGACAACATCTCGTTATGTAATATAAACACATTCGTTGAACGAGAGTCAATACTTTATGAACTTTTATGTGAAATTATGCTAATTACCTCTTAAAAACGCAGGGATGTCGTACTTTCTATCGCCTTCTGGGTCAAAATCATCATCGCTAAGGCGTTCTTTCTTCTCTTCCTGTTGCGGAGCGTCCTTGCTACCGCCTGTAACTTCAATTTCAACTTCTTCTACACTTACTTCCACGTCTCGCATTTCCCGTACCTCTCTTCTTCTAGCACCTTCGGGCATACCTAATTGCGACCTTATGTCTAACTCTGCACCAAATCCTGTAGCAATAACTGTAATTTTTATCTGATCGGTCATGTTGGCATCAATTGTGGTACCAAAAATAATTTTGGCCTCCGGGCTTGCCGCCTCGTTAATAATTTTTGCCGCAGCATCTACTTCCTGCATGCTCATATCCAATCCACCAACAATGTTAAACAATATACCGGTTGCGCCTTCAATATCTACCTCAAGCAATGGCGAGGAAATTGCCGCTTTCGCAGCCGTAACTGCTCTGTTTTCTCCGGTACCAATACCAATGCCCATTAAAGCTGAGCCTGCGTTCTTCATAATTGTTCTTACATCCGCAAAGTCAACATTTATAAGTCCGGGCATAACTATCAAGTCTGAAATGCCCTGAACACCCTGGTGCAAAACACTGTCCGAGACTCTAAAGGCCTCAAGTACCGACATTTTTTCATCGGCTATTTCTAATAATTTTTCGTTTGGAATTGTTATAAGTGCGTCAACTTCTTTTCTAAGAGCCGCGATCCCTACTTCCGCACTTTGCATTCTTTGGGCACCTTCAAAATGAAAAGGTTTGGTTACAACCCCAATTGTAAGCGCTCCCAAATCCTGAGCAATTTGGGCAATAATAGGAGAGGCACCTGTGCCCGTTCCACCACCCATGCCCGCGGTTATGAAAACCATGTCACTTCCTTCAAGGTTTGCTTTAATAATTTGAACAGATTCTTCCGCGGCTGTTCTACCAATTTCTGGATCAGCACCCGCCCCTAAACCTTTTGTTATTTCCTGACCAATTGGAAGTTTAATCGTGGCTTTATTTACAGAAAGCGCCTGAGCGTCTGTATTAATTGCGATAAACTCAACTCCTTGAATTTGTTGAGAATCAATCATTGTGTTAATGACATTACATCCGGCTCCACCAACACCTACTACTCGAATTTTCGCAAATTTTTCTATTTCAGGTTTTACAAACATATTTAAACACTACACTATAACTAGTAGTCCAATTATATATCTACATTACAAACTTTTTAGGGCAGGAAGGATTTTGCTTTCTCCAATAGTCTGGACAGGATGTTTCCAATCTTACCTCGTCCGGCTTCAAATGACAATAAGGAACCGCTTCTTATAAGCCTTGACCCATAAATTACTTCCCCTACTGTTGCGGCGAATGCCGGACCTTCTATCTCATCTATAAGACCTGTCACACCTTTTGGATAACCTATTCTCACGGGAGCCTTAAGGACATATTTGGCAATTCTCTCAATTCCAGAGGTTAAGGAAGCGCCTCCAGTAAGTATTAGCCCTGCTGGAAGCTTGCCCTGTAGATCAGCTTTCTTAATTTCTAAGGCTATAAGGCTGAAAATCTCGTTTAGACGCGCATCTATAATTCCATAGAGGAGTTTTTTTGGCACCTTCTCCATATCCAAGCCAAATCCCGAAACGTCTAAATCTTCGCTGTTCATATCCCTTTCCAAGGGGCTTAGGCTTTCTCTCTCCTCACTTAGTTTTATTTTTATGCTTTCGGATGCCTCCATATGGGCACGCAGACCAATAGCAAGGTCACTTGTAATGTGTTTCCCTCCTATTGGAAGGACATCGGAGTAAACCGGACTTCCTTCGTGGAAAGCGATAACGGAAGTGGTTCCGCCGCCTACATCTACCAGCAGGCAGCCCAAATCCTTTTCCGTATCAGTTAAAACTGCTTCAGCCGACGCTACACCTACGTAAACCATATCCTCAACCTCAACACCCACCTGTTCAACACACTTGGCCAAGTTTCTCATTGCTGTAGCCGAACCGTGAATGATGTTAGTTTCAACCTCAAGTCTTATACCCGACATCCCGATCGGATCTCTAATACCGTCCTGGCCATCAACCATAAAGTCCCGCGGGATCACATGGATAATTTCCCGTGTGGAAGGCAAAGAAACAGCCTGTGCCGCCTCTGTAACCCTGGCTACGTCTTCATTTGTTATTTCCGCGCCTTGATGAGAAACTGCCACCACGCCGTGTGAATTTAGAGTTTCCAAATGGCTACCGTTTATTGTCACAAAAGCCGAGGAGACTGAAACGCCTGCCATTCTTTCGGCCCGTTCTAAACTATTGGAAATTGCCTGGACAGCATCGTCTATATCTACGACATTGCCTTTCTTTATTCCTTGTGATGGGACATTTCCGCTAACTCCAATTACGGAGATTTTATTATCGGTAAGCGCGGCTATGATGGTGCTGATTTTCGAAGACCCTATATCTATTGCTGTTATGATTTTTTCTTTGGACATTCTGTTTAAAATTTATCTATACGATACTATTACTTTATCATACCGTAAATCAACCCTCTTAACATCCCTGCCCTGTGTGGCAAGTTGCTTTAGTAACGCCGAAAGCAGAGAAGCCGCTTCGTAGACATTTCTTTCCCTACTTACCAAAACCTCTATGGAGTCCGGAATAAAAAGGGAAACGTAATCTGAATGCACACTCATGCTGGACGCGCTTATCTTTTCTACGTCCAAAGCCTGCAAAAGTCCAAAGTAGGCTGAAACTAGGTTTTCGTCCAAAAAGTATCCAACGGCGATTTGGCCTGAATATAAAATTTCCGGAAAGTTTGTGGTGCCAGGCTCAATTTGCCCCAAAACATAACCTTCCTCGTCCACCAGGTAAAAATTCTCCTTTTTCTCATCATACATAACTACGGCTGGAGTTCTTTCTATTACGGAAATTTTTAGGGTGGAAGGAAAACTCTTTCGTACAAAAATTTCTTTTGCTCCCTGGAAGCTCTCCAGTAAAGACGTCTCTAACGCTCCGGAATTAAAAATTAAAATATTTTGTCCAAAGGCACGCGATTTAACCAACTCTGCTACATCAACTTGGCTGACGAAACTTTTTGTACCGGTAACCTCCACACTTTGAATTCTAAATGCTCCCCTCTCGATAAAAACAATGTAACCTGATAAAACTATGATCAATAAAACCAAGAATAAGGTTATATAAGAGGCAAGCCTAGCAAACTTTCTTCTAAATTTATTTTTTGACGATTGAGAGTACTTCATTTACAATCCGCTCCGCAGAATCTGAAATCATATTCTCTTTAATTTTTCTATCTCTTAATTTCATTTGATCTAAGTTCTCCAAAGCAAGTTTTACGGTTGTGACTAAAGATTTAGGCGATAAGTCCTTTTGTTCAAGGATCCGGGCAAGCCCTGCTTTATAAAGTAAAGCTGCATTTTCGAACTGCTCATTATGTGAAACCGCAGGTAACGGAATTAAAATGGCCGGCTTTTCCAGTGCTAAAAGTTCATAAATAGTGTGAGCCCCGGATCTCCCAACGACTAAATCTGTTTTTGCAAAAATTTCACCAATCTCATCTTCCATAACAAAACTCTTCAGATTATATTTCCCTGGTGCAGTTATAGCCTCTGACTTTTTCAGCAATTTCTGGTAGTCATTAAAGATTGAAGTGTCCCCGCACTGATGGATTACATTCGATACTGACAGCAGTTCGGATAAAACCTCCAGAACCGCTTTGTTTAAGGTATGCGAACCAGTCTTGCCGGCTGTTATATAAATTGTGGGGAGGTCTGGGTTCAAGTTTAGTTTATTAGTTTCCTGTTCGAAAATTTCTTTCCTTAGGGGAAGGCCAACCGTTACAACATTCTTGCCCGGAAAATACTTTTTTGATTCTTCCCAGGTTACCAAAACTTTTTTTGTAAACTTAGCCACAAATTTATTGGCATAGCCCGTTACCACAGTTTGTTCATGAGTAATTGACGGTATGCCAAGAAACCACCCGGCAAAAACCACAGGTGCAGCAAGATACCCACCAAAAGATAGAATCACGTTGGGCCTAACCTTTTTTAAAAGATAGAGAGATTGAAAAAACCCAAACGGAATTTTTAACAAACGGATAATATTTGTTGTTCTATATAATTTTCCGGCTTTAAGGTCGTAGAAAGGAACTCCAAGCGCGGTAATTTCCCTATATTCCAAAGTTGGATTTTTATCTCTTGCTATTGAATATTTATGGCCAAACCAGAAAATTTGAACTTCGGGGGTTTTTCTAAATTCTTTAATGACAGGGATTGCGCTTGTATGATGCCCTCCGGTTATTACTACTTTCATGTGGACATTATGCCCACCTACCTCGCGGCTGTGCAACTAGGCATCCCTCTCATATTAGGAATTTCGCGCGGAAATGTTAGCCAGCAAACCTAAACCCATTAAGCTAAAAACCAATGAGGATCCGCCGTACGAAACCAAAGGTAACGGCACGCCCGTTAGAGGAATTAGTCTGGTCATTGCGGCTACGTTCACAAAAAATTGAACGGCGATCCAGGTTGTGATTCCAGTTGCTAAAAGCCTGCCTAATAATGTTGTGGAATCTTTGGCCAGCATAAATCCTTTATAAATAAAAAAACTAAAAATTAAAATAAAAACCGCGGTACCAATAAAACCAAATTCTTCGCCAATGATCGCAAAAATTGAATCCGCGGCAACCTCAGGTAAGTACTGAAACTTTTGCCGGGATTGCCCAAAACCTAATCCCCACAACCCACCGGATCCTAAAGCAATTTGAATTTGTCTTATGTGATAACCCAAAGATAAATCACCTGACTCTGCGGGATTTAAAAATGTTAAAAGTCTGGCCCGCCTGTAATCGGACGAAAGAATGAAACCAACCCCGGCAAGAAACAGCGGTGGCAGTAGAGCTACTAGCGGCGCTAAACTCGCCCCCGACACAAAATACATAGAAAGGCCTATTATAAAAAGGAGCGCCGCCGTGGACATGTTAGGCTGCATCAAAACCAACACCGATGTTAGCCCCACTACAATAATAAAAACCCAAAAGGGCTTTTCTTTGTTGCGCACAAATTTATCTAAAAGCACTCCTAAATAAATGACGAGGGCAAGTTTCGCAAACTCACTGGGCTGAAAGCCCAAAACACCTAACAATGGAATTTGTGGTAAGGGCGGAGGATTAACATAAAGCCATCTATGAGCGCCATTTACGCATGGCGCAAAAATAAGGCCACCGGAACCACAGCCCGAAAAAAGGTTGGCCAAAGATAATACAACTAATGAAAGGAGGGCAATTCCAAATAGAGACAGGGAGATTCTTCTTAAAGTATCAAAATCTAATTTGAAGAAAAAGTAAAATCCTAACAAACCAATACCAAGCCATCCCACCTGCAACAAGGCAAATCTATACGCTCCACCAAAAGCACCTTGCGAATAGACTCCGGTAGCGTTGTATATCATAACAACCCCAAAAACCAGTAGTGCAATCAGAAGAATCAGAAAAGACCTGTCTATATCTTTGATGCCATATCCAGCTTTATAAGAACTTTCCCTAGTTTTTTTTCTTGGAGACATAGATTTACAACAGAGCTACCAATAATCCCAAAAAGGCAAATAAAGCTCCCACCAGCCAGAATCGCAGAGTCACCTTGGTTTCATGCCAGCCTAAAAGTTCAAAATGGTGGTGTACAGGTGCCATTCTGAATAATCTCTTTTTCGTCAGGGCATACGAAAGCTGTTGTAACGGGCTGGAAATACCATCTAACAAGAAAACTATGGCGACAAGCAAAACCGCCACCTCTCTATGCATAACTACACCTAAAACGGCAATTGTTGCCCCCAACACGTGTGAGCCCACGTTGCCCATAAAAATTCGCGCGGGGTTCACGTTAAAATATAAAAATGGCAACAAGGCGCCTACAAAGGTCGCGCTAAAGAGTGCAAGTTCATTGTAATTTAGTTCGCTAGCCATAACCCACAGGGCAATGAAGGCTATTAATCCCAACCCGCCTGCCAACCCATCCAAACCATCGGTAAAGGCAACGGAATTCAAAACCACTATAAACATGAGGAAAATTACCACGGGATATAACCACCCGATGTGAACATCGCCCAACAATGGAAACCAAATATAATCCCATCCCAATTTAAAATAAGTCCAGTATGAAACAAAACCGCCGATTAGAGACTGAATTAAAATCTTCTGGTAAGTTTTCATGCCTGACTCGTCAGAACTTCCAACTATTCGCCAAAATTCTTTAAATCCCCTCCAGGGTGTAAGCAGTGCTTGAATCATAAATCTTAAAGGCGCTATCAAAAAAATCTTTCCCAACCATACATTTCTAAAATAAAATCTAAAACCGGTTGTTTTATATATTTTTCCGAAATCTTCCATGATTCCAAAAAACCCGGCCATACATGCCACAAGGACGGGGAAAAGTGTTTGGGTTCTGGAACGGTTAAAAAGAAGTGTGATCACAGAGACGATTAGGATAAAAACCAGGCCACCCATTGTTGGGGTTCCGAGCTTTTTCAAATGGGATTTCGGTCCATTACCGCGGACTTCCTCACCCATGTGATATTTATAAACGAAATTAATCCAAAGCGGATAAAGTAAACCTGTTAAAACTACTGCTAAAAGTAAATAAAGGAGCTGCGCGTGCATACTAAGTTTTAGTATATCACTATTCTACGGCTGAAATGTTGGCCCCAAGGCTTGCGAGCTTGGATATAAAGTCTTCGTAACCGCGGGTTACATTTTCGAACCCTACAATCTCACTTTTACCCTCGGCGGCAAGGGCGGCTATAACTAAAGTCGCACCGGCACGCAAATCAGGCACATAAAGTTTTGTGCCGTGCAAAGGAGTCTTTCCGGTTATTTTAGCTACGCTTTTTGGTTCCCCAAGTTTTTCGAGATCATATGTATCGTCATTAACTTGTACTTCCAAACCTGATTCTTGAGGCGTGGTTAAATTTATTTTCGCACCCATTCTATTTAGATCCACTGTGTAGCCAAATCGATCCCAGTAAATTGTGTCGTGGACAGTGCTTTCCCCGGAAACTTGCGTGAGAAGCAGCGTGATTAGGGGTTGCCAGTCGGTCATGAAACCTGGGGCTGGCGCTGTTGTTATATCAACCGGTAGCAAATCCTCTCCAGATCTCCAAATTCTCATTTCATCGTCATTAATTTCAAACTTAGCCTCCATTTTGGTTAAAACGTTCACAAACGAAAGTAAATGCGCGCGGTTAACACCTTTTATTGTCATGTTTCCGTTTGTAACAAGCGCAGCAACAGCGTAAGTTACAACCTCATTCCTATCCGGCTGAACTGTAAAAGAAGCGCCGTTAAATTGCTTGCTGCCTGTAACTTTTATTCTTGTTGATTCCAATCTTTCTACTTTGCCGCCAAGAAGGTTTATAAACTCTATTAAATCATCAACTTCTGGTTCTTGAGCAGCGTTGTTTATTATTGTCTCTCCGTTTGCAAAGGCGGAAAAAAGAATAGCCATATCTGTTCCCATGTGTGTATTTCTCTGGAAATTAATATTGCTTCCAGACAAGGTCTGAGCGTCCAGGTAAATGAACTTTTCATCGTTTTTAACACTTATGCCAAGCGCTTCCCACACACCAACCCACCTGTTAATAGGCCGCGGGCCAATTTTGCAACCGCCTGGAAACGGGACCACAGCCTTGCCAAATCTAAAAACTAATGGCGCGGCGTATAAAGGGGCTGTTCTATTTTTGCTACCAAGTTCATACGGGATTTCAAAAGTGTTGACGCCCGACCCATTTATCAAAAGCTTATTTGTACCTAACCATTCAACCTTTCCTCCCAAAAGCTTTACAATTTCAAGGTCTGCGTCCAAGTTTTCTATTCTGGGAACATTATCAAAAACAACATCTTCGTTGCATAAAAGTGCAGCTGGGATTAATTTCAAAATAGAATTTTTCGAGCCGGAAGTTCTTACAGTTCCTACAAGAGGGTTGCCACCTTCAACTAAAACGTTTGACATAAACTAACTTAGAAAAACAATTACAAGAGAATTAATTACAAAAATTACTCCAAAAGTCACGGTTAAACCAAAAATTAACTTTTCAACACCTCTGCGTGTCCTGTAAAATCCACCAACATTACTAAAAGCGCTTGAAAGGCCAATGCCTTTGGACTGAATCAACACAAAAAGGGTTAGAAGGGCGGCGAGGAGTATTTGTAGTAATTTACTTAGGTTCAAAAAGTTCATGCTTATCTTTTTTCACACAACCACTCAAAGAAGTGGTAAACAAAACTTAAAACAAACGCTGAAGCTGCGGCGGACTCAACCACCGAAAGCAGCCTTGATGGTAACACAAAGCCGAAAATTCTCAACTCGGGAAGCGTTGTTTCCACAATACTCAAATCCGTAATAAAGATCGTCAGAATATACAGAACAGTAAGTGTGAGTAGGAAGTTTAAAAGTATAAAACCTAAGCCCATGTGTGGAAGAGACAGGATTCTAAGAATCGGGATTATGAACAGATTTAAGAGAACTAAAGCAACAAGAAGTAGGATCATGTTTTGTTCGGGATTCGCACCAAAGTCAATTCCACTAACAAGTCTTTGAGCTATTTGAATAGAGGCGTACGAAATAAGAACTGAGCGTAAGATTAATCTCATGCATTAATTATAACCCGCTACCTATCTTTCTCAACCTAAGCTGCATATGGTATTTTTTGGCAAACCTGTGCGCCTCATCCCTTAGTCTCTGCAAAAGCTTTAAACCTGCATTATCTTTTGACAGTGAAACTTCCGATAACCCGGACAAAACTATAGTCTCAAGCCTTTTTGCCAGTCCGATAATGGGAATTGAGAGTCCAAGTTTCTGCAAAACCTCAACCGCTGCTGAAACCTGCCCCTTTCCACCATCTATCACAATTAAATCTGGCGTTCCCCACTTCTTCATATTTTTACTTTCAAGCTTCTCCCGCGCAAACCTTCGCCTTAAGACTTCTCGGATCATTTCAAAATCATCTGGTGTTTCCTTAAACTTAATTCTAAATTTTCGGTATTCACTTTTATCAATACGCCCATCGGTTGCCACAACCATAGAACCCGTCGCGTCTTTTCCAAACAGATTTGAAATATCGTAACATTCAATCCTTGACGGGAGTCTTTTTAATTCAGGAATATTTGCAACCAACTCATCTAACGCTTGTGAAACTAAATCTTCAATTAAATAAGGGTTATCCATGTACTCTTCCGGATCTCTAAAGTTGCGGGTTATATAGTTTATTTTTGAAAGAAGATCCCGCTTTTGAGCCGCCTCCTCATATTTCATCTCTTTAGAAAGTTTTCTCATTTCTTTTTCCAGCGAACCTAGAAGTCTTGGACTTTCACCTTCTAAAAGTCTTTGGAGTTGTTTTATTTGAGCCTTATATTCATCAACGGAAACAGCATTGGTACAAGGCGCAGGACAAAGACCAACATGTCCATAAAAACACGGCGAGCCAAGACCCTGGTACCTTTGAAACTTGGAGGTAGAACAGTCTCTAAACGGAAACATTCGACGAAGAGTCCGTAGCAAATACTTTGCAACGGTTCCGTGAGCGTACGGGCCGTAGATTTTATCATTAGGTTTTAGTTCAGTTGCACGCGCTGTAATCACTACTGGAAGTTTTACCGGTTTTCCATTAATCTTTACTTCCTCGTTTCGAATAACAATATGAAGCGAAGATTTGTCATCTTTTAAAGCGACGTTATATTTCGGATTGTGTTTTTTAATAAGAGAAGCTTCAAGAATTAATGCTTCAAGTTCCGTTTCAACTTCGATAGTATCCAGATCCACAATTTGTCTAACAAGAGCTGCAGTTTTTGAACTTGTGTCAATTGCTATAACAAAATAGGATTTAACCCTGTCATACAATCTTATCGCTTTACCAACATAAATAACCTTCCCACTTTCATTTTTGAACATATAAATGCCTGGGCGTTTGGGGAGATTATTTACTTTTTGTAGAAGTTTGTTTGGAGACACAAAGGGATTTTATAGCTTAATTAGGGAATAGACAAAAAACAAGGCTTAGGAAAAGCGGTGATGCTCCTAAGCCTTGTAAGATAGCTACGTTAGTACTTACTTAACGATAGCTTGGGTGCCGACGCCAATTGGCGCGCTGGGTCGGCGTAGCGTTGCGCAGGTATGCCTTCGGCCGGTGAGTAGGGCTACCGCGGCCGCTGCGCACGAATGGGCGCTTGTTCCGGGGGTCACGCTTGCTCCACACCTGCTGCACGGGCTCTGATTTCTTGCCCAGCAGGACCGGTACCAAGTTGCCTGTAGTCGCGATATTGCGACGGACCGGCGAAAAGGTAGGGCGGCGCCCTGCGAACAGCATAGCAGCGCCACCAAGGAAAGCAAAAGCTACCAAAAAGACTAAAATCAACGTCGGGTTCACCTAAGCCTCCTGAGCTTTTGAAAGGAATTTCTGTAATTATACCCTATAATAGCTTTACGTGCAACCTATAGGTCCATAGCCACCTCTTACCGCATCTTGTATTATTAGTGCAATGCCTAGAATACTAAAGTCGTTAACCTTAGCCACTTTTCTGATTATTACCTCTCTTTTGCTACCCCCCGCTTTGGCAGACGAGCTATTCGACACAGAATTCAATGTCGTCTACAACATCGCCCCAACCGGTGAAGCTAGCATTGTTCAAAACATAAAAATTACCAACAAACAGGATGACGTGGTTGCGACAAATTATTCGCTAACCATAAAAGACATGAACATTTACGATGCGGCAGGAACTGATGATGAAGGTGAACTAAAACTTGAAACATCAAAAGACGTAAACACAACTACACTTAAAACAGAATTCAATGAACAAGTAATTGGAGCCGACAGAAGTTACGAATGGCAACTTAAATACAAGTCTGGAGATATTGCCACTAAAGTTGGCGAAGTTTGGAACGTACATATACCACAAGTTGAGGTTTTGGATTTAACTAAGGATTACAACGTAACGCTAGTGGTTCCAAAGGAATTTGGACCGGAAATTTTTATTTCGCCCCTACCAACAAAAGCAACTGATGAAGGTGCCTCAATAACCTATTTTTTTGATAAAAAAACCCTGGCCGAAAAAGGAATAACCGCGTCTTTCGGAAATTTTCAGACTCTAAACTTTCAACTCAAATATAACCTGTCCAACGAATCGGCTTTTACTTCATACCAGGAAATTGCTCTGCCACCGGATATTACTAATACACAGCAAGTTTTGTATAAATCATTGGAACCTAAACCCTACAGTTTTCATACAGATGATGACGGAAACCTAATTGCGACATATAAACTTGGCGGGCATGATGAGGTAGAGGTTATCCTCACCGGCTCTGCAAGAATTGCTGGCAAACAGATAAATCCGTTTTTTGGGGGAAGTTTGAGCGAAATACCGGGGGAGTTGAAGCGCAAGTACACCGGCGCGGAGAAATATTGGGAAGTAGACGCACCTATGATAAAGGATCTTGCCAGTTCACTTAAAGATACAGGATTAACGACATCTCAAAACGCACAAAGGGTTTACGAATATGTAACTCAAAATCTCAAATACGATTTTGATATTGTAAATAAGTCTTTTGTCGATAGAAACGGCGCGTTAAACGCATTAACAAACCCCGGTCCATGGGCGTGCATGGAATTTACCGACTCATTTATTGCAATTACGCGTGCAATGGGGATTCCCGCCCGGGAATTAAATGGTTATGCTTTTGCCCAGGAAAGTAACCTCACTCCCCTATCAATAAATTTAAAAGGCGGGGACTTACTTCACTCGTGGGCGGAATTTTATGATCCTAATTTTGGTTGGGTGCAGGTTGATCCAACATGGGGAAATACTTCGGGGATTGATTACTTTACAAAACTAGACACAAACCACTTCGTATTTAGCATAAAGGGCACAAGTTCTGAATACCCGTTTCCTGCGGGCGCGTATAAAGTAACAGGAAACGAAAAGCAGGTTGAAGTGGATTTTGCCCAAAACCCAGAAGAAATAAACTTTAATGAGAATATAAAAGTTTACGAAGAAGCAAATCCAAGCCTTATACTAAAACTGCTTAGCCGCTTTAGGGAATTAAAAACGTACACCATCTACAATCAGGATGGAATAAAACTTTACAACCTCAACCGAAAAAGACAAATCTTGCAACCCTTCTCTACTGCAACCGTTCAGCTTCCAAAAGACTCTAACGAATTGTATTTTGAAGATTTTACCGGAAAAGGAAAGGTTTTAAGTTTCGCGGTTTCGCAAGGCGAGCCGCCAGAAACGCCTAAACCAGTTTTTTCTCTTTTTGGAGTTGCTGCCTTAGCACTTCTGCTGTGTACGATGATTTATTGGCTGGCAATTCATCCCGAGGCCCTGAAAAAAGTATCTCGCCGCCTGCCTCACCGCCCTCAGGCCCAAGGTCAATAACCCAATCACAGTTTGCTATCACATCAATGTTATGTTCTATTACCAAAACAGTGTTTCCACGGGAAGTAAGACGTTTAATTATCGTAATAAGTCTTTCTAAATCAGCAAAATGAAGTCCAGTTGTAGGTTCGTCCAAAATATATAAGGTTCTACCTTTCATTTTCTTTGAAAGTTCGGTTGCAAGTTTTACTCTTTGAGCCTCACCACCAGAAAGTGTTGGCGCAGGTTGTCCAAGCTGAATGTAACCTAAACCTACATCATTTAAAGTTTTTATTTTTCTACGGATGGCCGGAACATTTTCAAAAAACTGTAAGCCCTCTTCAACAGTCATGTCTAAAACTTCGCTAATGTTTTTATCCTTGTAGGTTACCTCCAAAGTTTCGCGGTTGTATCTTTTACCTCTACAAACTTCGCAGTTAACATAAACATCTGGCATAAACTGCATTTCAATTTTAATTTGGCCCTCGCCATCGCACGCTTCACAACGCCCACCCTTAACATTAAAGCTAAACCTTCCGGGGCTGTAACCGCGGATTCTTGCCGCTTCAGTTTTAGCAAAAAGGGTGCGGATATAATCAAAGGTTTTGGTGTAAGTGGCGGGGTTGGATTTAGGTGTTCTGCCAATTGGGGATTGATCTATTGCAATTACCTTATCGACATGTTCGGTGCCTTCTATTGATTTGAAAGGTTCGGCTCTTTCATAAATCTTTAAACCAAAATCTTGTCTTAAAGCCGTATATAAAGTATCCATAACTAAAGACGAGATT
>Ga0209542_10004850_pt1 | contig 27340 bp, 24 predicted proteins | sample RifCSPhighO2_01_FD_184028 | JGI IMG/M metagenome (GOLD analysis project Ga0209542, IMG submission 184028) | Soil microbial communities from Rifle, Colorado - Rifle CSP2_plank highO2_0.1 (SPAdes) (version 2) | ecosystem: Environmental > Terrestrial > Deep subsurface > Rock core/Sediment ...
GAAAAAGGGCTTTTTTTAGGAATCTGAATTATTCAACAAAAAATTGCTGAAGCCGAAATTGATAAGGGAAGGCAGCAAGCCTTTTGGAAGGTGCGTTTTTTTTGATGATGAAAAGGGATGCACAATACATGAAGTCAAGCCGCTGGAATGCAAAACATCAATTCAGTGCAGGGATTATGGGGAGGACTTAAGCGTGTGGTTCATGGTTAAACACGCTGTCGATGCAAATGACGCAGAAAGCGTAAGGCAGTATGCGCAATACTTAAAAAGCGGAGGAAAAACCATTCCGGGCGCTGAACTGGAGAATTTGGTGCCTGACAAAGAAAGATTGAGGAAAATTTTGAGCTACGAGATTTTGAAATAAAATGCCAAAAGAAAAAGACTATTACAAGATTTTAGGAGTAGGCAAAAACGCCACAAAGGAGGAGATTAAGGCATCCTACAAGAAGCTTGCGAAGCAGTATCATCCTGACTTAAACAAGTCTCCTGATGCTGCTGAAAAATTCAAGGAAATAAATGAAGCAGCGGCTGTGCTTGGCGATGATGCAAAAAGGGTTCAGTACAACCAATATGGCACGGCAGGGGGGCAGTTCCAGCAAGGCTTTTCGGGCTTTGATTTCTCGGACTTCATGTCGGACATTGGTGGATTTGGGATGGACTTCGACAGCATTTTTGAGAATTTCTTTGGCGGCAGCCGCTCCTCGGGCAGGACAAGGAGAAGGCAGAGGGGCTCTGACTTGAGATATGATATGGAGATTGAATTGGAGGATGCTGCTTTTGGTGCGGCAAAAGCGATAAATGTGCCAAGGCTTGAGGAATGCGAAAAATGCAATGGCACAGGCGCGAAAAGCAAATCAGACATTGCAACTTGCGATGAATGCGGCGGGAGGGGAGTCTCAACAAGAACTCAAAGGACTCCTTTTGGGCTGTTTTCAACGACAACAACTTGCAGGAAATGCAGGGGGCAGGGCAGGTACATAAAAAATGAGTGCCCTGAATGCGATGGAAAAGGCGTTGTAAGGAAAACAAGAAAGATAGAAGTCAAGATACCAAAAGGCGCTGTTGACGGCACCAATTTAAGGATTCAGAATGAAGGAGAGGCAGGCGAGTACGGAACTGACTCCGGGGATCTGTATATTGTGGTTCATGTCGGGCCCCACAAGGTTTTTGAAAGGCACGGCAGTGATTTGTATGTCAAGGTTCCTGTTTCATTCACAACAGCAGCGCTTGGAGGCTTGATAGATGTTCCGACCCTGAAGGGAAAAGCAGAATTAAAGATTCCTGCAGGAACCCTCAGCAATACAATCTTCAGGATGAAAGGGCTTGGGATTCCTGACCTGCACAGCCATCATCATGGCGATGAAAACGTTGAAGTGATTATTTCTGTCCCTGAAAAGCTGACAAAAAAACAAAGGCAATTGCTTGAGGAGTTTGAGAAGGAAAGCAAAAAAGAGAAAGGGTTTCTGAAGGGAGTGTTTGGTTAGGATTTAGAAATATTCTTTATTCTTTCTATGCCATCAATATTTTTAATATAATCCGCAATATCTTTTGGCACCAAACTCTGCCAGTTCTTGTTTTTAATCATTTTATCCCGTATAATGGTGCTGCTTACCCCCCTGATTAGCCTTATTTTCTTGACTTTTGAATCATGCCTTTTGAAGCATCTCAAAGTCCATGGATTGCCTGAGTACACAAAATCATATTTCGGCAGGTTATTCTTGATGTAATCAACCCATTTTTTGTCATTGTACAAGTCTGGCACAGGATAAATTTTGTAATGCTTTATTTTGTGGTTTTTCAGGGTATTAACTATCATTTGTCTCCTTTCTTTGTAAGAAAATGGGTTGTCCAGAGTACTCTTTTCCTGAGAGCTTCCGATTGCAATTAGGACTTCATCAACTTCCTTCAGGACTTCCTTTATGTCAATCAGATGCGCATTATGGAAAGGCTGGAATCTGCCGATGAAAAGGACGCGGTGCATGGTAGAATAAAAATTTAATTTATTTATAAAGGTTTGGAGGACAAATTTTATTTGCCTATAGATTCAATTAAGCCTTTCATTGTTTTATGGTCTGTTGCGCAGCACCCGCCGTAAATTCTTAAATCAAATCTTTTAACCATATCATCAACTGCAGAAACATACAAGCCTAGTGGAATTGCCCTGTTTTCCGTCATCAAGCCATATTTCCTCGGGTTTCTTTCAGGAGACGCATTAGGATGTATGCTTACTAATCTTTGGACATTTTCTGGTGAAAGAGAACTTAACGCTTCCAATGTAACTTCAACACTATTGCAATTTATCCCTAGACCTAATGGCTTATACAGCTTTTCTTTTTCAATAGATTGGTAAAGCTCGTTTATGGCTTTGTTTAACTCTACTCCATTAAGGGTGGCATCTTCTTCTAGGCAAAATGAAATAACATAATCTTTAGCAGGAATTATTGGTAAAAACGCTTTTTTCTTTGGGTTGTAGTTATGCGGCACGTCATCGAATCTGCGCCTGTTTCTGGAAATATCTGATAAAATATCACCCAAATAAGCTATAGTTTCTATTCTGTGTAAATTCTCAGTATTGCCATTTGTGTCTATTTCCTCATGGGACTGTTTAAATGCCCTCGCCACCCCTTTAGCTGCTCTTAGCGAAGGCACAGTCTCGAATAATAAATAATCCACCATGCTGCCAAATCGAACAATTGCCAAGACTTGTGGGAGGTACAGCGCATCAACATCTCGCGGTGTTTTTTCCCCAGCATAACATTCAAATGGTGGCCCGATACTAATTGCAACTAAAGTAGTTTTATAGTCTCTTCCTGCTGATTTTATGGCGTCCAAACATATTTCTGTAGCGTCTTGGCACAATTGAAGTCCTCTTGTTGGAAGCGAAGAGTCAAATACTTTACTAGTAGACGCTGCGTATAAGAATTTATGACCCAACCTGAAGGAAGGGGTCATCATAATTAAAGGCTGTTCCGGAGGGGCGCTATTGGCATAGTCATTTGCAATGGAATGCAAATAAACTTTGCCCTCGTCTGTCAGCAAAGCAGAGCCGTCTGGTCCAAGGAGCCTATTAAATGGAACATCAGCCAATTTTTGTTGATTTCTGCTTATATCTTCTGCAAGCCTCCTAGTAACTTCAGTGCCATAAGGCCCGCTCAACACTACCATTTGCCCAGATTTTAATAATTCTTCTAATCTTCCCATCTAAACGCAAATAAATTTCTAAACTATTTTATTTAAATACTCTCCTGAAAGAATTATTCTAATAAGAATAATTAATATAAAGAATTATTATGGTAGTTTTTAGTCAGTTATAGCTGGTTAACGCATTTTGCCTTAATCTTTCTCGTTGTAAGGTATCATAAATATCTCTGTCCCCCTTTGTTAATAAATCTGGAAAACTGCGGCTATTCCCAATTTTGATCTCGCTTGCTATTATTACTGCCCTCTTTAAATCTTCGTATCTCCCCTTATCAGGATTCCCCCTTATTGTAAGCAGGTCTATATACTGCAGAACATGATGCATTTTTTCACCTTTATGGTTAAATTTTCTAGTTCCATTATGATCACTTGTTAAATTTTTTTCAATATACATAAGTAATCGTTCTCTAAGTAACCCATATTCATATTCAGAAGAAAGGGCATCCAAGGCATTCCAATCCTCAACATATACTTTGCCGATAGGGTTTTTTGCTATTTCTTCCAAAGAAACTCCCTGAATTAAAGACCCAAATATCAACCTTCTTAATTCTTGAAGTTTTTGTTCATTAAGAAAACTATAGGCAGTATAGTCTAGTCCATTTTTAGGTGCAGACATTTTTCAAAAATCTCATATCTTTTATTTAAACCCTTCTGCCAAAATTATTCCAATAAGAATAATTAATATTTAAACTATTCGTTATATGCTCCAAATCATTTGCAGGCTGGCAAATAAATTTTTAAATTGAGGCAGTATACTGAATTTATGGCCCTTATACTTGCATATCAGGGGAACGGCACAGCTGTTGTAGCTACTGACTTGCAGAATGGGCGGGAAAGGCTTGCTAGAAGCGCAAATGGAGTCTATTATTTTGCCTTTCCTTCGGGAGTCCCGCCTTTAATGGAGCATTGTATTGGCGCTCTTACGCTGGATAGGCTTGTTAAACTCGGGTTTCCTTCTTTAAAACATATAACTGCTTTAAGGGATTACGCCGATTACAGCTGCATTATCCTAAACCCAAAAACACCCCAGCTTTATTTCAGAAGCGGCAAAGGGTTAGATGTTGCAAAAGTAGACAAGGATACTGCGGTTTTGCTCTTTGACAAGAAAGTTGGGTCTATGACTAAAGAGCATTCTTTAGGTGGCAAGAATCCGGAAGACGTAGCGGACTTTTTTATAGATAAAATACAAGAATTCTCAGGCGCATTAGGTAACGCAGGAGGATATGATGCGCGCATATCCCAAGGAAGCAGAGTATTGCAATATGCAAACTCAAAACATCGTGTGCCTTCACTTTCATCACAACCTTTATAAACAAAATAAATTTACTTTTCCTATGGACGTTGCAATTCTTTTTTCAGGAGGAAAGGACAGCACTTTTGCACTGCAATATGCGAAGGAAAAAGGCTGGAACATAAAGTATTTGATTTCTGTAAAGCCAACAAGAAAAGACTGCTTTTTGTTTCATTACGCAACAGTTGAGCAGACAAGAGGCATTGCAGAAATGCTAAATATCCCTCATTTCTACATTAAGTGCAGCGTTGCAAATCCAGTAAAGGAAGCCGACATTGTCAGGGAAGTAGTTGAAAGCAACCAGAAGAAAATGAGGGTTGATGCTGTTGTGCTTGGAGGCACTGGATTGCAGGAAACCCAGCTTAAAAGCATACAAAATGCTTTGCAGCCCTTGAACGTTGACGCATTTGCCAGTCACTCTGGAGAGGAGCATGACTTGGTGATGGAAGAAATGCTAAAGAAAGGGTACGAGATACTGGTAACCCAAATAGCATCTGACGGATTGAAAGACTGGCTTGGCAAGAAGATAACAAAGGAAAACTTTTCACAATTGAAAAAGGACTCTGTGAAATACGGCTTCCACATCGGGTTTGAAGGCGGCTATGCCGACACTCTTGTTCTTGACTGCCCGTTATTCGCAAAGCGATTGGTTGTTGAAGACATGTCTGTTATTTTTGAGGACAATTACTGCGGGCATGTGGTAATCAACAAGTACAGGGTGGAAGAAAAGGCAAGAAAGGAACTGAAGCCGAGAAGACTGTTCACAAGCTTTCTGAGATAAAGTTATTTATTAGCTTAATGTGTGATTTGGTCGTATCTCACTGCAAATTCTTGCTCTTGAACAATTTTCCAAGAGAAAGCTTTCCTGCACCATTAGCCAAAACCACAACTAAAGCCGCCAAAATCAGCAAAAGAAACTCATAGCCATAAGCTTTAGGAGTTATGAAAAATCCCTGCTTTAAATGAACTTTAAAGAGCGCAACAAGCATTTCAAGTATCAAAAGCACAGAAACCCATCTTGTGAAAACTCCCAAAATCAAGGCTAAACCTCCGAAAAACTCAACAAAAGCAACGAGCACAGCTGCATAATTTGCCAATGGTATGCCTATAGCTGAAAAGAACTGGGCTGTTCCCGGCAAAGCGCCTTTCACAAAAAGCTTGACATAGCCGTGATACGCAAAAATAACCCCAAGAACGACTCTCAAAATTGTCAATGTCCACTGGTTAATGCTGTTTTTTGCCATTTAAATCAACGCAATTAAAATCATCAATGATGCTATCGATGAAACAATGCAGTACTCGCACCATTTCCTGAGCACAAACGCCTGAACTGCAGTGAGATACGCTGAAAAAATCACAGAGCCGATGCTTGCACCCACTATAAAATAGTAAACAATATTGGCTTTAAAAATGTTTTGATTCAGCAAAATGAAGATTCCATAAAGGAATATAAATACATAGTAAGCCATCCCGGGAATCGTGTTTTCTATGCCGAATGTCTTGCCGTACCTGCTTTTGACAACAGCATCGCAGTTTTCCCCTATCAGGCAGTGCATCGGCTTGCTATACCTCTTAGTGTAATAAATATAAAAAGAGACTGCAAAGCCTATAGCAGACAAAACCATTAAATATAACGGGTTCATTTTTTTAATTTAGAGCTTTTGTACACATGGGGCATGTAAGGGCTTATCCTTATCACATCAGCCTTAATCCCTCTTTTTTTTAATTCATCTTCCACTTCCTGCCTTTGTATTTTCTGGTCGTAGCCGAGGCAGATGGCATCAGGCTTTACCTTTTCTATAATATCAAAAATATTGTCTTTATTGCCCAAAACAGCCTCATCAACAATTTCAAGCGTCCTTACTGCCTCAAGCCTTTCCCTTTCATTATGCGCTGGCTTCCTGCCCTTGAATTTTTCAGATGTATTATCTCTTGCGACAACAACAACAAGCTTATCCCCGTACTTTTTAGCCTCTGACAGATAAAATAAATGCCCAGGATGGATAATGTCAAAAGTGCCTGCACACATAACTTTTTTCATAATATGGAGAAATAAAAGGAAGGTTAAAAAGGTTATTGTAATTTAATCTTATTTTTAGCTGGTTTTTACCAAATGGGCTTCTATACCTTGAATTTTTGGTGTTACTAACAATTCTTTTTCTATTCTGGTTGATACTACCTCCCCTTTTTCATCATATCCCTGAACTTTAACTGTTATAGGAATACTACTTAATGTATCACCATACTCACTTTCCAAATAACTTCCCAATCTTCTTAGTATTTTTCCATTTGATGTATGGGGTGTTCCATTTTTTAATGATATACCTGCAATCTGTTCTCCATCAACGAAAATTCCCCTATAATCTACCATCTTCCCTTTGGCATCTGGCAAATGCGCAGCAACAGCAACGTAAATAACCTTACTTGTCGTTTCGTCCAATATTTTTCCATCAAGCATATAAACCAAACGAAGCATTTCTGGATTCCGTTCATTTGGAAACCTGCCCAACCATAACTCTAGCGCTCCTTTATCCATTTCCCCCAACATTTGAACTAAAATCTCTGGAACTGTATTGTGACTCTCTTTTTGCAGACGCCTAAGATGAGATTCCAAAGAAAGTCCTTCCATGCCTGAATCAAGTGGCGCTATGCCCACTATGCCCACGGGTGTAGAAACTGGATATAAATGTCCAATGATGTGGTTTCCATTGTCAAAATAACAAAAACTCATATTACACACCCACAATTTAAAAACATCCATTTAAGTTTTCCACCATATTTACATACTTTTTTCTTATTTTTATTAAACAAAAATTAGATGTCATAATAAAGCTGGTACTCCCAAGGATGCGGCCTTAGCCTTATTGGATCAACCTCTCTTGTTCTTTTATAATCTATCCAAGTTTCTATCATATCTTTTGTGAATACATTACCATGCAGCAAGAATTCATGGTCTTGCTCAAGAGCATTTAATGCCTCTGGCAAAGATGCCGGCACACTTGGTATTTTTCTTGCCTCCTCTTCGCTTAAATGGTAAATGTCCTTGTCAAGAGGCTCGCCTGGATCGATTTTTCTTTTAATTCCATCAATTCCCGCCATTAGCATTGCTGCAAAGCAAAGATAAATGTTGCAGCTTGGATCGGGAGTTCTGAACTCAACCCTCTTTGCTTTATCGCTTCTTGAATAGACTGGGATTCTAACAGCAGCGCTCCTGTTTCTTTTTGAATAAACAAGATTTACAGGCGCTTCAAATCCCGGAACTAATCTTTTGTAGGAATTTGTTGTTGGCGCTATTATGCCGCATAATGCCGGAGCATGCTCAAGCAAGCCTCCAATGAAATGCATTGCTGTTTTGCTTGCCAATGCGTACCCTTCTTTATCGTAGAATAAATTTTTTCCCTGCTTCCATAAGCTCATATGGGTATGCATTCCAGAGCCATTGTCATTGAACAAAGGCTTTGGCATGAATGTCGCTGTCTTGCCATGCATTAATGCAACATTTTTTATTATGTATTTGTACATCATTACTTGGTCTGCCATTCTAACTAATGGGGCATAGCTCATGTCAATCTCGCATTGCCCGGCAGTTGCAACTTCATGATGATGGCATTCTATGCTTATGCCTGATCTTTCCATTGTTGAAACAATTTCATTTCTTATATTCTGCAAAGAGTCGCTTGGCGGCACAGGAAAGTAGCCTTCTTTGTACCTTGGCTTGTAGCCAAGATTATTTGCTTTAGTTCCATTCGCGCTTTCGCTGCCCGTATTCCAGCTTCCTTCAGCAGAATCAATATAGTAATAGCCAAAATTTTCTTTTTGGTCATACCTTATGCTGTCAAAGATAAAGAACTCAAGCTCCGGGCCATAGTAAGCAACATCCGCTATCCTGGTTTCTTTAAGATAAGATTCTGCTTTTTGGGCGATATACCTGGGATCCCTTGAAAAGAACTCGTCTGTTTCAGGGTCCTTAATATTGCCGATTATGCTCACTGTATTGTTAGAAAATGGGTCTGTGAAGCCACTCTTCAAATCTGGAACAAGAAGCATGTCGCTTTCATAAATTTCCTTAAAGCCCCTTATTGATGAGCCGTCAAACCCAAAACCATCTGTTATCGAACTCTCACTTAATTGGCTTATTGGCACAGTAAAATGCTGCCATAAGCCCGGCATGTCTGTAAATTTCAAATCTACAAATTTTACCTTTTCCAAATCTTTTTTCAGGTTTTCAACTAAATCTTCTTTAACAGACTTAAAAGGCTCTTTTTTTATTAATTCTAAAATTTCAGTTGGACTCATTTTTACAACCCCCGTTTTTTATGTATTATTCAGATTTTGTTAATATTTATATACTTTTTCCATATTTTATTAAACAAAAACATTATAAAAATCGATAATTTTAAATATTTGTTTAAAAATCTGCTATAAATTTGCTATAAAATAAACAAACGTTGGGTAAAATGCAGCTAGAGGAAACAGACAAAAAAATTCTGAATATTATTGTAGAAAACTCGCGGCTTTCTCTTAGGCAGATTGCTAAAAAAGCAAATGTTTCTGTTGCAACTGTAATGCACCACATAAAAAAGCTCGAGAAAGACGGCGTAATCAAAAAGTACACCTCAAAGCTGGATTACGAAAAAGCCGGCTACGACATTGAAGCCGTGATTGAAATCAGGATTTCAAAAGGCAGGCTGTTTGAGGTTGAGAGGAAAATTGCCTCTAATCCAAATGTTTTTGCCGTTTACGACATTACAGGGGCTTTTGACTCTTTAGTGCTGGCAAGATTCCCCACAAGGAGGCAGATGGACCATTTCCTTAAGAAGCTGCAGACTTACGACTTTGTCGAGAGGACAGAGACAAAGCTGATTCTCAACACAATTAAAGACGAAAACATCGGTGTTTAAAAAATGGGGCTGGGAGGATTTGAACCCCCACCACGCAGTCCCGAACCGCGGATATTGGCTCAAAGGCAATGCCCTTGCCATGTCTGGCCAAGTTATACTACAGCCCCGCCAAACAGCAGGTTTTTATATTGTTATTTAAAGATTTTTAAGATAAAGCCTTTTTATGGCCAGGTAAGACCCCACTACAATTAAAACTTCCAGCAAAACTATCAAGGCTCCGAAATTAAGATGGCTGCCTGCCGGCTTGGCTGCCATGGCTGTTACGCCTGAAAATCCTGACCGCAGACTGCCACTGGCCCTTCTGAAATTGTCCATGTAACCGGATTGGGCTGAATCAATAGCGTTTTCCTTTGGCTCATTGGCAGTGCATTGCTCTGACTCAATAGGCTTTTTGCCCGGAAAAGCGCATTTATTGGCATCGATGCATTTTCTGGCCCTAAAGCCGTTGCTGCATTTTTCCCATTCACTGCACTGCCAATTGGAATTACAAGCAATGCCGCCGCCTCCACTGCCCCCTGAAGAACCGCTTGCAGATGCAGCAGTGCCGCTGCTATCGCTTGGTTTTGTATAATCAATCTGCACAATGCCGGAATGCCCCAACCCCTCGACTTTGTACTTGCCAAGTGTGGAGTTGTATGCGCATGTATAGGAACCCTGCAAAGTGCCGTCGCACTCGATTTTGTGCTCGTTGCCAGAACTGCAATCGGCGCTTATGTCTCCTATTGACGATATCTCCTCGTCTTTAATGCAGATTCCGTTCAGCCCTGCATCAACTCTATCCAAGTACAATGTCTTTGTCGTGCCTTCAGGCATTTTCAACCCACTTACAATCAATGAGCCGGTAGAATTTGCACTCTGCTTGTCGATTGTAAGGTTTGTAAGATTAAGCTTGTACCTGGAGAAGTCAAAGTTAAACTCTGCAATCGCAAGATTCCCGTCCTTGATTACTATGCTGTCAGTTTTGTTAAACAGCTTGGAGGTGTTTTTGGAATTGCCGACAAGCAACGAGAGGTTTATAGTTGAGGTTTTGACTGACTTTTCGTCCCCTAAAAGCCTGTCCTCGCTGTCATTCACTCCGTCATTATCAGCGTCTTTTTCGGGCGCATCAGCAACAATGATTTTGAATATTCTTGAATGATTAAGAAATCCGTCAGAAGCGGCTGCAATTAAAGTGTAATTGCCGCTGTCGATAGTTGATGTGCTCCACTCAAAAATATTGGACTTGTTTGAGAATCTGGACAGGTTGATTGAAAAAAATAAGTCGTCGTTATTGGGGTCAGATGCGGAAAGGTTGATTACAATTTTATCAGTCTCATTAATAGTCATATTACTGACAAGAGCCAAGACCGGTTGCTTGTTGAGCTTTACCACAATCCTTTCAGCATTGTTGCTCTCGTTTAGCTCCTCGACAAAATCCTGCAAATCAGCAATCGCTGTTATTTCAAAATCCGATATGTTGGAAAAATTAATCTGGTGTTTAACCTCGGAATTTGCATTTAAGATATTGGACTTGTTGGCTCTTGAAAATGTTTTATTGTCAAAAACCTCTGTAAAAACATTGAATGCATAATCCCTGCCGATATTTTTGAATGTAAAGTTTACTGTTATGTTGTTTATTCCATAATGATATTCTCCGGAAACAGATATATTGGCTTTTAAATCCGGCAAATTTGGGCTGTCAAAGTCGTTAAAGTTGTAGTTTTCAGTTGTGTAAGCATCATTTATTTTGTCTATCAAAGCGCCGTCCTCGTAAAGCTCGATGTATTTTACGTTAAAAGGGCCGTTAAGCTTTTTGTCATGTATTTTCGAGCCGTTGAAATTGAACGATAATTTGCTGCGCCCTGTGCTTAGGAATGATGACAAATTTTTTATTTCTAGAATATGGCCAAACAAATCGTATAAAGCTAAGGCAATTGTATATGTATTGTCATCGATAATTTGCAGGCTTGCATTAACCTGCAGAACATCAAATTTCCCATTATTGTCTGCGTCGCTTCCATCGTCAGTAAAATTGAAAATGTAGGATTTAGCGGCAAAATCCCTGAAGTCGTAAAATCCGGTTGTAAAATTTGTTTTGATTGTTTTTCTGCCGATTTTTATTGAAGAGGTGCTGAACTTTCCTGTGTAATGGGTCAGTTTTATTGTTTCATTTTCAAATTCAAAGACTAAGTCATTCATTGAGTTTATTATGGATACGTTTTTCTTAGAAGCTATTATTGAGCGGTTATAGCTTAGAAATGCTATTGCTTCAAAGGTTCCGTTGATAGTTGAATTCAGCGTCACATTTATTCTTAAATTTTTGCCGGCTTTTGCATCTTTTATGCCTGATATCTTTAACCCTTCTTCATAATTAAAATAATTTTGTGTCGGGATATTATCTTTCCTGTACTTAAGGCTGTAAGTTGAATTATAGACTTTGATTGAGTAGTTGAACTGGCTTTGGGTTAAAAAAATCGAGTCAAATGTTATGTTTAATTTGTTTGCCCCGGCACTTAATGTCTTGTTTGTCTCGTTTGTTAAAATCCCGTTTTTATCAAATATGTTAATGGCAAAAATAAAATTTCCAGGTGTGTTGTTTGTAGCAAGCTCAAAAACCAAAGCGTCGTTAATGCCATTATTGTTTTTGTCAATCATGAAATCTGTGTGATTTGTCACGTTCATCTGGCTTGTGGTGGTTGAAAAGCTGTACCTTGACAGAAGCTCCCTCATTGAGATGGAATAGGCTAATGGGATTATGAGTAACAGAACTAAAACTACCACCCCTTTCATTTTTAGTTTGATTAAAATGGGCTTATAAAAAGTTTTCTTTATTTTGCACCAACACTTTTATATATAAAAAACCTTTCTCGACTGCTATGGCTGACAGAATGGAGTTTTTCCCATTGGACGCAACCTATAGGGTGCAGGACGGAAAAGCAGTCATAAGCATGTACGGCAGGGCAGGCGACGGAAGGCAGGTTTGCGTGCTTGACGGCAGCTTCGAGCCTTATTTTTACGCAATCCCGAAGGACGGCATAAACATAGGCGAAAAGCTGGAAAAAATAAGGGTTGAGCAGGACAATGACGCTTACTTTGTAACACGGGCAGAGGCTGTCCTGAAAAAGTTCCTCGGGAAGGAAATATTTGCCTTAAGGGTTTATGTAAACCTGCCTGCAGGCGTTCCAATAGTAAGGGGCGTGATAAAAGACTGGGATTCTGTAAGCTCCACGCACGAGTTTGACATACCTTTTGCCAGAAGATACCTCATAGACAAGAACATAATCCCTCTGACTTTGCACCAGGCAGTTGGCGAATTCATCAGCCAGAAGTCAAGAGTGCAGGTTTTCAGGGCCGACAGCATAGGGCAGGCAGGCACAGACACCCTGCACAATCCGAGAGTTCTTGCATTTGACATTGAAACCTACAGCCCGTTTGACATGGCGATAGACGCCGAGAAAAATCCCATCATAATGCTTTCATTCTACGGCGAGAATTTCAGGAAGGTTTTTGTCTGGAAAAAATTCAGGACAAGCCTTGATTATATAGAGTTTGTCAACAGCGAGGCAGAGCTTATCGGGAAGTTCAGGGAGACAATCGACACCTACAAGCCGGACATATTGACAGGCTACTTTTCCGACGGGTTTGACCTGCCGTACATAAAGACAAGGGCGGACAAGTACAAGATAAAGCTTGACATAGGCTTGGACTTTTCCGAATTGAGGGTCAAGTCGGCAAGGGAGACTACGGTTGCAGTAACAGGAATAACTCATCTTGACATCTTCAAGTTCATCAAAAAGGTTATGGGAAATTCGCTTGAAACAACATCATACGACCTGAATGCAGTGGCATTTGAGCTTCTCGAGGAGAAGAAGCACGACGTATCATTGGCGGATTTGCCGAACATATGGGACAGCAGCCACGACAACCTTGAGAAATTCTGTGAATACAACCTCAACGACTCGGTTTTGACTTACAACCTTGCCGTGAAAATGCTGCCGACAATCACAGAGATTGTGAAGATAGTGGGAATTCCCATTTATGATGTCAACAGGATGGGATTTTCCCAGCTTGTCGAGTGGTACATAATGAAGCAGGCGCAGCAGTTCAACGAGATTGCGCCCAACAAGCCAAGCTATGATGAAGTGCAAAAGAGAAGGCTCCAGACTTATCAGGGCGCTTTTGTCTACGAGCCCAAGCCGGGCTTGTACAAGGACATTGTTGTTTTCGACTTCAGGAGCCTGTACCCGACAATTTTGGGCTCTCATAATATAGGCCCCGATACGATTGACTGCAGGTGCTGCGAGGACTCCGCAAAGCCTACACCTGACGAAAGCGAAAGGCACTGGTTCTGCTCAAAAAGAAAGGGATTTATCCCTATCCTGATAGAGGACTTGATCACGAGAAGAATGCGAATCAAGGAGATAATAAAGGAAGAGCATGGCGAAAAATTTGCATTTCTTGACGCGAGGCAGAACAGCCTCAAGCTGCTTGCAAACTCTTTCTACGGATACCTGGGCTTTTTCGGCGCAAGGTGGTACAGCATAGAGTGCGCCAGGGGCACGACAGCATGGGGCAGGTTTTACATCCATAAGGTTATTGACAGGGCGCAGAAAGAGGGCTTTGTTGTCCTGTACAGCGACACAGACAGCGTTTTTTTGACGCTTGACGGCAAGACAAAAAATGACGCCGAGGCGTTTGCAGAGTCCATAAACCTTGAGCTGCCAGGCCTGATGGAGCTCGAGTATGAGGGTTTTTACCCAAGCGGAATTTTCGTGTCTGCAAAGATGGGCTTATCTGGAGCAAAGAAAAAATACGCGCTTATGTCCGAGGGGGGGGCATTGAAAATAAAGGGTTTTGAGACTGTAAGGCGCAACTGGAGCCTGATTGCAAAGGATGTGCAGGAAAAAGTGCTTGGCATAATACTGAGGGAGCATGACACCGAAAAAGCCCTCAGGTACGTCAAAAATATTATTACAGACCTGAAATCCAAGAAAATACCGATTGAAAAAGTGATTATACACACACAGCTGCAGAAGGAGATTCTTGACTATACTTCAAGAGGCCCCCATGTCGCTGTTGCGCAGCGATTGAAGAACAAGGGCAGGATCATAGGCCCCGGCTCTATGATAAAGTATGTTGTAACCCAGGGCAATGACATAATAAGAAACAGGGCAAAGCTGCCCGAGGAAGTCAAGGAGAATGAGTATGACGCAGACTACTACATCAACAACCAGGTTGTCCCTTCTGTCGAGAGGATTTTCAATGTAATCGGCTACACAAAAGAAGACTTGCTCGAAATAAAGGAGCAGACTAAATTGGAAGGGTTTTTCTAGGTACTGACTAAAATTCTTAGACATTAAAACCGCAACCTTTAAATATTTGTGGTATACTTAAGTATATTTAGGTATACCAAATGCCTGAAATTACTACAATAAAGCTTAGCAAAAGCACTGTTGGGCTTCTCAGCAGGCTGAAGATACACCCAAGGCAGCCTTATGAAGAGGTTATTCTGAAGCTGATTTCTGAAAACAAGGATAAAAAAAATCCAGGCAAGCTGCCGCAAAGTTCAGGTTCCATCACGACAATAAAGCTCCGCAAAAAAACAGCTTCACTTCTCAATAATCTCAAAATCCACCCTCGGCAATCATATGAAGAAGTTGTCCTTAATATTGTATCGCAAAATGAGGAAGCAAGAAAAAAAGCTAAATAAAGGCATTGCAAAAATATTTGCGCTGTTTTTGCTAGTAGTATTACTATCATTTACAGCAAGCGCATTTACAACCAACGGCACTGAAAAGACTTTTAATTTCGCAGTAACTTCCGGGAAAAATGCAGAGCTTTCAGGCTCGAATTACAAGGTATCCCAAGTCATTGGCGACATAACATCTGTAGTCAACTCCTCAAATTTTAGGACAGAACTGGGATTTTTGAGAACACTGCCATATCTCGACGGCGAATCCTGCCAAATCACCCCTGAATGCCTTGGGGGATTTTGCTGCAGCGGAGTGTGCCAAAGCTCTTCATGCCCTGTCCAGGCTGAATCCGCGCCTGCTGCTGCTGCCGGCGGTGGCGGGGGCTCAGGAGCCGTCGAGGACTTTTCAATAGACAAGGACTTGATTAAGGCATTAATCAAGCAGGGCGGAACTTACCAGACACAGTTCACAATTACAAACACAGGCACTGAGACTTTGTCATTTGAAATAGATTATTCCTCTCTCAGCGGCATGATGATTTTGAGCGACACAAAATTCAGCCTTGCCCCAAGCAAAGTCAGAACCATTGATGTTACAATATTCGCCTCGGAAAAGCAAAAGCCTGATGTTTATTCCGGCAATATAATGATCAAAGGCAACAGCGTGGAAAAATCATTGCCTGTAATAATAGAAGTTCAGGCAAAAGAGGCCCTGTTTGACATCATAGTCAAGGTGGTTCCTGATTCGAAAAATGTGCTGAAAACAGAGAAGGTAACAGCGAATATAACCCTTATCAATGTGGGCGACTTAAAGCCCGTTGATGCAGTACTTGATTATGCGATCAGGGACATTGAAGGCAGGGACTTGGCATTCGGCAGCGAAACTCTTGCAGTCTACAATGAAGTCCACAGGATAAAAGAGCTTGAGCTGCCGCTCGACATACGGCTTGGAACTTACCTGTTTTATGCAAGAGTCTCCTACGGCACGGAAAGCGCTGCAGCAGGCGACGTCTTCTATGTCGTGGCTGAAAAGCCCGCCTCGTGCAAAGACGGCATCAAAAATCAGGACGAGGAGGGCATAGACTGCGGGGGGCAATGCAGGCCATGCGGGATAAGTGCGCTCAAGTCAATATGGCTTTTTATAAGAAATTATCTGCTGTCAATTTTCTTTATCATAATTTCTGTGGCAATCGCCGCAATCGCAATTATTCTATTCAGGAGGAGAAAACAGGAGGAAGCGCAAAAAACCGAGCTGCGCGGCAGGATAGAGACATTGTCTAAATTCATTGAATTGGCGTTAAGCAGGGGTTATAAGGGAGAGCACATAAAATCAATGCTAATGGCAAAGGGCTGGCCTGAAAACATTGTGGACAATGTGCTGGACAAAGTGCTGCTGGACAAGTTAAGGGAGCTTGAGGCAAAGCTTGAGCTGCAGTACGAGCAGGAAAAAATAAGGCAAATAAAATGAGGAAAGACTATAAAAAGCGATTGGGCAGGTATGTAAAAGAGCACCACAGAAAAGGCTACAGCCTCGAGGCTATTGAAAAAGCGCTTGTATCCTACGGGCTGGAGCAGGGATACGCCAGAAGGCTTGTCATCGAGCGCAAAGTAAAGAATGCCTTTGCAACAGCGCTGCCTGCAATAGCTGTTCTTGCAATTTTTATTTCAATGCCGTTTTTCATCAGGCCATCAATAGTCGGCTATTCTACAGCGGCAAAATCATTTAATTTCAGCGACGATGTCGGGATTGCCGCAAGCGAAAGCTCGGAATACTTGTGGAACATGGAAAACAAGGGCGCGCTCAGGTCCGTGAGACTGAATGGAAGGGTAAAAGTGAGCGGCAGCGCAAAAGTGTACCTGGAGGGCGAAAATTTCACCTACATTATCTTTGACAGCGATAGGCTGAAAAGCGGACTGGAGGAAATAACTGCATTTGCCGTCAGGGAAAACAAAACTAAAGATTTTGACAAAAACCATGACAAGACAAAAAACGATACAAAATCAGAATTTGGGGAAAACAAAACAAAGCAGGAGGACAATGATATTGAATTTGATGATGATGAAAGCGTTGAGAATGAAACTTCAGCAGATGATATCATAAACACTACAGAACCAATAATCCAAAACATTACTACAGACTTGAATGAAACATTAAATGCGACTCCAACAGCCAATGAAACTATAAATGATACCGGGATTGAAGTTCCTGAAATCAATGAAACTATACTGAATGAGACAATAAATATTACCCCTGTTTCAAATGAAACCATGCTGAATATAACTTTCAACAAAACAATTAAACTATCGCTGCAATACAGGGAAAACTCAGATTACGACGATAATAATGACGGCTCAGAAAGCGTTAACGGGGTTGTAGACCTGACAGTTGAAAACACGGAATTTAACTGGGAGGCAAATGAGGAAAGGCTATGCGCGAGGTGGGAGGTTTATAATGTTAATGATAGCATTTCAACAACATTCTGCAACGGGAATGCTGGCTGCTGCGCATTTGTAAGCCTGCTTCCGGGCAGCAGCAACTGGAATAATGCTTATTACTCAACATTCGGCAAGGATGGTACAGGGCTTAACAATATTGTTTCTGCGCAAGTCGTTTACTATGATGTAAATTTAAGTATAGACAATCCAAAATCAGAGATTTATTACTCAGAATGGCAAAACCTCAGCGTGGATTTCTATGAGGAATACATGGAATTCAGGGGTATATGCATTGAAACCTGCATACTGCCAAGCTTGAATTCAACAAGCTATAAGGTAAGGCTCGAAGTGAATAATTCTGAACTGATTATTGACAGCATTAATTACGAGATTGCAGGAAATGAAACTATAAACCACGCTCCTATCTTGTCAGGCAATATTTCCGATATTTCATTTTACAAGGGGCAGAGCTACGCCATTAACTTAAGCAATTACTTCTATGACGAGGACAATGACGCCTTGAGTTTCGGCTTCTACAACAATTCAGAAATATCCGTGAGCATGGTAAATGAAAGCGCAATACTGGCTTCTCCTGAATTTACAGGAACTTCATTTATGTACTTCATTGCAAATGATTCAATGTACACGGCTGTTTCCAATGTTTTCAAGATAGAGGTAAAGGAAAGGAAGGGCTTCGGCCCGGGCTTGAAGTCATTGAGGAAAATTATAGGAATAGGTTAGTTCTCATTAAAAATTCAAAAAATACGAGAGACCTGTTGCTTGCGAGCAATGCGAGCAAGCTCGCATTGCAAGTATGCGCTTCCATGAGCTAAAATGGGTGCCCCTCTGATTCTGTTTGCCTTTTATTTTGCGGCTTAAAGGCTGGAATTCTCCGAAACATTTAAATATAAGTATAATAATTTATACAATAAATATAAGTAATTTAGTTTATACACATGCTGACCAAAAAGGAAAAGCAGATTCTGGAACTGAGAAAAAAAGGCTATAGGCAGGTGGATATTGCTTCCAAGCTCAGGATTTCCCAGCCTGCCGTATCCTCATTCGAGAGCAACGCCATACGAAAAATACGCGGCGCAAAGCAGGTTATGGATTTTGTTAAAAAGATGAGGCTTGAATATGAGGAAGAATAGTTTATCAATAAGGGTATTGCCAGTTTTAACATTACTGCTTTTGTTAATCATACCAGTCTTGGGAGCGCCCAACACAATCAACATACAGGGCAAGCTTACAAATCCTTCAGGCTCATTGCTTACAGGCACGTTTAACTTTACATTCAGGATTTACGACAGCTATACAAGCGGCAGCAAGCTCTATGAGACAAATGTCACATTATCGACGGATGCAAGAGGAGTTTATGATATTATTTTGAGAGATGTGAACATCACATTTGCAGACCAGCTTTACCTCGGAGTCAAGGTTAATAGTGATGCTGAGATGGAGCCAAGAGTTAATTTGACAAGCAACCCTTCTGCGTTCAGGGCAAATATATCTGATGACTTGAACAAAAATAATGCCTATACAATTGCCGGAGCGAATGTAACTGGAAACTTAAGCCTTGGGCAGAGGCTTGTATTCAATCTGGGGCAGTTTTTTGACAACCTTGCAGACGGATGGGTAAAGCTGACAGGGGCATTGAATGTTACAAGCGGCGTCAGCATAGGCGGAGGCTTGAATATTTCCGAAGACTTGAGGGTTAATAATCAGTTGAACATAACATCTGCTGGAAATTTGGTAACAGCTGGCTCAATAACCAGCGCTGGAACAATTCAGGGAGCTACACTGACAGACGGAAATGTAACAATCACAGGCGGAGTTGTCAGCGCCAGCCAGGTAAATGTCGGCGGCGGCTTTAATGCAGGAGGCATGACATTACTGGGAGCTGACATAATAACACAAGGCGACATCTTGTTTTCAGGCAACATTTCTGTGCTGAATGTGACTCATTTAAGCGTGAACGGAAGCATACTTCCGGCTTTGGACAGCATTTTTGACATCGGAAACAGCAGTTTCAGGTGGAGGGACGCAAACTTTACAGGAAGGATCGAGTCAAACGCATTGACGGTAAATGGGAGCACTTTGTATGTTGATAGTTTGAGTAATAATGTGGGGATTAGGACGACGAATCCAGCAAACACTTTAACAGTTCAGGGGACTTTGAATGCGACACCAGCAAACAAAGCAGGAGGTCCAGCATTATTTATTGACAGTCAAGGAAGGATTGGAATTAATGTGACTCCATCTGACAGGCTACTTAATACTCTTGGCGGTGATGTTGAGTTTGAGACATCAACAGCCAACACTACAATGAGGCTTATTGTAAGGCAGAATGAAGGAACTAATGCTAACTCTAATGCATCCATTGAAATTGAAAGCGGGGGGGCTAGCGGCGGCGACCCAATGCTGCACTTTGACATTGGAGACATTGCAGGCTCTGCATGGACAATTGGAACAGACAATTCCGACTCTGACAAGTTCAAGATTGCGCAGTCGACTCAAGTGCTTGACTCAAATACGAAGTTGACGATTGACACATCTGGCAACGTCGGCATCGGCACAACAACCCCAAACGACGCCTTGGAAGTCATCGGCAGTGTCAGGGTTTCAGGCTCCTTGAATGCCTCTTCAATTAATGCTACTAACTTGTACGCAGTTTCTTACAACATCGGATGGACTAACTTAAGCAGTTATCCGTCTGCCTGTGATCCTGGGCAGTTCATGACAGCAGTTGGCGACACTATAGGCTGTGCTTCGCCTGCAGAAACCTCAAGCGCAGCAGGAGGCTGGGCGAACACTTCAACAGTGACAGCCACTGCATTAAGCGTTGTCGTAGACAGCGGAACATTTTATGTGAATGCAACGACTAATAATGTTGGGATTGGGACGACTAGTCCCAGCTACCTGCTACAAGTAAGCGGCAACACCAACAAGCTTGCAGTTTTCAACAGGACAGTCCAAGGCAATGCCGAAATCCAAGTCCAGTCTGCAGATAATGTACGCGGAGCTTTCCTTATACTTAACATGGGAGGCACTGATAAATGGACTTTTGGAGTTGCAGGCACTACTGCAGGAATGGGGAACACAGGCGATTTAGCGCTTATTTACAATGACATTCAGAAATTCCACTTTGACCAAAACGGAAAGCTCGGCATCAACACAACAAATCCAGCACAAACTTTGACTGTTGTTGGAACATTAAATGTAACTTCTGGAAGTGGAACGCAAGGTTTATTCCAAGATTCCTCAGGCAACGTCGGCATTGGCACAACAACTCCCGGATATCCACTTACTGTGCAAAACACAGCTAATGACGCAGCAATATTGGTCAATGGTTCGGGAACTATTACTGGTCTCACAATCATCAACACCAATAATGGCGCCTCTTGGACACTCGGTGCAACAAGCACGTCAAACACCCCTGCCAATGCATTTGGAATCTACAATGCTGATGGAAATGCATTTAGGTTAGTCATAATGAATAGAACAGGAAATGTCGGCATAGGAACTACTTCACCTCAATATTTACTGCAAGTAGCTTCTGGCACAGACGGAAGAAGCGTTAACTTGAGCAATGTGCTTTATGTGAATGGCTCAAGTGGAAATGTAGGGATTGGGACGACGAGCCCTGGTGCCACGCTTCACCTTGAGCGGAGTTCCATCGGCGAGTTGCTTCGCTTGTCACGAAACGGGACCGTCATTGGCTACTTCTATACGGATGGATCTTCCAACGACACGCGCTACGAGGTGGAGCAAGCCGGCTCCGCACTTCGTTTCCGAAGCCGCGTCAGCGGCATCATGACTGACACCATGACCATTAAGGATGGCAACGTCGGCATCGGCACCACAAGCCCGGGCAAAAAGCTTGAGGTAGCAGGCACAATAAATGCAACACAGCTGAACATAACAGGCAGAAGTGTCAATTCGTCTTTTGAGGGTGATTTGCAGATAAAAGGAACTTTGTACGGCGGAAGCCCATTAAAGATTAGCGGCGGCTTGAACCTTACATCAGGCAATCTGACAACTGTCCCGGGAGCAAGAATCACAGGCAACGGCTCTGTGCCGACTGGAATGATTGCTTTCTTTGCATCAACATCATGCCCTGTTGGCTGGGATGAATACACAGCAGCAAGAGGAAGGGCAATTGTTGGTTTAGTTGCAAGCGGAACTGCTGCAGGAACGGTTGGCACTGCACTTACAAACCAAGAAGACAGGACACATACCCATACAGGCCCAAGCCACAGCCACACTTACTCAACAGCAATAGCCCATACGCATACTGTCGCCGGAATCACAGTTGCAGGCGAAGCTTCTCACACACATGGAGTAGGGACTTATGATGCTGCTGCTGAGGCTGCTCATACGCATGGAGTTGGGACTTATGATGCTGCTGCTGAGGCTTCTCATACGCATGGAGTTGGGACATATGATGCTGCTGCTGAGGCTGCTCATACGCATGGAGTTGGGACTTATGATGCTGCTGCTGAGGCTGCGCATACACACGGAGCAGGCACTTTCGCTGGCGACAGCAATGGGGCGCATACACACTCTACAAACATCCAGACATATTCACTGGATAATGTGGTAGATGAACACATTTTGAGCGACATCAATTCTGACAATACTGCAGCAATTTCAACTGACTCCCAGGGTGCACACACCCACACCGTATCAGGAACTTCTGCTGCTGGCTCTTCGCATGACCACGCTTTGTCTGGGAGTTCTGCTGCTGGCTCTTCGCATGACCATGCATTAAGCGGGAGTTCTGCTGCTGGCTCGTCGCATGACCATGCATTGTCTGGGAGTTCTGCTGCTGGCTCTTCACATACTCACAGCCTGTCAGGCAGCACGGATTCAACTGGAAGCGCTTCGGGGACAACAACATCTGACGGCACAGGCGCAACAGGGACAGCAGCAACATCAAGCATAATGCCCTACATCCAATTAATTGCATGCCAGGCGTCTTAATACACTTAAAAACAGAAAAGAATTTAATTAAGCTCTGAATCTGATGAGCAAAAGGGGTGGAAAATGGATGATTTGAAAGGAATGATGCGCAAGGAATTTGCCATAGCTGCATTCATTCTGCTGGCAGTGATTTTAGGGATAGTTTACTTTTCCTCAAGAAACGCAGCAAGCGCCGAGAAATACTACCTGCTCGGCAAAGCGTATGAAACCCAGGGCTATTATGAAAAAGCAGTATCTTCCTATGAAAAATCCCTCGGCATAGAGCAAAGCTCTGTTGTTTACAATGCGCTGGGAAATCTCAATGCATTATTGGGCGACAATGTAGGGGCTGTGAATGCTTTCCAGGATGGAATTAAGGCTGACAGCAGCGATGTTGAAAATTACTTTGACATAAGCAGGGTTTACCTGAATATGCAGAACTACGGCAAGGCAGAGGAAAACCTCCTCAAGGTTATTGAGAAAGAACAAAGCGCCTCAGCTTATGCGCTGCTCGGCACAGCTTATATTGAGACAGGGAAATGGGACAAGGCGGAAGAAGCCTTTAAAAAATCGCTGGGGCTACAGCAGAGGGCATCAACCTACAACGACCTAGGCTTTGTTTATGAAAAAATGGGAAATCTGGACTTGGCGGTAGAAAGCTACCAGAAAGCGGTGCAGCTTGACCCTGACTTCCAGATTGCCATAAACAACCTTCAAAGGCTTGGCAGTTAGTCCGCTAAGATTATTCTGTATCCTTGATTATCCCTGCAAGCGGTTATCAAAACCAATAAGTTTAAATACTTCTCTGCAGGCTGTTGATATTATTTAATCTTATTTAATCTTATGGGTAAAAGAGAGGAGTTTTTAAAGCACATCAGGAAAACTGGGACAAGCTTGGGGATAAGCATACCTCCGGAAATAATAAAAATTCTAAAGCTGAAAGAAAACGAGATAGTAAGGGTTATGATAGGAAAAGTGAAAAATGGCAAAAAATGATGTTGAAGGATATTTAGATGAATTAAGTGCGTTTGCCGACGATGCAAAAGGCATGGATTTGTACTCCCTAAAGAAAGAGCTGTTAAATTTAAGCGAGTCTTCGCATGTTTTTGACAATTTTGAAAAAGAGTCAATGTCTATAGGCAGGGAGGAATTAAGCCAGATGCAAAACCTAAGCTCGCTGATAAAGTTAAGGAATCTGGCTCGTGAAATAAAGAATAAAAAGGAAATAAACGGCAAGCTTCACAGCCTTCATTTCAGCTTAAACCTTCTAAAAAATACAGACGATACAAAGGCGCTAAAAAATTCCTTAGACTTGTTTTTATACAACAGCGATACAAAAATTGGCAACATAATAAGCGAGCTTAATGACTTCAAGCATAAAATCAACGAAGTCAAAAAACACCACGAAAACCTGCTCCCGAAAAGCCTTGACAACAAGCTGAAAATTGAGGGCAAATACGACAAGCACATTGAAAAACTCCACTCAATGCATAAAAGGCAGAAAGCTGCTTTCATATCAATAACAAAATTATTCCTGAAATTAGCTAAAAATCACATAAAAAATCAGAAAAGGTTTAAAAACAAAAGTTAAATCCAGAATAATACATTAAGATATAACCAAACAAAATGATTCCAAACTACGATGCTGTAAACCAGGAGCCTGAAATACTGAAGCTCTGGAAAGAGCGCAGGATTTACGAGAAGGCAAAGGAAAAAAACAAAGGAAAGCAAAAGTTCTATTTCCTGGACGGCCCGCCGTACACCTCGGGAAAAGTGCACCTTGGGACAGCGTGGAACAAGTCATTGAAGGACTGTGTCCTGAGATACAAGAGAATGAAGGGATTTGACGTATGGGACCGGGCAGGATATGACATGCATGGAATGCCGACCGAGCAGGCTGTTGAAAAAAATCTTGGATTGAAGCACAAAGATGAGATTCCAAATTATGGAGTGGCCAATTTTGTGAATGCCTGCAGGGAGTTTGCAATATCTAATATGCTCTCGATGAACAATGATTTTAAAAGAATAGGCGCTTGGATGGATTTTGAAAATCCTTACATGTCTGTAGAAAACAGCTACATGGAAGGGGAATGGTGGCTTATAAAGAAAGCCCATGAAAATAAAAGGCTTTACGAAGGGGAGCGTGCTATGAGCTGGTGCGCCAACTGCTCGACATCATTGGCTAAGCATGAGCTTGAATACCAAGACATTTCAGACGATTCAATCTATCTCAAATTTAAAATTAAAGGCACTGAAAATGAGTATCTTCTTATTTGGACAACAACCCCGTGGACAATCCCGCTTAATCTTTCAGTAGTCGTCCATCCTGGCTTTGATTATGTAAAATGCAGGGTAAATGATGAATATTGGGTGGTGGCAAAGGAGCTGGCAAATGATGTAATAAGGGAAAAAGCAGGGCTGGATTATGAGACTGTTGAAGAGTTCAAAGGGACAAAACTTGAGGGTGTTGAATATATAGCTCCTTTTGCAGACCAGTTCCAGCAGATTAACGAGGCAAAAAAACAGCAGCCGCTGGTTTTTACAATCCTGTTATCAGAAGACTATGTCCATTTAGAGGAAGGCACCGGCTTGGTTCATTTTGCCCCGGGGTGCGGCGAATCTGATTACGACTTGGGATCAAAAAAAGGCATAAAGCCGTTTAATGTTATCGATGAGAAAGGCGTTTATCCCAAAGAGCATCCTCTTTTTGGAGGGCTTGTAGCCAAGAAAGACGACAAAAAGTTCATTGAGTTGATAAAAGGCACCGGATTGCTTATAGCACAGGATAAAATAAGGCACAGTTATGCACATTGCTGGAGATGCAAGGAGCCGATTGTTTACAAGCTGACTAAGCAATGGTTCTTCAAAATAGAGGACTTGAAGGGCAAAATGCGCGAGCTGAACAGAAGCATAAAATGGGTGCCTGATTTTGCAGGCTCGAGAAATTTTGACAACTGGCTTGCAAACTTAAGGGATAATGGAATCACAAGGCAGCGCTACTGGGGCACCCCGCTTCCAATATGGAAATGCAGGCACTGCGATGACTTTATTGTTATTGGTTCAATTGACGAGCTGAAAAAGCTTGCAGGCAGGATTCCAGAAGACTTGCACAAGCCATGGATTGATGAAGTAAAAATAAAATGCAAATGCGGCGGAGTAAAAGAAAGAATTCCTGACATATTGGATGTGTGGATAGATGCCGGCTCTGCATCATGGAACTGCCTGGATTTTCCTAGAAGGAAAGACTTGTTTGATAATCTTTACCCCGCTGACTTTATTCTGGAAGGCATCGATCAAATCAGAGGCTGGTTTAACCTCTTGTTTGTTGCGTCAATGGTGGCGATGAACAACTGCTCTTTCAAATCTGTTTATATGCACGGCTTCATAAATGACGCGCAGGGCAGGAAGATGAGCAAAAGCCTTGGCAATTACATCCTGCCGCAGGAAGTGATTATGGAGTACGGCGCAGACACTTTGAGGTACTATATGATAGGAGGAACTTCCCCGGGGGTTGACATCAACTACAACTTTGACGACATGAAGGTCAAGCACAAGAACCTGACAGTATTGTGGAACCTGCACAAATATGTGATGGACATGGCCAGGAATCTCAAAGCGAACCCCAGCAAGATTGATTTTAGCGGCTGCAAGCCGGATGTTGAGGAAAATTACATATTTTCAAAATTAAATTCAGCCATAAAAAAAGCAACAGAGTCGCTTGACGAGTACAGGCTTAACGAAATTCCATGGCTTGTGGAAGGGCTGTTTTTGGAGCTCAGCAGGACTTACATACAGCTGACAAGGGACAAAGCCTCAATTGGCGGTGAGGGGGAAAAAAAAGTTGTGCTCTGCACCGCATTCAATGTGCTGCTGGATACTTTGAAATTATTCGCTCCAGTTGCTCCTTTCATAACAGAACTTATGTACCAGAACCTAAGGCAGGAATTCAGGCTCAAGGAGGAAAGCATCCATCTGTTTGGCTGGCCCGGGCATAAAGAAGAGTTGATTGACGAAGAGCTTGAATCATCAATGCAGGCAATTGCAGAGATTGTCCAGTGCGCCCTTGCTGCAAGGGAAAAAATCCAGCTTGGCGTAAGATGGCCTGTAAAAGAAATTATTGTAGCCACAAAGGAGGAAAAAACAGCAAATGCAGTTAAAAAATTAAGTGACGTTATTAAAAGGCAGGTTAATGCCAAGGAAATAAAAATTGTTGAGGCAATGCCCAATATAAGGGTTAAAGTCAAAGCGGACTATTCAAAGCTTGGCCCTGATTTTGGCGACATGTCTCCCAAGATAATTGCGCACCTTACAATCAATAGCCCTGAAACTGTGCTTAGGCAGATGCAGGAAAAGGGAAAGTATACATGCAGCATTGACGGGGAGGAAGTGAGCATTACAAAAGAGCACATTATTGTGGCAAGGGAAGTTCCTTTGCCTTATGAGGAAGGTGTTTTCAGGCACGGCTTTATTTACTTAAACAGGGAAATGAGCGATGAGCTGGAAGCAGAGGGCTTTGCAAGAGAAATAATGAGAAGGGTGCAGGCGTTAAGGAAAAAAGCCGGCCTGCAGAAGTCAGACAGCATTTCTCTTTTCATTAAAACCGACGATGAATTAAAAGAAATGCTGAAGGAGTGGAATTTGATGATTAAGGAAAAGGTTGGCGCTTCCCAGTTCAGGATTTCCGAGCTTGAGCCGAGCAAGAAGCATGCCTTTATAAGCAGGGAAAAGGTTAAGGGAAAAGAGTTTGAGATAGGGTTTGACAAGGTGTAGAAAATGGAGCCACCTACCACTAAAAAAGATATTAAATATTTTGCAGTTGAACATACCCCAAAACAATATAGTAAGAATACTTTTTATTATGCTGCAATATCGCAAAAAAGA
>Ga0209542_10004851_pt1 | contig 27340 bp, 39 predicted proteins | sample RifCSPhighO2_01_FD_184028 | JGI IMG/M metagenome (GOLD analysis project Ga0209542, IMG submission 184028) | Soil microbial communities from Rifle, Colorado - Rifle CSP2_plank highO2_0.1 (SPAdes) (version 2) | ecosystem: Environmental > Terrestrial > Deep subsurface > Rock core/Sediment ...
CCTAGGAGAGCATTGGTGGCATTTTGGGTTGGTTGCGGTAGTTTTCTGCATTATCTATTTAATCACTGGATTCAGATCCTTTCGCTCTATTAAAAAGAGAATGATGGACACTTCTCCTTCAATGGACAAGAATTTCGGTAAAGCATTCGATTCTATGATCTATTTATGGATAAACATTGCTATATTAACTGTTGTGACTTCGGTTTTATTAGTCGCAGCAGGCATTGGGTTGGCAGTAGCCTTGCTTAATTATAGCAACTGAAGGAAAATGATAGCAGCTGCTTCTTTACCAAACCTTAAAGTGTTCAATGGGGGGACACGGTTAAGGAAAAGTTTAGGAGCAGCTGCTTTCTTTTTAAAAATTAAAAACTTAATTGTAGAATTTAAAATCAAAACTTTTCTTTTTCCATATTCCTAATCACTTTTCAAGGAGGCAAAATGCCTGACGATTCGATCAGAACTATCTTGGGCACGTTAACAGTAATTGAGAGAAAAGGCGGAAATATAACTGTTCTTCTCACCGATGACTCCACGGCAACCTATAATGAAGCAGATTTTTACAAAACTTTTGTTGAACCGCTTAGCAAGGAGCAAAAATGAGATTCATCATAGTTTTAATGGTTTTTGCTTTATCTTCCTGCTCTCAGGAAAAAGACCCCGCTGTTTCTGAGATTATCAATCAGTACGAGTTCGACTGCCAAATCGAGCTTAATCCTTTGAGAAAAGAATTCATGAATCTCTCGAACACCGAGGAGGATCTTTTAAGAATAGTGTCATCAAGGAACAGCATTTTAAGCAACTATGCCTATAAGCCAATGACTAAATGGATTAGAAGAGATGATACAGCAGGCGAGTATAAATTTACAGAAGAGCTCATCTACAAGGACCTGTCTGCTCCATTAAAAATAGTTTATGAGAGAATCGAGGAACTCAAAAAGTACCAGTAACATCCCTTTCTTAAGAGCAACCCCCAATCCTTTTTAGGATAAAGAGGCTGGCAAGCTTATAGTCTTAACTTGGTGCGGGGGTTGCTCTTTTTTCTTTTTCCCAGACTATTTTATGGAGGTTAAAATGCTGGAATTCTTAGCAGCGTATTGGCAGGCTTTTGGAATATTTGCAATAGCTACAGGGATAATGTAGCTTAATCCTTGCACTCATCCGTAATTATTATGCAAGGAAAGCAATAAGGATGTTTCTCTCCTTTTCCTAAATTTTTTTTAAAGAAAATTGTCACTTTAACGGTTGGAAAATATTCGAGAAAATAAGCATTGTCTCATCTTAAGAATATAAACCTAATCTTAACAGGAGTTTATTATGGGCAAGAACTTATTTTTGCTTATCTTGTTGAACGTGCTTTTTACTCCTGTTGTCAAGGCATCTGAGAGGTTGGATAAGCTGCTTAAAGATGCTTACACTTCAGTTCAACAAGGCGAAAAAAACTTTAGCTTTCATTGTATTGGCTACACTACACCGCTTGGTGAAACAGAATATGAATGGTTTTATAAGACTGAATCAAACAGTGTTACGCTTTATCTTGATAAGGACAAGTATTCATGCATTGTTGTTCAGCCTCTTGTTAGCACATATGCAATTTTAGGGGTATATTCTCTTAAGGAAGGGCCAGGCGCAGTCATAAAGATAGAGCTTCCTGTTTCTAGAGAGATAATTGATTCTGCGATACCTAAGCTTCTTTATATCACACCTGAAATTGCTGAAAAAGAAAAAGACGCTTTATTTGGATCAGAAGGAAATAAATTTGAGGTTATATTTCCAAAAGATAATGCTCTTGTGAATAATATAGGACTAATGAGAGAATGGAATGCTGAAGTAAACGCTGGTAATCATTTAATAACTGCATTAGAGGCTTATTTCTAAATTGGGAGGCATTAATGTCCTGGTTAACTATTATAGTAATAGCTGTTCTATCTGTCTATGTTTTATGGAATCTTTTTTGGCTTGTTAGAATGGGCGTTTTTCCAACCAGAGCCAGAATATCTGATTATACTTATTTTCTTAATATGTTAAGCGAGGCTAAAAAGGAGTTTGAGAAAAAGAATTACAGGGATGCGCTTAATTTTATTGACAACTTAAAATCTACAGCAGGTTCATCTCAAGTCAAGGCTCCTTCTGGATTAAAAAGACTGGAGAAAAAGATTCACGTTGAGTTAGCTAAGAAATATGATGAAGAAGCAAAGATGCATATGAGAGCAAAACGCTCTTCCAAGTCAAAAGAGCTTAGTCAGCTTGCAAGGCAGCATGCAGATAAAGCAGGCGTTAAATTATCTGATATTCTGAAAAAAATCTTAAGGAGGTAAAAAAATGAGGACAAGCGTCAAGAGATTTTTATTGGGAATAGTAATGGTTGTCGCAAGTATTTTTATGTCAGCTGTTGTTGGAGTAGTTTTGACAGCAATTGTTTATCAATTAACGTCGTTCTCTGATGAAAAAAGCTTCATTACACTTATTATTTCCGTTGTTTTAACCCTGGCTTTAATGCTGGGATATGTTTTGCCAAAAACCATTAACACTTTTTATCCTAAAAACAAGGAATAATTTTCTATCTTTTTTCTTTTCTTTTTTCAACAATCCATCATAAGGAGGACTATATGTTCAGCAGGATTAAAAAATATGACTTATTTTTATTGCTGATTCTTTCTGCAATCCCTGCGTTCTATCATCTAAAGGAGTTCCGTGCAGATTATGAATCCTTTCTTAAAAATATTCAAATTACTACTGAGCCATCATTGCAGGATGGTTGGCTATCGCTTCTGTTCTTGTTTGGTTTTTATCTAAGCTTGCGGTCTTTTATTAGGATATTCCTGGCGCTCGCGACTTATTATAAACTTAAACACGCTAATATCGTGATAACTTCTCTTTTTCTCGTTCTAGCAACCCCTCTCTTTATGACTGCTTGGTTTGGCTTTACGTTTAGGATAGCTGAAGTAGGATTTCTTGTTGCAATTATATTAATAGAGACTCTTTATTTGTATACCCTAGCTCTTCAGGAAGAGTATGAGATTCAGGAAAAAGAGCAGACAGATTTCCTGAAGCAATTTGAACCGAAATAATTTTTAGAAAGCAGCTGCTTCTTTACTAATCCTTACACTATCCAAGGGGGAATAGTGTCAAGGAAAGGTTTAGGAGCAGCTGCTTTTTTTCTTTTTCTCTTTAAATTAAAAAGTTAATTGCTAAAATAAATATATAAAAATCAGAGTCTAATCCTTAAACGGAGGGAAAAATGATTTTTAACATATTCAAAAGCAGAACATTCAAAATGTTTTTGGCAATGCTGGCGGCAATAATCTTATTCTACCTTTTCATTTATGTTTTTATCATTGACAATTTAATTCCATTCCTCTTGGGGGGTTTAAGAGGAGTTATATTCTATTAAGGAGAATCTATGAACTTATCCAGCTCAAATGTTTTCTGCTCTTTTATAGCTGCCTTTCTTTCCGGGATTGTTGCAATTTACGTTGTTGATGATTTCTGGATCTTTATTCATCCGGCAGCAAAATTTCCTTTTGTGTTAATCGTTGCGCTTATCGCATTTTGGCTTTCGCTGAAATATCTTCCTAAAAGAAGATAGTTTAAGCTGAAGCTGATTCTTAATCTCTTTCTTAAAAAATTTTCATTCTAAGGAGATCAATAAAATGTATATAATAATCTTTATTATCGTCATTGGAATATTCCATGTATTCCAACATCCAGATAAATATCCTTATATTTTCAAACCAGCAATAACCTGCGGCGATTTTAACCTCACTTACATGTCATTAATTTTTATATGCATCATGTTGGTGATGGTTGTAGATAACATATTTCCATTAACCAGATAAACAAGGGCTATTTATTGCTGAAAACCTGAATTCATCTTAAGGAATTCCGCGAAGATGCATGGAGAGAATTCAGGGAAGGGTTCTCTCCTTTTTAAAATTAAATAAGAATTGCATAATCGAAACAAACAAAATATTATTTTCCATTAATTCTCTTTTAATCCTAAACGGAGGCTGTAATGAGAATCTTCATAATTATTTTGGATTTTATTTTCCAGATGATATGCCTATTGTCTGGCATGTTTACCTCAGTAGCATTCCTGGTGTATGGTATCAGCCATGAAGGAAGTATAATCCTTCCTTTAATTCTTTTTGCTGCATTAATATCTTCTGCTTTTTTCGGAGGATATTATTACCTTGAAAAAACATCCGGAGCTGTTTGGAAGAGCAGATCGTTTATTAACGGGCTTTTGTTAAGCCTTGTCAGCTGGCCTGCTCTTGTTTTCTTTGGAGCAGCTCATGATGAAAATTTAATTTTGATAACGTATGTTCTGGGATTCAGTTATTTGCTGGCTGTCTTTTGCATTGTTCAGATCCGTAAAAAGATTAAGTACAGAAGAGCTTTTTACGGAAAGTCGAAATAATTTTTATTTTCTTTTTTTTTTCCTTTCTAAATTTCAAAGGAGTTTTCTATGAAAGAATTATTCAGCAAAATATTCACTGGAAGGATAATGAAATATGTCCTTCTGATATCAATTGTAATTTTTGAAGTGCCGCTGCATGAAGGGATGCATGCTGGATTAGCCAAGGCTTTGCCTGGCGTAAGCTGCGATGGAGTTGCTATCAACGCTAAATACTGGTATGCTGTTCCTTTGCAAATCGTAACGCTTGGCTTTTACGAATCTGATGCCAGCTTAGATCCTAATACAGGCGGTTACGCAAAGATAACAAGCGCTGGCTCTGGCTTTGTTGAGAAAATATCAGGAGCAGTAACTGCAATCGGACCTGAGCTGATTACATTATTGCTGGCTATCTACCTGATTGTTTTTTCAGTCAAGAATATTAATATTGCTGGAAAGAGGCTTTACTCTGTAGTCTGCTTTTACGCTGCAATGCCTCTTCTCAGCAATGTTTATTATTACTTGAGAACAAGCTCTTTGTCTCCTGAGAAAGGCAGCGATTACTTTAACTTTACCCAGAGCGTTCTTAAAACAGTTTATCTTCCTGGGCAACTGGCGTATGTCTTTACGTTCCTAAGTGCAGGCGTGATGGTGTGGCTGGCATTAGTCATTGCAAATAAGCTTTCAGAAAAAAAATGAAGCTTATTCGCATCAAACCAAAAATTTTTATTTTTACAGGAGAATAATCATGAAAAGCTCTGCGATAAAATTCTGTTTTATTTTCATAATCTTTTTGTTTTCATCCTGCTGTACGGATAAATCTGAAACCACCCCCTCATCTGAGCCAAAGGAGATTAGCGTAGAGTTAGATGTGGTGGTGAAGCACGTCGCTCCCTCTTATTCCTATTCTGAAACTGTTTTCTCTGCTTATTACAAGAACCAACTCCTGATATTTTATGCTGGCAACTATGGTTTATTAGTAAGGGGGTTGATTGAGGAAGGCGACACTGTGACTCTTAAGATAGTTGGTCATGAGAGCATTGACGAGGAACTTTTAACAAAGCCTTTTCATGAAATCGGTTTAAGCAACATTCTCGAGGTCAACGGAATTCCTTTAGCTGGAGCAGAAATGGAATAATAATATTTATATCCTCTAACTTTTATATCATCTAACCACATTTTCAAGGAGATTTATTATGTTTCTCTGCTATCTCTTCTTGTGCTTAGTTATGTTCATTATTTCTGGTGGAGAGATAATAGAATTCCTCCTGGAACCAGCGATTACAAGCCAGAAGATAACCATAAGCTACGGAGCTTTGGCATTTATCCTGGGAATAGTTCTTGCAATAATCGATTCATTCACTGTTCTTAAAGGCTTAAGTTTCGATAAATTGGTGAACTTATTTAATTAACATTTCTAAATTCCTTTTGGCATAAGGAAACACGTAACACTAAAAACAAGGAGGAGGAGAACACTAAGCATTGAGCAGCATGGATGAATCTGTAGCCAAGGATGGCTCTTTTTTCTTTCTTTCTTTCTTTCCAACTTTCTTTCAAGGAGTTTACGATGTCTGAGAATCCAGGAAAAAAAAAGACAGCTCAGCAGTATGCGAAGGTGGCTGAAGATTGTGTGAAAGTCGGCGATCTTGCTGGTCTGGATAAAGCCATTCAAGGGCTTTATGAAATCGCTTCCGAAAGTTCGCATATCGGAGATGACGTTTTCAATGCAACAGTCAGGACCCCTTATTATGGAACTATCGTCGGGACTTTCATCATTAAAGCCAAGAATGCTTTCGAATCCTTCATTAATGACAGCATCGAGACTTGGGGTGAGAGGTTCCATGATATGGAATCCAACTTCCACAAGGCAACAGAAGCCAACAGCAGGATGCGGCATCATCCTATGAGGAGGCAGATTTGGGAAGTCAAGAAAGCCTGCTTCGTTGACATCCTCCTCAGGAATCCTGAGGTCGGAGCCAAGATGGTCGAAGATTCCACTGTCCTCGAAAAGAGAGACCGCGATGAGATTTTCGATGATAACAACAAGAATGTTCAGCAGAAGAAGGCTGAAAAGCAGTCTAATCGGGAGTAGAACCCTTTCGGTTTGACACGTAAACATCATTTATATTTTTCTTTTTCTTTTATTTAACCAATTACTCAACTATTCAGAAAGGAAGCAATTATGAGAATTAGTTTTTTTTTCCTTGTAGCTGCCTTAATTTCTGTTTTTTCTGCTGAAGCAGCTGCGCAGAACAAGGTCGGGTTAAAAACAAGTCACCTGTTCAGCAGCAAGTGGATTTACCGAGGAGCTGCTCTGAGAGACTTTCCTGTTTTCCAGCCCTCTGCAACCATCAGCTATGGCGCCTTGAGCTTCACTGTATTAGGCAACATGGATATTAGCGATGACAATGGCAAAGCAGGAGAGTTCACTGAGGTTGACTACATTCCTGACGTTACCGTCGGAAATGATCACTACAGCGCCTCGGTAGGAAGCATAGTCTATGACTTCCTACTCAGCGATTTTGACCCGCCTAACACCACAGAGCTTTATTTCAATTTTACCCTGATCAATGCTTTAAATCCAACTTTTACCCTTTTCCAGGATGTGGGTAATGTCGATGGCTGCACTTACATTAATCTAGGGATAGCTCCTAGGATTCCAATCATCGTTCTGATTGAAGATTGGAAAACCAGCCTCGATATTAAACTGGCGTTGGGTATTGGAAGCAAAAAGCACAATTCGTTTTATTACTTTACTGAGAAAGGAGGAGTGACAGACCTGTTTCTAGGATTTAGCATACCTCTTAAACTTTCTGATAGGTTTTCGTTAATACCCTCCACAGGTATTGCTGTTTTGCTCGACAGTAAAATACGGAACTCATGCGAGAAAACAGAAATACCTTTCTTCGGAGCCACACTTTCTGGCGTTTTTTGATTCAGGAAATAATAATTTCTATAAGTTAAGGTAAGGAGGCTGCCTGAGAAGAGTTTATAAGTTCTGCTTACAACTCTAAGCTTTTTCCCCTCTGCCAAGCAAAATCAGGCAGCCTCTTTTTTTTTTCTTTTTTTTTTAACAATAAGGGGGTTTTTGAAATGTCTTTCACTTTAACTATCATTAAAAAGTTGTTCTTGAATGCTATCAGTGGAATCTGCGGTTTAGTTGTTCTAATCTCTCTTGGAATTACTTCTGTTGCTCTGATTATTATTGAGGGAACTTCTTGGTGGAGTGTAATAACTTTATCCCTCTCCCTTTCTATTTTATTTTTTAATGTCAAAAGAGTTAGGTTATAAAATATTTTCATATTTCAACAAGGACAGGACTATATACTCTGGATGTGTTCTTTTCAAATTGAAAAGGAGAGAATTCATGGAAGGGCTTTCTTCTTCTTTTTTTTTAATTATTAGGAGCAAAACTATGAATCTTCAAAAGGTAGTAAAGGTTGCAGAAGGAGCAAGCATAATTCTTGCAGTAATCCTCATTCACACTATCTTCAAGCCTTTGAATGAGCGGTTGAATGAGAAAGATGAAGAGCAGGAATAGAATTTTCTTTTTTCTTTTCGATTCATTCCCAAATATTTTTTTAATCGGGAGGAAATAAAGTGGAACTCTCTAGGAGAACTAAACTTATCTGGTCAGTTATCATAACCATTGCAGTCGCAATGTTCTGGATCATCTTCTATTTGGTTGAGGGTTATGTTCCTGTTGTCACTGAAATCAAGATGACAAACAATTGGATGATTAGCCTTCCTCTTAAAATTTCACGCTGGTGGGATATACTCTTTGCCCCGGTTTGGTCAACTACGTTAGTCCTGTTGTTTATATTCAAGAAAAGCAGTATGATAAACACTGAACAAGATGTGAATAGTAGTATAAACACAGAACATACTGTGACAGGTGGGCTGTGTTTTGGGCTGATTGCTGGGCTATGTGCTATGCTTGGTCGTCCTGGTGGTCTGATTTTTGGCCTGATTTTTGTACTTGTTATCGGGCTGTTGATTGAGATGCGCGCTGGGCTGGTTGGTAGATTATTTTATTTTTATTGGATTCTTTTTGGACTATTTGCTGGGCTGGGTTTCGGATTGGTTGTCGGTCTGTTTTATGGGCTGCTTACTGGGCTGTTTTATGCACTGGTTGTCGGCCTGTTTTATGGAATTCTCAGCACAGACCATTCTGGGAAAAAAAAAAAGCGGCAACTAGTTAGCGGCAAATAGCTCTTCGTAATAATTAAGGGGAGAATAAGGATGTTCTCTCCTTTTTCCTAAATTTTTTAATAAAAATTGTAGCAAAATTTGTTAATTATATTATCTAAGAAATAATAAACGTATCAAAATAAGAAGAAATTTTCTTACATTTCCACTATCCATCTTATAACTTGGAGGTATTCCATGGAAAGCATGGACAAGCTAAGCAATTTTTTAAGAAGCATGGAGGATAGCTTATTAGCTTCTTCTTCCAAAACTGATTCTGGCAGTTCCCTCTATGAAATCTATGCAGGGAAGATTCTCAGGCCTTTGTTTTTAAGGGCTAAAGAGATTGGAAAGAGTATCGGCAAAAAGAGAATCGATACTTTATGTCTGCTGATGTCTGTTGTTGAATCCCATCCCGGAGATATTTTCTCAAAGAGAAATATCACTGCTGAACTGTTAAAGTCTTCTGAGCAGCCTGGATTTGTAGAATCCCCCCATATCATAATAGGGGTTACTGAGGCTGCAGCTAAGCTGGGAGTGATTACAAAATCAGCCAACTCTATTGATGATATATCAACACTGGATCTTAACCATATTGTCTGGGCTATTATCAACAGAGAAGATTGCTATGCTTATGCAGTCTTGAACAAGATTAAGGCTGATATAAATGGCTTGAAAGAAGACATTGCCCAGCCTGGAAAAATGGCTCATGGTAGGCAGGCTGGTTCCAGCAAAACTCAGTCTACATCATTTGATATTCTGAAGGAGCCGAAAGAAGCAGGCAAAGAAGCCAGCTCTGTGTTAGAGAATTTTGGAAGGGATTTAACAGCATTGGCAAGAGAAGGAAAGATAGATCCTGTCATCGGAAGGGAAAAAGAAGTTAGCAGGACTATCACAATCCTCAGCAAGAGGAAGAAGAACAATGCTCTTTTTGTCGGAGAGGCTGGCGTCGGCAAGACAGCAATGGCTGAGGCAATTGCATTAAAGATTGCTTCTGGCGATGTTCCTGAAAACCTCAAGAACAAAAGGATTATTGCCTTGGACATGACTGCGCTGAATGCAGGAACAGCACAGAGGGGCTCTCTTGAGGAAAGGCTGAAGAAAATTATTGATGAGGTGCAGGACAGCGATATCATCCTATTCATTGATGAGCTCCATACTATTATGGGCTCTGGAACTTCTGATACAGCCAATATGCTGAAGCCTGCTCTTGCCAGAGAAGGATTTCAGTGCATTGGCTCTACCACAGACGATGAATACAGGAGATTCATAGAAAAGGATGCTGCTCTTGAAAGAAGATTTGGAAAGATAAGGATTGAAGAGCCTTCTACCGAAGCAACTGTCCAGATTCTCAAGGGAATCTCTGCTAAATATGCCAAGTTCCATAACTGCAAATATCCTGATGCTGTCCTTGAAGAAGCTGTAACCTTGGCTGACAAGTTCATAACCTACAGGAATCAGCCTGACAAATCCATTGACTTAATAGATGAAGCAGGCGTTCTTGGAAAGAACAGAGAAGTCACCAGGAACGATCTTATTCAGGTTATCGAGGACTGGACAGGCGTTAAGATTGTTGAGGAAGAGGAAGATGCTGCATTAAGAATCAAGGAGAGGATTATTGGCCAGGATGAGATAGTCGATGCTGTTCTGGGGAGGATTTTTGGATTACAGGATTTCAGAAAGCCCAAGGGAGTGTTCCTTTCAATAGGGCCGTCTGGAACTGGTAAAACTTTTTTGCCTAAAGTTGTGGCAAATGTTCTTAGGTATAAATTAGTTGTTGTCAGCATGAACAATTTCAAGGAAAGCTTCCAAGCTAGTACTTTGTTTGGAGCTCCTCCTGGATATGTTGGATATGATGACGGCAGCAGCTTCATCGAATCCATTAAGAATTATCCTCAGTCTGTTGTTTTGTTCGATGAAATTGAAAAAGCCCATCCTGACATATTCCACCAGCTTCTTGGAATACTGGATAATGGAGTTGTAACAGATTCCAAGGGAAGGGAAATCAATTTCAAGAACGCTGTTGTGTTCATGACAGCAAACATAAAGCTTCCTCCTGACGGAACTCCTGTTATTGATGCTGACTCTAAAAAAGGGGAAACCTACAGCACCAGGAATCTTCTGGAGAGTTATTTTCCTCCTGAGTTCATCAACAGGATTGACGATATCTTTACCTTTAAGGCTCTGGAAAAGGGAGATATCAGCAAGATAGTCAGGCTGGAGCTGGCTGAGCTTGAAACAAGATTAAGGCCAAGGCTTGATCTCGAAGTGTCAGAGGAAGCTATTAATTATCTTACCGAGAAGTGCTTCCATCCTGAATCTGGCGCAAGGGAAGTTATCAGGAAGATCTCAACCGAGGTTACTAATCCTCTGTCTGATTTCGCCAAGGATAATCTGTCTGACGGAGATGTCGTCAAGATAACTCTTATCGATAACAAAATTATTTTCTCTAAAGAAGGAGGAAGCAAGTAATGGTTAAGAGATTATTTTTCATGTTCATCTTTGCAGCGCTATTTTGCAGCGCTTGCGAAACACAATGGAACTATTACGAACCAAGAGCCAGAATGCTGAATGGTTCTGTTGTGATTGATAATCTCTGGGATGGATACTACATGTTGCATTTTTGTTATGTTAACTCTGTCCCAGAACTTCCTGATCTGATTATCAGCTTCAAAAAAACAGGGAACGTAGTTGAAGTCCTGGATGTCAGGCAGTTCACAAAGCCTGCTGCAATTGACAGCACTGTTAATGCGTCAAACATTGGCCTTCTTGATGTTGGAGGCGGATTGGTTATTCCAGTTTTCTCAGCTGACCTTAGGCTGGATATATGGTATGGTCAATCCACTCGGTATGAGAATATACTTTTCAGCAAAATACCTGAGCTGGAATTCAACAAAGAAGGGGGCTATTGGAGAATTAATGGACTGAGTAAATATGTATCTACTTCTTCTAATCCGGGGAGTATTGATTATATTACCAATGCCTGGACTTATTACATTGAAAAAGAGCTGATATCTGTTCCAGCTGAAGCAGAATCTTTTGAAGAGCCTTAGCTAATCAATTTTTCTTCTTTTTTCTTTTCTTTTCTTTTCTTCTTCTTTTTTTTTTTCTTAACTTGAAAAAGAGGTGAGATTTATGAAGAATGTTTTGAAATGTATCTTCCTTCTTCTCGTGTGTTTTCTATTCATAGGAAGCGAATGCGAGAATGAAAAGCAATACCCTTATGTCAGCACACCTGCTGCTGATAAATTCATTAATGCAGGTTTTTTGGCATATCCTCTTGATTATGATTCAACATGGAGTATCATGTACTTAGATTCTTCTTGTCTTGTGCAGCTTCACTACATCACTCAAGAAGGAGAGGAAAAGCTGGCTGTCTATAACCCGGGTATTACTATAACTACATTCTAGGTTAAGGTGGATTCAGTTGGAGGTAAACTCTATCATTTTCCTTACATCTTCAATTTTGAGCATTTGCCTGAATAACCTTTATCTGAAACTTTTTATGAAAGGAGGCCTATGTCATTTTAAATTCTCCTTCCAAAATTTTATCATTTTTAAAGGAGGCTGTTAATGTGAAGGACGAAATCGTTGCAGTAGTGCAGGATATTGTTCAAGGCAAACATGGGCCTTATGCTGTTGCAACTTCTGATTCTCATCCAGACATTAACTTTACATTCTCCTTAGAGAAGCTTGTATGGAATGAGGAGAAGCTGCCTAGCAAGGGAACATATGTTGTCCTCAGCGATATCCAGAGAAAAAAAGCTGGATGGCGTGCAGAAAGCGCAAGACTGTATACCCTTGAAGATGAGAAATCATCTAAGGAATTGAGTACTTAGCGCTCAGAAACCAGCACCTAGCAACTATCTTTCTCTTTTCTTTTCTTTTCTTTTTTATTTTTCTTCTTCATCTTCACTATCTGTTAAAACCCTAATGAAAAGGGGATCTTATCATGAGAAGCAAATTCTTCACAATCGCTGCCATCATTATCTCTCTGCTGGCGAACACTGCTTTTACTACTTTTGCCCAGAAGCCCGAGTACACTCACGCTACTCCGATGTTCCAGCTGACCAATGTCAAAGCCCAGCCTGTCAAAGGCGGAACCATTCCTATTCCGATGATTACCTGGGGCGGCGATGTCAAGGCAGTCTATGCTCAGGAATATGGTCTGTTCAAAGCAGAAGCATTAGATGTTTCGATTTTCTGCGAGAACAACTTCCTGAAGCAGTGCGAAAACGTTCTTGCAGGAAAGACGCCTTATCTCAGAGGCACAATGGGTATGATCAATAGCGCAGCTGAGCTCTTCAAGCGCAATAACATTGAGCTTGTGGTGCTCTACAAGTACACCTGGTCAACTGGCGGCGATGCAATAGTTGTCCGCAAGGGCAAGACCTTGAAGAACATCAAGGTTGTAGCGCTGCAGCAATTCGGCCCTCACATGGATTATGCTGCCAAGCTCTTTACTGACGCCGGCAGAAATCTCAAAGACATTGAGTTCAGGTATTTCCAGGAACTCACTGACGAGTACGAAGGAGCTGGCACCAAAATCCTGGACCCAAAATCAGCGTTTCTTGCTGATCCTTCTATAGATGCTACCATGGTCATTATCCCAGACGCATTGGACTTGACAAGCGGCGGCACTGTTGGAAAAGGAGGAGCAGGCACAGTAAAGGACGCCACTATCCTTGTGACTACCAAGACTGCTGGCGCAATTATATCTGATGTTATTGCTGTCCGCAAAGATTGGTTTGATGCTAACAGGGATCATGCTCAGAAAGTTGTCCACGTCCTGATGCGCGCTGATGAAGAAGTTCGCGACCTTGTTAAAAACAAGGCTTCACAGCAAGCCAAGTATCGCCAGCTTTTGAGCAAGGCTGCAGAACCTCTCTGGGGAACCTCTGCTGCTGGCGACCAGATCGAAGCTCTTCTGGGTGACTGTACTTTCCAGGGTTATAACGACAATTATGCGTATTTCACCGGAACAGGCACAACCCGCAACTTCGAGAACCTCACCACTGAGATCCAGACCAGCTTTATTTCCATTGGCCTGATGACGCAGAGAGTGGCTCTTTATCAGGCAAACTGGGATTATTCTCAGTTAGCTGCTGGACTTAAATATGCACAGGCTGTTTCTGCGCCCGTTGTTGCTGCTGCCCCAAGATTTGACCAGCAAAAAGTGGCTGCTGCAGTCGAATCTAAAATCGCTGCTGAAGCCTCTTCGTGGGGTTCTGAAGGAACTCTGTTTGAAATCGAAATTCAATTCGACCCGAACGTGGACGAGTTCTCAGAAGCCAAGTACGGCACGAAGTTCCAGAAAGCTCTTGAGTTGGTCCAGAGTTATCCTGGCGCCCTGGTTACTTTCGAAGGCCACAGCAACAAGTATGGCAAGGAATCGATCCAATCTGATATGGACCGCGGTGCTCCTCAGACCCAGATCAACCAGCGAATCCAGGTAGCGAAGAACCTTTCGCTTAGTCGTTCGAACAATGGACGCGATGCTTTCATCAGCTTCTGCAAGAAACACAATTTCTCCATTGATCCCTCGACCATAGTTGCAGTCGGCCTTGGTATCTCCCAGCAGAAGTTTGCTCCGCCTATCAGCAAGGACCAATGGCTGGAGAACTTCCGCGTTGTCTTCCGTATAACGCAGGTGGAAGCTGAAGCGTCTGAGTGGGAAGCTCCGAAAAGCGCCTCCAAGAAGTAAACCATCAAGCAACTAAACGCTTGCGCTAATAGCGCATCAATGTTTAACAAAATGAAGGAGAGCAGGATATGCATAAGGATATCTTATCATTTCGCTCTGCCTTTCAGCTGTTGCTGATGGTGGGGCTTTCAATGGCTATCTCAAGCTGCACAACTGGATCGCAGCAAGGAAGCCAAGGCACTTCTAGCGCTGAACCTTCTGCAGAATCAACTGGCAATGTCCAGCAGGAATTTCCTCTTGGCGGAGAGCCTTCGCTTACCAGAAACTTCTACTTCGTCTTTGATGGAAGCGGAAGCATGGATGAAGAGCTGAATGGTACGAAGAAGATTGACGGCGCCAAAAAAGCTGTTCAGGAGTTCATGAAATCAATGCCTGATGATGTCAATCTGGATGATGTCAATCTGGGATTGTATGTTTTCTGCGGCCAGGGAAGAGGTGAAGTTTTAAGCCTTGGTCTTAATAAGAAGAAGGTATTTCTGGAAGCAATCAACCAGGTTGAGGCTGGAAACAGAACTCCTCTCGGCCAAAGCATTGAGATTGGCGCTAAAAAGCTCGAGGAGCAGCGTGCTAAACAACTTGGCTATGGCGAGTACCATCTTGTTGTCGTTACTGATGGAGAAGCCACTGACAACCTTAGTAGCGGTGTTAAATACGCTGTTAGCAGAGGCATCTCTATTCATGCTATTGGCCTGGGCATTGGCGAGAATCATGAGCTCAACAATCCCAACTATGTTGTTTCGTATGTTGCGGCAAATGATTTCGCTCAATTAACAAAAGCCTTGGTGGAAGCTGTTCAGGCTGAGAGCGAGAAATTCGACGCAACTGATTTTTAATTCCAAGACGGGCAGGCAGGCTGGGCAAGATTAAGTATTAAATAATTCTATTGCTTGTTTAGCCTGCCTGCTGAGTATAATCTGCCACTTAATTAGGAGGCAACCTAATATGAGGGGTACAACAAAGGGCGCTTTATTTCTCCTTGCCTTAGGCGTAGTTGCAGTTGTTGTTTGGAAACTGCTGATGCCTATGCTTTTTGAGAGAGGGCAGCGCTCTACATCTGATGCAACTGGCTCTTCGATAGATATACGGATTGGAGGCGATAACTATCTTGGATACTGGTTCATCAACTCTCCGCAGATGATTAAGATGGCTGCCAGGAAAGGGATTAACATTCAGTTCACCGACGACGGGGGTGTTTATTCTGAACGCCTGAAGAAATTTAATGAAGGTGAATATGAATGTATTGTCTTGCCTGTGAACAGCTATCTCCAGCATGGCCAGAATTATAAGTATCCTGGTGTAATCGTTGCTGCAATAAGCGAGAGCCAGGGAGCTGACGGCATTATCGGATATAATATGCCTTCAACAGACGTTAACAGCCTTAATGATGCCGGGCTAACATTTGTCTACATTCCTGACTCGCCAAGTTCTTTTCTTATCGACCTTCTAATTGATAACTTTGGCCTTAATAATTTGAAGACGAGCAAGACTTGGCGCATGGAAGTTAACAGCCTTGATGAAGTGTATAAATCGGCCAAGGAAGGAAAAGGCAATGTCTATGTTACCTGGGAACCTAACCTGACAAGGATAGACGACCTTGAAGGAATGTCCTATATCTTCGGCTCTGATAATTTCAAGAAGTATATCATTGATGTCTTTGTGTTTCGCAGAGAGTTTATAAAGGAGCATGAGGACAAAGTGATTCAATTCTTCCAGGTTTATTACCAGGTGCTTAGATCCTACGCCAGCAATAAGCAGGAGATGCTGGAAGGTATGAGCAAATCCACTAAGATCAAGGAGGACAGGCTCGAAGATCTTATTAAAAAAGTGGAATGGTTCGACCTTTCTGAGAACTGCAACTCTATGTTCGGCATCTCTACTGGAGCAAGCGGTTATACCAGCGAAGGAATAGTGGACTGCATCATAGCCTGCACAGGTGTTATGTTAAACGCAGGAACATTTGATTCAGATCCATTAGGCGGAGATCCTTATCTTATTATCAACAGCTCAATTCTTGAAGAGTTGAGCAAGACTTCAACTATTGCAGCTGTTGGAACAACTGCCAATGGAGTTGATTTTGAAGCGCTGACTGATGAGCAGTGGAAGAAACTTCCTCAAGTCGGTGTTTTCAAAGTAATGGACATCACATTCCAGTCATGGAATAATTCATTATCTCCTGAGGGCTCAGAAACAGTTGACAAAACTGCTTCTATGCTCGTTAACAATTATCCTGAGTACAGAATTATTATCAGGGGCCACACTCAGCAAGGCGGTGATGAGGAATTAAATGTCAAGAACTCTCTTGAGCGCGCCCAGGTTGTTGCTCAGAGATTAATAGCAGTATATAGCATTGATCCTAACCGGATTAAGGCAGAAGGCGTTGGCTCAAGCGTTCTTCCTACTAGAAATCCTGGCGAAAGCAGCCGTGAATGGAGGTACAGGCAAGCTAGAGTAGAATTTATTGCTGTAAGGGAAAACCCATTCTAATCTTTTAGAGGTTATCCCTTTTTCCTTTTTTTTTTTTTTATAATTCAACCTTCAAGATATTTTTACATGGAGGTTTATTTGAAGGAGGTGATTCTATTGTGTTAATCCGCATTAAGCCAAAAATTCGCAAGAGCGAGGAGCCTCCTAAGGATAAGATAGAAATCCTTGACTTCTCAAAGGCTGCTATCCAAAGGGCTGTTAGTGCTGAGATAACCCAGCATCCTGTGACAATTTACTCTGGAGTTGGCGCTTTAATCTCTGGATTGTACATGGCGCTTATTAACTTCTCTCCGGGATCGTTCCTGCTGTGCATAGGATTATCTCTTTTTTGCGCAGCTTCGTTTGTGTTCAACAAATCCTTTTTACAGCAGAACTACGAGATGAAATATGTAGAGAAGCTGCGTGAATCCATGAGAATACTAAGGGAACGAGCTGTCCATAAGCTTGAGCAGGATTTGCGCAGATTCGAGTGTCCTGAAGGAGTTGAACAAATCGATTCGCTGAGGGAAAAGTATGAGAGCCTGGTTAGCGTTATTGAGAGGAAAGTTCCAGAGGAAGGGCTTGTTCACAGCAGGTTTCTCGGCATGGCTGAGCAGGTGTACAAGAATGGTCTTGATAATCTTCAACAAGTTGTTGTATGCCTGGACAGCATAAGCCCTATTGATCCAAAGACAGTTGAAAGGAAGATCCGTGAGTTGAAAGCAAGGGTTGGAGTAAATCCTTCTCTTCAGAAGAGCATTGATTTGCTGAGCAATACTCTTGAGATGAGGAAGAGCAGAATTCTCGAAGTCGAAAACCTGCTCAGCGAGAATATCACTGCGATGGCGCAGCTGGATCAGACTGCAATGGAGATATCGCAGATGGACTTCGCTAAAGATAAGCAGGCGACAATTGATCTAGAGAATACTTTAGTAGAGCTTGTTCATCTCAGGAAGACTTTCAAGGATTACAAGATTGATTCTTAGGGTAAACTTGATTTTAACCAACATTTAACTTCAACCTGCATCTAGAAATTACTGATGCAAACAACAATCCTTCAACTCATTAACCAAGGAGTTATAGCGTATGAGCCAGCAACAGCAAGCCGTAGGCGATGCTGCATTGATGGTTGCTACAACAACAGCTGTTCAGGAGGCTAGTCCTTTACAGGTCGACTTTGAGGGTGATACTCTCAATATAGATCCTGCTCTTCTTAACGATCCTAAGATCGTTGCCAAGGCAGAACAAGCTGTGGATCAGCTACTGAACAAGGCTGAGAATCTCAGCAATGAGCAACGCCGGAATGCAATCGACAACCTGGGTCAAAGGACATCTGATAAGGCCCGTCAAGCCAGCGCCATGCTGAAGAATCCGCTTAAGGATCTCAACATCGGCGGCAAGGAATCAGGCGGAACTCAGGTGGCAGACACACTGGTAGAACTCACAACCCAGGTTGAGGAGCTTGACCCTGTCCAACTCGATAAGGTTGGATGGCCTAGCCGTTTGATAGGCAGAATTCCTGGTGTCGGCACTCCGATGATGAAGTATTTCATGAGGTATGAGAGCGCTCAGACAATCATTGAGAGGATAATGAACAGCCTGGAATATGGCAAGAACAGGCTTCTGTCTGACAACAAAATCCTTTCAGCTGACCAGGAGCGCATGCGGCAGGTTACTTTGGATCTTCAACAGGTTATCGCCCTTGCGAGGCAGATGGATATTAAGCTTTCCAGCCGCATTGATGGTATAACAAATCCTGATGAGAAGCTGTTCATTGAGCAGCAACTGCTCTTTCCGTTACGCCAGCGGACTCAGGATCTGTACCAACAGCTGTTAGTTAACCAGCAAGGGTTCATCGCAATCGAGATCATCATCGGCAACAACCGCGAACTCATCAGGGGTGTCAAGCGCGCTCAGGACGTAACAATAGTAGCTCTGCAGGTTGCAGTACAGGTGGCTCTCGCGCTCAACCATCAGAAGATCGTGCTGGACAAGATCACAAGATTGAACACCACCACGAGTAATCTGATTGCTGCTACCTCTGCGAGACTGCGCACCCAGGGAACTACTATCCAGAAGCAGGCTGCCTCAGCCCAGCTTGACATGTCCAAGCTGAAGAGCTCATTCCAGGATCTGAGTGCTGCTATAACCGATCTTCGTTCTTTCCGCACAAAAGCCCTGCCCGTGATGGAGACTGCTATCCAGGATATGGGTCTGCTGGCAAATGAAGCAGAGAAGGAGATCGAGAAGATCGAGCGCGGCCATCTGGTTCGGTCTAAGAACGACATAATCTTCGATATCGAATCTGAAGAAGCGGTTTAGCCCTGGCGTTTTCTTTCTTTCTTTCTTTTCCAACTTTCTGTTTTACAACTATGGGAGATTCAAAAATGTTGAAGAACATCTTCAAGACGATTATCACTTTCGTGATCGTTATCGTTGCTTTCAGCTTTATGACTGCTGAAAAGTCCAATGCTCAGAATATCTCTTCTGCTCAGAATATCGCTGCTTTCAGCGTCGTGACCGCTGTTGATAAAACCTATGCTCAGACCAAGATCAAGGTCAGAGTAGCATGGTCTCTCTACGTCGGATGGATGCCTTGGGAATACGCTGCTGCGCAAGGCGTTCTGAAGAAATGGGGCGACAAATACGGCGTCGAGATTGAGCTTTTGGAAAGGATGGCTTACGGCGCCTCGATCGAAGCCTATGTGGCAAAACAGGCTGACGCATGCGTCATGACAAACATGGAATGCCTGGATATGCCTGCTAAAGCCGGAATCAAGTCGACAGTTCTGATAATCGGCGACTACAGCAACGGCAATGACGCGATTATCACCAGGGGAAATCTGCCAAGCCTTAAAGGCCAAGAGGTTCATCTGGTTCAGTTTACCGTGAGCCATTACCTGCTTAGCAGACATCTCAGCATTAAAGGAATAAAAGAGAGCAATGTCAGGATCATGAATGTTACGGATGAGAATGACATTCCTCAGCTATTCTCCAGCGTTAAGGTAGTTGCCACATGGAAGCCCCTGGTTACGAGCATCATGCAGATGCCTGGAGCAGTGGATATCTTTAACAGCTCTTCAATTCCTGGCGAGATTCTCGACTTAATGGTCGTCAGGACTGAGTTGCTGGAGAAAAATCCGAATATCGGCAAGGCCCTGATCGGAGCCTGGTACGAGGTCATGGATATTATGAGGAAGAGAGGACCTGCTCAGAAAGCTGCAATAGCTCATATGGCAGAGGCATCTGGATGCTCTTCTGTCGAATATGAGAGCCAGCTGAAAACAACTTTGATGTACTGGACCTCTCAGAGCGCCCTGGATTACTTCAAGAGCGAAGAATTGAGGCAGAAGATGGATTATGTCAGAATTTTCTGCTTTGATCACGGCCTCTTGGGAGAAAATGCCAAGTCTGTGGATGTAGTCGGCATCAAATATCCAGACGGCACTGTCCAGGGAGATCCGAATCGAGTTTTCATGATCTTTGATTCAAGCTTTACCGAAGCTCATGCCCGGGGCGAGATCAAATAACTCCAACCTCCTCACTGGAGAGCCCTTATTTAACCTTAGTAAGGGCTCTCTCTATTTAACTTTTAAAAGGGGGTGTGATGCATTATGTTAAAACCCTTCTCTATAATGACCCGCCCAGGAAGGAAGATTGGTCTCCTGCTTTCAATATTTCCTTTTGTGCTCTTCATATTCTGCTATATATACGTAGCTGATAAAAGGCACAAAGAGAATCCGGATGACCAGCTTGTTCCGCTTGTTAATCAAATTTGGGATGGGTTTGTCAGATCGGCAACCGAGCTTGATAAGAGGAAGGGAACTCTTGACGAGATTTATCCAAATCTCTCAAATCTCTCTTCATATGAAGAGAAGCAGCTGGTTCGATTCCTACATATCAGCAAACCTCTTCACTTTGTCATGAACAGCAAACCTTCCCGTTTTATCCTTACGGTCTGGAACTGCAGGTTATGCGAGGATACTGTTGCCAGCGGCAAGCGCTTCCTGAAGAGCGTTGCAATACTTTCCTTAGCAGTGCTTCTCGGACTGTATATGGGTGTGTTTCCTTGTTGGGAAGCAGTATGGATAAAATTCATGACTTATTTTGATAAAATTCCTCCGCTAGCCTTGCTTCCTATAATCTTTATCTTTTTGGGGGTGATGGAATCAACTAAAATCTCTTTGATGGTATTGGGTGTTTTTCCAACAATCTGCATGGATACATATCTCCGCGCAAAAGCAGTTCCTAAGGAGCAAGTCATCAAGGGATTGACTCTTGCAGCATCCAATCTCGAGATTGCTCACAAGATTGTTTTTCCGCAGATATTTCCGCAGGTGTTGGATACTATCAGGCTTAACTTCAAGGCACTGATCATCTTCCTGATTGCAGCTGAATCCATTGCAGCAGAGGTTGGCTTAGGATACAGGATATATATTGTTAGAAGATATCTTGCAATGGACGTCATTATTGCTTATGTGCTCTGGACAGCTGCTCTGGCATTCCTGATAGACCTTATTGTAAAGATATGGATCAAAAACCATTATTCTTGGTCAGAAGCCAAGTAAGAAAGGAGGAGTTATGGCTTCAAATCAAAATAATGGCGCCAAGTGCGAGAGGGATGCAACAAAACCCATCATCCTCGAAGCTAGGAATGTCTGCAAGGCGTATCCTACAGGCAAACCAGGAGAATCAAAGCTGGTCCTCAACGATATCAGCCTTGTGGTAAGCACCGGATCATTTGTTACGATTGTGGGACCGACTGGCTGCGGAAAATCAACTTTTTTCCGCCAGATTCTTGGAGCAGAGAGGCCTACAAAAGGCAAGGTCGTGGTTTTTGGCAAGGAGGTTACCAGACCTGATAGGAACAGGGGAGCAGTCTTCCAGAAATATTCCTTGTTTCCACACAGAAGAGTTGTGGATAACATTGCTTTTGGTTTAGAGCTGGAGAAATTGGCTCTTCTTTCCCCTTATCTAAGGCCATTCCACTCTCGTAAGCTGTGCAAAATGTATCGCGAAAAGGCTATGCAGTATCTTGAGAAGTTTGGCCTCGCAGATTCTGCGCAGAAATATCCTGATGGGTTATCCGGAGGTATGTCTCAGAGAGTGGCAATTGCGCAGGCGCTCATCATGAATCCAAAGATCCTGTGCATGGACGAGCCTTTTGGCGCCTTGGATCATGCAACTCGCGAATCAATGCAGGCTTTTCTCCTTGATTTGTGGTGTGAGACAGAGATGACTATCTTCTTTGTTACGCATGACTTGGAAGAAGGTCTCTTTATGGGGACTCGTATTATTGTGATGTCCCAGTATTACACCAATGATGATGGAAGTCCTGCAGAAGGAGCAAAGATTGTATATGATGCTTCTGTTCCAGAAATCAGCCCCAGGCCGACCGATGCCAAGTACAAATCCTGGTTTGTGAATATGTTGCAGGAGATCAGAGACCAAGGGCTAAATCCTAAACATCGCCAGAGGGTTGAAGAGTTCAACCTCACACATCGCTTAGCGGTTAAGGATAATGGCAATAACCATGGTGAATTGAACGGCGATAAATAGGAGGAGCGTTTGAGAGCAGCCTTCAAAATTAGTTCTGGAAGAGGGCTGCTCTTCTTTTTTCTTTTTCTTTTTTTTTTTTCCAACCATTAACAGGAGATTTTTCTATGGCTACAGCAACAGGCACCACAATCCGCGATCAGATCACTGCATTGTCCAACAAACTTCGTGCAAAAGATGCAGACTACAAGGAGCTATACGAGAAGACCAGGCTCTTGCTCCTTTCTGTCCCTGCGAAAGTCTGCAACGCCCTCAAGCTGGAGCACGGCGAGGCCGAGAACTTCTGGGAAGAAGCGTCCAATTTTCTGGACAAGAAGATATCATTTGCTCTCAAGCTTACAGCTCTGAATTGGGCGCTCGAGCGGGCCGAGAACGCAATCAACAAGGAAAAGGCCCTGCAGATTATCCTCAAGCCTCTCTGCGCAGGTTCGAAAACCTACCAGGAAGTCGGCTCTTTCCTTAACAATGTCAGCGGGGAAGCCACCAGCCTGCTCGAAAAGGCAAAGAAGGTCATAGATCAGCTTCCTGCTGATATCAAGAAAGCCAAGCGTGAACTGGATCCCTTAATCAGGAGAGAAGTCAAGAAGCGCCTGAGGGACATGAAGAGGTCACTCAAGAAGGTTGTCGACGGAATTTCCAGGCGGCTCGATGACGAGGACAAGAAGGGCAAAGGCGGCAGGAAGTAATCATTCGTGTTCCTGGGCAAAGGAGAGAATTATAAGGGAGTGGTTCTCTCCTTTTCCTAAATTTTTTTATTGAAATTTGTCGCAAGAAAGGTGGAATTTATCGTCTAGAAATTAATTAATGTCTCATAAAGAGCTGTAGAATAAGCTACTTTAACAACAGGGGGGAGTTCATGAGCCACCAGATTGTATGCCCTCATTGCGGAGAGCTCACAGAAGCGCAGGATACTCTTGCCTGCAAGGCTTTTTCCTGTGACAAATGTGGAAAGGTTATTGAGTTGGACTGAAATAAACTATATCTTCTCTCTGAACATCCAATGGGAAGATGCTAAACCTTAAAAGGAGGTTTGCCTATTACATTTAATTTTTCTTTCTTTCCTTCCTTCTATCTTTCCCTATCTATCTATTCAAAATTAGGAGCAGGAGATGAAAGAGCTTTTTTTAACCCTTCTGAAATGGGCCATAGCAATAGTGCTTGTTGTTTATTTGGTTTGGCCTATTTCTGTCTTCCTGGTTAAGCTTCTGTTCGGCATAACTGTCGGCTTGCTTGCGATTGTCATCAAGCTGGCTTTTGTCGCGGCAGTAGTTTATTTCGGATATTTGATTTGGAAAGCAGTTACCGGGAAGAAGACGACCTAATTAAGCCAGGAATCAGTTAAGATTTAGGCGGCTGTCTGAAAGAGGTTGCTAGTAAGCAAAAATCAGACAGCCGCCTTTTTTCTAAAATTTTTTATTAAAAAATGTCACAAAAAAAAAAAAAGGTTTAAGTTACCGTTAAGAAAAATATAAATGTCTCCTAAAGAGAATAACAATAAAATTAAATTTCTCTTTATTAATACATCTAATCACTGGGGGGAATAATGATTAAGAGAACTAAAATTTACGACGGTTTTTGCATACTTGAAAAGGTTGATATTGGCCAGGGCTGGAGAGAAGTTGTAACTACTAACGATTCTGTCTGCTTTCTTTTCTACCTTCCTTATGAAGATAAGGTTTTATTGGTTTCTCAGAAAAGAGAAGCTGCTATTGGCGTGAGTAATCCAGACGGCAGAATAACTGAGCTTTGCGCTGGCCGTTTTGATTTAAAGATTGGTGTTAAAGGATTGGTTGTTAAAGAAGCAGCAGAGGAAGTTGGAGTTAAAATCACTGAAGAAGATGTGAAGCTGCTTAATAAGGGCAAGTCAATGATGCTTTCAGCTGGAATTTTAACAGAGCGTTCATGGCTGGCTTTTGTTGAGATAACTAATTATCAGATTGATGAAGAGCATGTTTTTGGTGTTGATGAAGGCGAACATATAACAAGAGTCTGGATGAGCCTGAAGGATTTTAAAAGATATGTCTGCCAAGATGTTCGTGTCTTTGCAATGCGGGAATGGTTTTTTGGAACATATCTTAGGAAGATGTCTTAAATATCACTAAATGTTCTTATCTTTTTCTTCTAAACACCCAGAAGAATTTTTTAAACCATCTGCTGATAGTATATCTAGCTACTCTTACATGGTCTAGTTTCCATAATGTTTTTTTTGTTTGGGATAAGCTTTCGCCTGTTCTATATATATCAACAGCATCTTTAATTACCTTTTTAGAATATTGCCTTTTAATGAAAGGAGACCTTGGAATAAAAGATTTCTTGCAGTCAGAACAGTAGTATCTTTGTTGTTTGCCTAGTTTGGTATCTCTTTTGCCTGTTTTAGATACTTTTTTGCTTCGTTTACAATACGGGCATTTCATGCATTTATTTCATAAAATCACATATATAAAAACATTTTGAAAATAGAAAGGAGGCATTTAAATCTTATTTTTTTTCTTTCTTTCTTTCTTTTTTTTCTTTCTCCTTCTTTTTTCCCATACTTTTTTTATTTTTATTTATTTATTAAGGAGGAATAATGTCTGTTAAAAAGAAAAGCGGATGGGAAAAAAAGGCAAAGGGCGTTAAGAGTGGAAGTAAGCTTGATACAAAATTTGGCAAGGTTTTTGTGCTCGAGCGTGCCAATGGAAAAATCGCAGTGGTGATGGATGGAGATATCACAAAAACTTTTTCGGAAAAAGAGTTTTTCAAAGATTTTGTTTTATGATTCATCATCCACATGGAATTGCTGAAAGCGAGGATAAACTGGTTGGAGGAAAGAGTATAGAATTCCCTCTTAGAATGAAGGTTATTAACTGGCCTAGTATGGGTAACACTGTCCGTCTTTACAATCTTAGCAATAATGGAGATTGCTGGACTGCTAAAAGAGTGATAGTTCTTAGTTGATTTTTTTTTTTTAATTTAAATTTTTATTCCTCTCAATCTAGTCTGGAGGTAATTGTGACAAAACTTTCTGAACGCTCGAATGTTCTGATAGCATGCTCGTCTGGCGCAGGTATTGGAACAATGCTCGCAATCGTTTTTGGATATTTTTGGCTGTTCGGACTGCTTATAGGCGGTTTCTGCAGCTACCTGATTGTCGATTTCAGGACAGTTGTTTATTATGCCAAGGATTCAATTCCTTCTTTTGTTTCTTCTGTGAAGAGATCTTGCAGTTCATTCGTAAAATCTACAAATGATTTTTATCCAAGGAACAAAACTTTTTTGCTTTTTTTTTCAATTGCTTGCGTCATTGTTTATTCTATAGAATACGTGCTGTTTTATTACGGCGTCTTTGATGCCGCTGAACTGATTGATAATGCCTTGGCATTTTTATTTGGTCTGATCGGTGTTTCAGAAGTCAATTTCCTCTTTTCGTTTATGGGATATCTTTTTTTCACCCCCATAATATTCTATCTGTCTCTTCTCGCATGCGGCGTGGTTTTATCTCTTTTTGTGATCGTACTGTTCATTGCTGTTATTGTTTTGGGTATGATATTGATGATACTATTAGAAGCGTTGGATGACATAATCAGTAATTTCAAATTCCATTATTACTTTTATTTTGTTCTCCGTCATTCTGTTCTGTTTCCTTTTTACTGCCTTGCCTGCTACTTCATCCTGGGGGGTTCATTTTCCGATTTCCATTATCTTGCTGTTTTCAGCCTTCCTGTGCTGTTATGGTCTGGATTATTTTTGATGGTAGCTTCTTTTTTACCTATAGTTGACATCAATTTAGATGAGAATATGGTTAAGACGGCTTCTGTCGATATTTACAAAAGAGCTTTGAGATACAACTTAATCACTTTCTACTTTTTTGACTTACCTAATTTTATTCTTTTCAGACCTGTCTGGTGGCTCATTAAGAAGGTTTGGACAGTTTTGTCTGCTTTTCTCTTTTTAATTCTAAGCCTTCTCAAGCTCATCGCTTCTCTCCTCTCTCATTTATGCAGGTTTGTTAAGATTGTTTTTGTCGAAGTGCATTCTGACAAGCGTTTGTTCTGTTTTGTTGACGCTTTCATCGGCGGATTTGCAGGATTTAGGTTTTACCATCATTTTGGTCATTTTGAATCGAGGATTGAGGCTGTTCTCGTCGGAGCTCTGGCAGGCCTGCTGCTGGGTTTCTTAAGCTATGAATTCGTTTCAAGGAAGCGGATGGTCTCCACAACTAAGATTAAACGAAATCGAGCTTAATTTTATAAGTTATAATTTACATTCCAACAAAGGAGGATAAATGGTTGGGCAAGTAGGGATTGCAAATTCGAAGAGTTATGATCTGCCAGAGGCTACTGGAGTTATTGACCGCATCATAAAGCCTCTTGGAGAATACATGCTGGTTGTTAAATGCAACTCAAACAGCAGAGGAACCATTGCGCTTGTCTGGTGCAAGGACATGACAGGAAACCCCTTTAGTAGTGGAGGTAAAGTCCAGCTTTTCAATCTCAAAAAAGTTCTTACATATTTCAAAGCTGAGAAAGGAGAAATATTGCAGCAATAATAAGGTTTCTTTTTTTCTTTTTTTCTTTTTTTTCCTAACAACGCAAGCAGGAGTATTAAAATGGAATCAATTGGGTATTTTGTTATGAATACCAATTGGCTTGCACTTGTAATTTTTGTGTTATCTGCAATGTGGCCAATCCTGCTTCCTGGAATACCTCTCTTTAAAAATGACTCTTTCTTCAAGGAGATAATGTTCCCTTTCTTTTTATTTGGAAATTTTCTTGTACTGGGTCTTTGCCTACTCCTGATACAGCCGTATATTGTTCAACTGAATGGGCCAATCCTTCCAGGAGAATCAAACAGGGCAATGGTCTGGTTTTTCATGACATGCGTGGCCAGCGTGACTCCGATATACATCTTTATCTGTCTGTTCAAGGAAATTTTCAAAGGATTCATGCATTTGGCCAAGAGAATCTCTGGAAATTCTGCATGTATGCTGGCTTAAATCTTTTTGGGCGGCTGCTCTGATAAATTGCTTGCTAAGGTTTAACTTCTTCAAAAGGAGG
>Ga0209542_10004852_pt1 | contig 27337 bp, 26 predicted proteins | sample RifCSPhighO2_01_FD_184028 | JGI IMG/M metagenome (GOLD analysis project Ga0209542, IMG submission 184028) | Soil microbial communities from Rifle, Colorado - Rifle CSP2_plank highO2_0.1 (SPAdes) (version 2) | ecosystem: Environmental > Terrestrial > Deep subsurface > Rock core/Sediment ...
CAGCAGTCCGTACCATTGAGAAGCCGGTCAATGCGCCTACATTGGTTGCAGAGCCCGGATTCCGCACGCCTTTGGCGCCAACGGCGACGGCGGTGCCGAAGGCGACTGCGACGCCTCAGCCTTACAGGCCGATTGGCGACTTTATTGAAACAGATTACTTCGTATTAGATTGCCCGCCTGGCTGCACACCAGAACAATTGCAGCAATATGCCGATATATTGAGGAAACCATTCGTAGAAGTAGAAAAGATATTTGGAACAATACCAAAACAGAAACCTATATTACAATTAACTTATGATTACAATCCAAACATTCCAAAATTTAGAATATTACCACGACCCGGGCAGGGATTTATTATAGGAACCCCTCTCGGTCTAACTCAGGACGACTTTGGTACAAATGTGAATGAGATATACCACGATTTCAGAGTCTTATCGCATGGACCTTCTTGGGACGAAGAGGGCGGAAGCAACCGAGCAACTGCACGTATAATGGCTCCTATGTCTGAATATTCAGAAACTCGATTTGCCGACACTTATAGAATGTTAAAACACGGTATACGACCGCCAGATCCTCTGTGGGGAGACGATCATGACATTGGTAACGTTATATATGCTGGTTTGGCGATAGACTATGGGTTTGATAATACAACCTTTGATATATGGGAGAAAAGAAAGGTAGAAATAAGTGAGGGGGAACACGTACTTACAGATGACGATTTAATACAAGCTGCATATGACGTGTCTGGTAAGAATATTAAACCACTTATTGAGTTGGCCGTTCCGTATTGGAATGGTAAATAAATTCGGGTAACTTTGCGTTTCTAATATTACATTCTATATAGGAAGCCTTATTATCATCAGAATTCAGAAACATTAACACGGAATAATTATAGTTAGCTGTCTATTTACTAATCAAGGACCGCACAACCAGTTGTTCGCGCCTCGCAACGTAGACATCAGCACACAATATCCATCACCAGAAACAACAGACATTGGCAATGCTCCAGTGCAGCAGTATGCAGGAGCGCAGAGTTCATTGCCGTATGCTTTGCCAGTGGCAGGATTTATCTGCTTTCCAAGGCATTGTGCAGGCGCATAACAATCATACGAAGGTACGGCAGTTGCAGGATTCCTAGTTCCAGTGGGGCTGTCACAGTATATTCTTTTCGTGCCGGTGGAATCATATTCTTGCTCTGAGATAGGGCATTGACTATCGAAATCACAAATATGACTTACCAGCACCGTCGTCGTAGTCGTCGTGGTTGGCGGAGGCGGCGTGTTGCGTACCTTGATTTTTTCTTCGTCATAGACGCCTTCCAAGGGCGCACTACCCTGGTAAACCTCGGCGCGGATGGTGTGCTCGCCCGGCGCTAAGCCGGCGAGGCTCCTCCAGCAGAGCTCGGGGGAATCGGTATTGGTGAACGCGCACGTATCGGGTGATGGAACGACGCATCCGCTGCTACAGTCCTCCACAGTGCCGTCAATGGAGAACTTTATCCTGTACTGGTCTTCATAGAAAGTTCCCATGTCTTCGTCGCCCCTTGCGATGGCATAAAGGTATATGGCTTCGCCCTGGTCAAATTCCGTCTTGATCAGGCGCAGGTCCACCGTCTCTAGGGGTTTGGGAAGCAATTCAAACTTCACTCTCGCATAACCCGTGTTTTCATAATATTGTATCTGTAATCTATGATCGCCTTCCCTCAACTCTATGTCTTGTCTCTGCTCGCGATACGAATGGTCGCTCCAATCATTAACAACAATTCTGTCGTTGCCTGTGGCGTCTCCTATGTATAAAATTATGCCGTCGTCGGCGCCTACGAGGAAGCTGAATAATCCGCCGCCCTCCAGATTCATCATTCTTGTGGACGTAAACGTAATACCATCGCTCTTTGAGTGAGCTATCGCACCTGTCCCCCAATCATCATCAAAAGAAAGAGCCGACTGATCCGGCCCCGTCCCGAGGCACGCGCGCTGCCCGCCGTCATAAACGTACCAGTTCCTCTGCCAGTGACTTGCCGGAAAGGACTGGGCGGCGCATACGTTGGCCGGCACTGTCGTAGTTGTCGTGGTCGATGTCGTTGTGGTCGAAGACGGCTCCCCGTTGCACGAGCCTCCCGAGCAGCCGAAAGCGCAAGTGTTCTGGAACGATGCCGTGCAGTCCGCGTTGCGGTAATAGAGGTCGCTGCCGCTGCATACCAATTCCTCCGTACACGTGTCGCCTGGCACGGTTGTCGTGGTGGTCGTTGTAGTGGTTGACGGCGTTGTGAATTCTACGTCCACGGACTTTGTCGCCATCTGACTGGCGCTGTCATATGCGTATCCGTAGTAAGTGTAACTGCCGGCGGAGGCTCTGGTCACGCTCCATGTCTTATCGCACGATATCTGGGTACCTGCACAATCGTAAGTGTCGGAAATATCACCACCTATTATTTGGAGCCTGTCAACGTCCTTATCATCCGTGCCAACGACAGTGATTGCTATGTTGCTTCCTGCCGCAGTGCTTGCAGGCGAGGCCGTCACCGTAAGCGTGGGCTTATTATCAACTGCGGATGCCATGCACCGGTCGCACGCCCATTTCTCAGGTTCCTCCTCATAGCAGTAAATAGAATCATAGCTTCCTATATCACACCTATTCGTGCAATCCGCTTCTGATGTGAATCCTGTTTTGAAAAACGTGCACGTATCCGCCATAGAAACTGCCGAGAATAACGTTGCCGCAAACAGGAATAGCATGATGTTTTTCATTTATACACCCGTGTACTGGTACAGTCTTGCTGCCCCTGTATATTCGTCCACCATGACTTCAGCATAACCCTGCACGCTCTTGTTCCTGTATTGCACAACCGAATTCAGCAACATCTGCACGTCCCAGAAAGGCATGCCCGTCCCTTCTGATTCGTATATTGTTATCCCTGTCACGTTCCCGGGATATGAATTAGCGGCTATGGCTACCGCGGCACTGCACGATACTGGCAGGTCGGTTTCTGAATAATCGCTGCATATGTCCGGCTCACCGCCGGCTGCATTGGTTGTAACTGCCGTAGTCGCGCTCGTCCCCTCCACCGTCTCCTCGTTCTGCGTAGCATCTGCAGGCGCAAGATAATACCCCGCTATTGTTATGACGGCAAGAAAGGCAAGCGCGATGATCGCGTTCCTGTGATTCCTCCTCCCGGAGGTGTGGAACATGACCTCTCCCCAGTCTATCACCATGGGATTAATTCTGTCCGGCGGGATTTATAGGTTACATTGCCATAGGCGTTGTTGAATAATTGGCTCTTCGCCACAACCAGTAGTGTTTCTCTAAAATTATATCATAACTGCTTGTGGTCTTGATGGAGTTTTTCAGCAAAGCCCTGCATCTATGGTACAAGATAAACGCCGAAGAGATTGAATAATACGAGCATCGCCATGGCAATGGAAACGTATTTCGTTATCTTCTCGGCGTGCGGCGTGTATTTACTTATGATCTCCTGAAAGAACGGCCCGCCGTCCAGCGGCTTCATCGGAAGCAGGTTGAAAAGGCCGACGCCGAAGCTGAACGTGTATATCCAGAACAGAAGCATATAGGCGCCGATGGCAATATCAGGCAGCGTCGTAATGTACGCAGGCGCGGAGCCCCCGAGAAATACGCCAAGATACGCCGTGCCGTTGTTCTCCCCCAGCGTCACGTTGACGTACTTCTGCCGCCCGTCAACGATGACGCCGGCATTGGACGGGAAAAAGCCCGAGAACAGGGGCGTGAGCTGATTATTCCGTATTTCCGACAATCCTACCGTCACGGCATCCCCGGGCAACTTGGAATCCAATATGCCCTTCAGTTCTTCGGGGCTCCTGACAGACGCGCCGTCTATGGAGATTATGGCACCGCTCAAGCTGCTATTGAAAGCCGGCGAGTCTTTTATGACGGGAAACGCCATCCCTGCCTGCGTGAACGCGCCGGATTGCGACATCAGAAGCATCGCTATCATGCCTGCCACTGCGATGTTTGCGAAGGAGCCGGCTGCGTAGACTTTCAGCTTGGTGAGCGTCTTCGATTTTGAAAGCTGCTTCTCGTCCGGCTCGACGAATGCGGCAGGCACAAAAAGGAAGAACGCCCATCCTACGGACTTTATCCTGACCTTATTTGCCCGGCATAATATGCCATGCATCATTTCGTGCGGCACAACGACCGCTATTATTCCGATTATCCATATCCACCACGGGACTATGAAAATTCCGGGCACCGATATCGGCGACGAAACCGGCCCGGGCAATATTATTCCTGCACCGCCCGCGCCTGCCTGCTTGGTGAATATCCTGTAGGCAGTTTCGGCAAGCAGTGAAACTATGAATATCGATATTATTACGGCCATGCCAACCCCTGCATAGCCGATTATATTCCAGAAACGCGGGCTAAGGCGCGCTATTTTGTCTATGATTTCCATGCCTTTCTTCGTGCGCCTCATGAACATCACGCCTTCGCGACTGATATGCTTCCTGTCCGCGTATAGCAAGAAGGAAACAGCGGATATGAAAGTGCCGAAGGCTAAGGCCTCGCCGGATATCATGCCGGTAGCGTAAAGGGCGGCAAGCCCGGCGAATGCCAGGGCGATGCCCAAAAGAATCCTTTTCATCCGGATAGTTTTCCGCGAACGCTAATAAAGCTTTTCCGGCCGAATAGTCTTCATGGATTTGCCCAAAGACTTGGGGAGCCGGTTCGGATTCCTTGCAAGGCTTAACGCCTTCGCCCTTCCTTTTTACGCCATTGAACTGACAGGCGCCCAATTTACGTGGTTCATGGAAGTGACGGAAAGGATTTCGTTTATTATCATGCAAGCGACAGGGCTTCCCGTAATCATTGAAAACGGCCTGATGGCGATTCCCGTCAACGGCGGGACATGGGCGGCTTATGTGAGCTGGGACTCGTCGGGATGGAAGAGCCTCCTTGTGCTCTTCGCCCTTGTGATGGCTACCGGCGCGCCTCTGAACAAAAGAATCGCGGGCCTTCTCCTGCTTCCGGTTCTCTATGTGTTTAATATCGCAAGGATATGGTTCATGTTCTTCTTTGTCGGGTCTTTCGGCCTTGAGCATTACGGCCTTGTGCACGGCACGCTCTGGAGCTGGGGAACCGCCGCCGCACTTCTTGCCATGTGGCTGCTCTGGAAACGATGGGCAGAAAACGGTCTGGTCAAGACTGGGCACGATAGGGCGGGCATTCCGCGTTCCACGGATGCGCCTCTTCTGCGGGTAATGAAGAAAACAATAAATACCGCCCGATGACAAATAAATATGGCTTATGGACGACTTTCATCCGCTTATCGAACGCATCAACGGCCTTGAAGCGAAGCTTAGAAACACTTTCATGCAGATAGACCAGCGCCTTGGCGAGCTCGAGACGATAAAAACCGAGAGCTCCGAGCAAAGGCTTCAGGAAATAGAAGACCTCATGCTTCTTTTGCAGGTGGAAAACACAAAGATACAGAATGCTATCGGCAAGAAGGGGGATTCCTCTTTCCTCGATGCCTCGTTCATGCCGGATGACGCGAAGCTGCAGGAAAAGGTCGACATGCTTGAACAGCAGATGCGCGGCATGAAGCTTGGCGCTCCTGCTTCGTACGGAAGCGAGCTCGAAACCAGAATAAACCATCTCGAGAACAGGCTTGACGAACTCTCCCGCAAGGGCCTTTCCGGAAACGACGAAATTGCCGAAATGGGGCATGAACTGAAAGATATCAGGACAGGCGACGGCGGCGACGTTGAAAAAAGGCTGGCAGCGCTTGAGGAGAAAATCGCGTCCGCGGATTCATCGGGTTCCGTCATGCCCGAAGACTTCGGCAGGAGAATCCGTGAGCTTGAAGAAAAAATACGATCCCTTGGCGAGACGCGGCCGGTCAAGGAACTCGAAGAAAGCGTAAGCAATATGCAGTCATACGTAAAGGAGAGACTTGAAGCCATTGACCCCTCAAGAATGTCCGACATGGTCACCAAGAAAGGCCTGCAGGAATATGTGAACAAACTTTCTGCTGCAAGGGAAGCAATCGGGCAGGACATGGAAAAGATGGCTGCCATGAAGAATGATATTGATATTATTGCTTCAATGAAGAAGGAACTTGAAGAAAAACTTTCCCGCCAGTCCGCTGGCGGCGACAATGGATCCATGCTGCTTGAAAAGATACAGACCGCAGAAAGGAGGCTCGACGAAAAGCTGGGCGAGATAGACGCGCTTTCCAGGCGCATGGACAGCAAGCTTGCGGATGCCGGGGAGAAGCTGTCCGCCGGCAACGGGCATGGCGGCGCAGAGCTCGAATCCAGATTCGGCAGGATGGAGAAAACCATCGAAGCTGCGGAGCAGAGGTATAATCATGCCGGCTCTTCCGTGGAAAAGAACCTGCAGGTCATAAAAGAACTCGCCGAACAGATCGAGGAAGAATCAATAAGCAGGGTGTCGCTTGAGAAGAATTTCCAGGACATGAAGAGTAAAATTGACAAGATTTCAGTCATGAACAAGGAGCTTGAAAAAGAGCGCCGCGCCGTGAAAGAAATGGCGGAATCAACAAGCCTCAAAAATAGTGAAATGGACAAAAAACTCGATGGCTTGCAGAAGAAAATCGGCCTGATCAACGAGCTCAGAAGGGACATTGACGAGGAATCCGTGAGCCGCGCGTCCATGGAGAAAGGCATGCAGGAATTTTACAGCATGAAGAACGAATTGGGCAGGGACAAGGAAGAAATCAGAAAGTTACTTGAAAACAATCAGCTTCGTTCAGGCGAGATGGAGAAGGCAATGCGCGAAATAAAGGATATCGGAGACGTGAAGAAGCTGGCAAAGGCCGGAGAGGCTTATACTGCAAATGTCGAAAAAAGAGTGAAGGATCTGGAGGCGCACATCCAGCATATAGCCCGCCTGAAAATGGAACTGGAGAACGAGTCCGTAAAGAGGCTGGCGGATGAAAAAGTTATAAGCGATATAAAACGCCGATTCTCGTCCATCGAGGCCCGCGTAGAAAAATTTGCAACCGTGCCTTCAGAGATGCAAGCCATGCTCGCGGCCGTTGAGCACCTTCGCCACAACGCAGACAGCGAGGCCGAAGCCCGCGCATCGCTCGAGCAGGGCATAAACGAGATGAGGCAGAAGCTGCAGGGCATGGAAACGGCATGGAAGGGCATTGATGCCGGGGCGGCCCCTGCGATAGGCCCGGCCTTCATGGACAAAATAACCGGCATGCAGAAGCGGCTCGACGGCATCGAGCGGAAAGCCGCTGAAAACCCGTCGGCGGCCGGCTATGCCATGGCAGGGAACGAGTTGAACGCGCATCTGGCCGATTTCAGCAACCAGATGAACGCGCTCCGCGGAAGGCTGATGCAGGAAAGCTCCGAATTCTCGCAGTTCATGAAGCAGAACGACATCAACCAGTTCAGGAAGGAGATGAAGGAGCATCACAAGATGCTGCGTTCCATAGACAAAAAAATAGAAAAGAGCGCCATGAGGTTCTTCGCGGAAAATCTCGAGGACTTCGCAAAGGCGCTGGACAGAAGAATGCCCGCCATGGTGACCCGCGAAGCCTACGACCGCGACATGAAGGCGCTTGCCGAGAAGCTTGGCAAGATAGAAGCCCCGGAGAGCGCCGCCCTCTACGAAAGGATGGATTCCCTTGAACGCGACATAGGCCGCACGATTGTAGCCATGCGCTCCATGATGTCAAGGGTGCCGGTTGTCGTGGAGTAGTTTTTTGACAAATATTGGACGCAATATCACCCTGCCTATTAAAAGATTTTCGCAGTTTATTTCTCATGACGCAGACTTACGCCGATTTTGCTAAAATACTCTCAAATACTGCATATGAAGCGGCAGTTTTTGACCTTGACAAAACCATCATAGGCACGAACACGTCAAGATCCATAGGGTTAGGCATCCTATCCAAGGAGAGGCGAAAAGGGCATTACGCAAATGTCGCAAAAGGGATCTGGGGTGCCGCCCTCGCAACGGCTTATGATAAGCTCGGCAGTGAACAGCGCGGCCTTGAGGCATTCATACGCAGCGTCAATTCAGCGGGACGTGCAAACGATAAAGAAGCGTATGCCTTTGCGGAACAGTGCATAAGGCGTAGCCTGCTGCCCGGTGTCAAGGGACTCGTAAACATGCTTCACGAATATGAGATACCAGTGATGATATTCACAGGGGGGCTTGACGTTTCCGCCCAGGCTGCTGCAAATATTCTTGATGCCGACGCTTGGGGCAGTTGCTATGCAATTGATGGCAATACTATCGTGCCTTCCCGTTATGCAGGAGGAGCAAGGCCGAGCAAGCGTGTTGCACTTGAAAATTTCTTATCCCATGCCGGCTACCGCATAGAAAATTGCATAGTCTTCGGCGACAGGGAAACGGACATTGAGGCGTTTGCAGCATCCGGATATGCAGTAGCCTCCCCCAAAGCTACAAGAAGGGCAAAGCGTGCCGCAGATCTCCAGGTACCGGATTATCGCGAATTATGCAATGCAATCCCAGCGCGAGAAGCTGCTTTAAATGACCTGAATGGAAGTGGTTTATATGAACCCATACCTTGAGTTATTGCGCCCAAGCGTCTGCGTGATGACCGTGCTGGCGCTTCTTGCGGGCGGGATAGTCGCAGGCACGTTCTCGCCTTCCATGGCTTTTGCCCTTGTCCTGCTGGCCGGCTTCCTCATATGCGGAAGCGGCAACGCAATCAACGATTACATTGATTATAAAATCGACAAGATATCGATGCCCCACAGGCCGATACCTTCGGGCCGCGCTTCGCGCGAAGGGGCATTCCGGCTGTTTGCCGTGACGGGCATTTCAGGCCTCGCTGCCGCATGGTTCGTGAGCCTGCCGTTCTTCGGCATAGCTCTTCTCAATTACGTGATTTCCACTGCATACGCTTACAAGCTCAAGAAAATAACGTTTGTGAAGAACATTACCGTGAGCTGGCTTGCCGCTGCATCGTTCCTTGCGGCGGGCTTCATTCCCTATGAGATTGCGCTTGGCGATGCGCTGCTCCTGCTTGCAGGAATATCGTTCCTTGCCGCGATGAGCAGGGAAGTTCTCAAGGATGTCCGTGATGCTGAGGGTGATAAGAAAGAAGGCGTAAGAACTCTTGCCCATGCAATCGGTGAAAGAAACGCCAAGATATTCGGGTTCATGCTAATATATGCTGCTTGCATATTCCTCATTGCACCATTTATACTAGGGACATTCTCAGTGTATTATTGGATAGGCGCAGTCCCTGCAATAGCAACCTGCATTTACGCATCAATACAACCAGTAAGGAAAGCCGAAAAAATGATAAAAGTTGCAACTTATTTTGTGCTTATAGGATTTTTGCTTGGAAGCGTTCTCTAGGATGAAATTATACCATACCGGCAATTTTTTTCGCCTCATGGACTTTATTAGGGTTAAGATAAACATGTTCACCGTAACTTGTAGGCTTTCGAACCACGAATCCTTCTCGTATTAGGTCTTGAACGATTCTTGAGACATCCTTCCTTACTTGCATAGGAAATCCTTTAGGCAAATTGTCAATAGATGTATGTTTTCCGCCTATCCATCGATGCATGAGCATTTTACGCAATATTACGGCCTTGAGCACATTATCGTCCATCGCACCACATTTTATTATTTTATTAAATTAAATATGGTAAAATATAGTTTATAGATTGCTATTATAGATATTTAAACTTATCATTGTAGTATATTTGTATTCAAAGCTATTGATAAACGAGATCTGAGATGAATTGAAATGACACAGGACAAAACCGCATTCGTGGAAGTATTTGGAGATTCTCCCTTAATCAAGGTTCTGGATTTTCTGATGACATACAGGGAGTTTGATTACTCATTATCAGACATATCGAAGGAAACCAGCGTAGGCTGGAATACCCTCCAGACATTCTTCTTCGGTCTTGTAGAAAAGAATATTGTGAAAGAAACCCGGCAAATTGGCCGGGCAAAACTTTACAAATTGAATGAAGAAAATCCTGTAACAAAGAAGCTCATTGAACTAAACAACGCAATAACAAGCAGGGCAATAGATGAAGAAGTGCAGAATCAGCAGATTAAAATATAATCGCCTGTTTTCCATGCGATTTTAGAAAACCTCAAAGAATGATTACAGTCTTATTCTTCAAACTTAGAACTCGTAAACTTCAGGCCCGAGATTGCTGAAAATTACTACGCGCTTTGTCGGCTTTGGAAGAAGCTTCTTGTGAACAAATACCATTTTCTTTTCGCGCATGTCCCTTATGTATTCCTTTTCGCCCTCTTTGTAGCTCTTCTGATATTGCTGACCCTGATGATGTATCATGCTTTTAAGCATGAGAGCTGCGAAATAGACTAACTGCTTATCAGTCCAGTTCCTGCTGGATGAACCGTTTTGAGCATAGACAAAGCCGTTGTTATGCAATTTTCCAGGGAGCCACAGGCCTTCGTTGACCTGCCCTTTCGTGTGTTTTATTATAACATTCGCATTTGGCAGCTTCTTCAAAGCTCCGGTACGATAAGCCCAGTCTGCAGAATAATTGATAAGAACATAGACCGTCATGCCATCATTCTTGGCACTTTCATTCTCTAACTTATTGAGCATGCGCATGAATTTTGTAAATCTTGCAAGAATCGGCACATTAGCCACGAATTTGAGGCGCACATTGTGCTCTTTGACATATCTTGAATAGACATTGACTTGCTTCTCAAGAGACTGCATGATGTCGGAATAATTATCCCTTTTCTTGTGCCCTTCGCCCGTCGTCAATACGTATGCGTTCTTTGCGCCGAGCATGGACATTATGTGGAAAAGGCGAAGCACAAACATGCCGCCGTCAAAATAGGCTTCCCAGCCTCCCAAGTCCGTGGAAGTCCTTGTGCCGTCCGTGAGTTCGTACACGCAAAGCTCGCTCATCCGCTTCTCGTCTATGCCGAGCTTTCTGCAGGCTTCGTGAAAAAGCTTCCTGGCGCCTTCCTTCTTCATCAGCTTCGGAATTTCCATGCCGTTGTTCATATTATCCCGCAATCTGCAAGCGCCTTTTCGGCCTTTGCCTCCTTTAGATTCACTTCATTAAGCACTGTATATCTCTCGCGCACTGCTTTTGCAGATGCCAGAGCCTTTATCATCGTGCCTCTGTCTATGCTCAATTCTTTAGCCGTTGTCGGCAATCCTATATCAAGCATAAGCTTTTTTATGGTTTTCCAGTCCCCTCCCTGAAGATAGACCGTGACTATAGTCGCAAGCGCCACCTGCTCGCCGTGCAGCGCCGTGCTTCCCATGGCATCAAGGGCGTGCGATACGTTGTGCTCGCTTCCTGATGCAGGACGGGACGAGCCGTATATGTTCATGGCAAAGCCCGATGATATGAGGCCCCAGAGAAGCATTTCCATGCCGTGCTGATTCCGTTTCTTTATGTCGTCTACGTTCTCTTGCACGGCTTTTACCGAAAGAAGCGCGAGTTCACCCATGACGGTATGGTATTTCTCCTTTCCGGCTTTATCGGCTATTTTCCAGTCCTCAACGGCCGAGATATTTGAGATAACGTCCCCTGCCCCAGCTGCCATATGGCGGTAGGGTGCCCTGGACAGCACGTCCATGTCCGCGATTATGGCGGAAGGCTCGGAAGCTTCTACCGATACCTTTGAACTGCCGGAATTTATCGATGCGCGCGAAGAGACGACGCCGTCGTGGCTCAATACGGTAGGGAAAGCTATCCACGGCTTGCCTGCAAGATAAGCGGCGTATTTGGCGGCGTCTATCGACCGGCCGCCTCCTATACCCATAACATAATCTTTTCCCTTCAGCGACAGCGACAATTTTCTGAGGCTCTCCATTTCCAGGGAATCCGCGATTATTATCTCTGCGCCCGTGATATCCGCGACTTTCGCCCCGACGAGCTTTTTCATGTTATTGTCCGTTATTATGGCGCCTTTTTTTCCGAAGCGCATATCCTCGAGCATGGCGCCTATGTCGCCCTCAGGCGACTTTCCTATCAGGACCCTGTACGGGAATTTTATCATCATACGGCAGACCTCATACTATTTTTCATAACAACAGATAAAAAAGAAGGTTTCCGTACAGCGCCGTGACGACAAGCGTTATGGGGAAAACCGGCACGAAGCGCACGCCTTCCTTTATCACGGCTTTCCCGCCTTTCTTCCTCACGCTTTCCGCCTGCTCCTTTGTCAGGCCGATCCATATCATGTCTTCAAGCACGTCGCCTTCCTTTACAGCGGCGGCATTGACGGTCTTCCTGAATACGTTGCTTTCGACTACTGTCGCGTATCTCCAGAATGCAACAAGAAAAACGACGGTAAAATAAGATATAAGGAGCGGTGTGACGCTTGCGCCTTTCTGCGCGAAAATGTAGGCCAATATTCCTATTACTCCTGCATACGCCAATAATATTATTTTAGTCCATCTATTGCTCGCCAGGTCTTTGACGAAAAGAGAAAAAACCTGCCTGTTCATGGCGCCCAGTATCAGCGAATAGATTATCATGTATGCCGAACTTACGATAAGGAAGTTCAGGATGTAGTCGGCAAGGAGCGGCTGCCCGTTATATGCAGGCAGCAGAAACATGACCGATGCCGGGACCCAGGCGTCGGCAGCTCCCCATTTTCCTTGCTTGTAAAGTATCATGCCCGGTACAAGAAAAGCCAGACCCGAAGACAGGGAAAGCACGAAGGGGTAGATGTTTTCCATTGCAAGCGATGCCATGAACCAGTAGAACAGTCCTGCGGCGCTCATGAGTACGGGTATCTCGTCCGGCACTTCCGTTGTGCGGAGGTCCCACAGCCCGGCCGCCGCCGAGCCTATAAACGCGAACAGCAGAAGTTCCAGCATCCAAAATCACGCTGCCGTTTAGTCCACGGCTTAAGTTATAGTAAATTGCAGCTAAAAGTTCCATTATTATTGCAATTTACTATATGTAAAGAACATTATCGAATGTTCCATGATTAATGTTCTTTACTATTATATATATTTCAATCCGACAGTTATTATAACAATAATAAAATACATATGTCTTAAAGATTTATGCATCGACAGCGTCCGGCAAATGGCTGCAGGGGTCAGCAAGGTATAAAAACGTAGGAAAAAGGTTATTACATGCTCCCGAATCACATAGGCATGATTCTTGACGGCAACAGGCGATTTGCCCGGCAGCTTCTCAAGAAACCGTGGGAGGGCCACCTATACGGCCTGCAGAAAGCCCGCGAGGTCGTCGAATGGGCGTGCGACCGCGGCATAAAATACATGACTGCGTATACATTGTCGCTTGAGAACCTTCACACACGGCCAAAAAAGGAGCTGGAGTTCATACTCGATAATCTTGCCAAGGAACTGGAAGAGATACTGGAAAACAATGACCACGTTGTTCATAAGCGCAAGGTTCATACAAGATTCATAGGCAGGATTGCATTGCTTCCGGAAAGGCTGCAGATGCTAATGCGGGAAGTACAGAAGGCCACTGCCAATTACAAGAAGCACATTCTCAATCTTGCCGTGGCTTACGGCGGCCAGCAGGAAATAGCTGACGCCGCAAGGAGTATAGCGCAAGAGTGCGTTGACGGCAAGATAGCTCCATCAGACATTGACGAGAAAGTCTTGGGGGAGCATCTCTATACCAACGGCTGCCCCTATCCCGACCTGATAATACGCTCGGGGGGCGAGCAGAGGCTCAGCAACTTCCTGCCGTTCCAGTCGGCATATTCTGAGCTGGTATTCACGGACAAGAAGTGGCCGGAACTCACCAAAAAGGATTTTGAGCACTTCCTGCAGGAATACGAAAAACGGCAAAGAAGGTTCGGAAAATGATAGTCCTGCTCGTAGGCAAAAAGCGCTTCATAATGGATACGGACCAGAAAAATTTCAATTCCGAATACGGCAGGGTTGACCTGACAAAAATCAAAAAATACGGCCAGAAAATCAAATCCTCCTCGGGCAGCGTGTTCAGGATTCTCAAGCCGGCGCTGCCTGACCTGTTCAGCAAGGCCAAACGGGGTCCGCAGATCGTGACGCAAAAGGATGCCGCCCAGATCGTTGCCATGACCGGCGCTGAGCAGGGCTGGAATTGCGTTGACGCCGGCGGGGGATCGGGCTTTCTCTGCTTATTCATCTCTAATATAGTGAAGCCCGGAACTGTCACGACGTATGAACGCAACAAAGAGTTTGCAGGGAAAATAAACAAGAACGCCCGCCTCTTCGGGCTGACAAATCTCAAAGTCAAGAACAAAAACATACTGAATGGGTTTTCTGAGAAGAATCTTGATCTTATAACGCTGGACATGATTGATTCGGAAAAAATGATAAAGAAATGCTTCTCGGCCATCAAAGACGGCGGCTGGCTCTGCGTCTACAGCCCGCATATAGAGCAGCAAATAAAATGCACCAAGGAAATGGAAAAGCTCGGCATGGAAATGCGCATGATAGAGACAATGCAGCGCGACTGGAAGGTCGACACCCGCGGCTTCACGCATCCAAGATACATGCAAATGGCGCACACGGGCTTCATAACCGTTGCAAGGAAAATTTAAGGTTTTTTATAAAATTCAATCCTTTGAAACTGCCCTGCTCATTATGCGGACTTCGTCAATGAGGCCGTTGAATCTCCATGCTGTCACAGAGCCGCCAAGACGCAGGTTCTTGGTGTCGTCAATGGTGAACCCCGTCACGTCCTTGGTGTTATCTATTTTCGCCCCGTTGACGTAAAGCTTGATGCCGTTGCCCCCTCTCGTCCCCACGGAATGAATCCACTGGTTCAATCCCAAGGCCGTATCCTTTACTATGCGCGACTGCAGTGCGGTGCCGTCAGAAACACGGAAAAGGTAATAGCCATTGTTGCCGCCCAGAGACCAGCCGCCGTTTGTATCCGTGCCGCATATTATGTTGTTCGCCTTCTCTATTATCTCCATGCCGCACCTCGATTCCCTTGCATAAGAATACGCAGAGACGGAGAAATCCCCGCCGGCCACCCGCAGTGCAGCAGGGTTGCCGATTTCCACGTACTCGTCGATGCCGTTCAGCTGGACCGCGCCGTCAGGATCGGACGGGGCGTCGTTCTTTCCTTTGGCGATGAAGTGGGTGTCATAAACGGTGCTGCCGGATATCCCCTCAAACGAGTATGAATCCGTCACTCCTTGAACGGGATACTGTGAATTCATGTCTTCGGTTATTTCCGCCGCTGTAAGTATCTTGCCCCTGTATATGCGCGCTTCGTCTATAACACCCTTGAAGTACATACTGTAGTCCTTATATGAAGCGCCTATTTTGATAATACCGCCGTTGCCATGCGTATAGCCCTGACTCCCGATGGCTTGAGTTCCCAGCGAAGTCCCGTCCAGATATGCCGTTGCACGAAAACTCGACTGGTCTACCACAAGAGCTATATGGTGCCAGCCGGCGCCCTTTAGGCCGCCAGGATAGAGAGAAGAAACGGGCCATGACCTAAGCTCATCCAACGAAGTACTGCACGGGGTGGCCGGCGGGCCGGTGCAATATTGCCGATAGTTCCATATTCTGTTGTCGCTGGCTTTGTATCCAAATGCAGGCGTTGATTGGGAACTCCCGAACACCGACATCTGGTTGCCGCTCACGGCATCTGAATCTATATTGATCCATGCCGTCAGCGTGAAACTTTGGAGGCCGGGAAGATATAAATTTGTGTTACAGTTTACGATGCTGCATAGGGCATCATTGGCGCCGTCCAATCTCACGCCATTTCCGTACTTCCCTGCCACTACTACGGGACTTATGGCGTTATATGTAGATGACGGAATATACTCCCTCATTTGAACGTTGCGAAGCGTCCCCACGAACGACCCGTCTATACCGTTGCCAGAATGGTCGGGTATTGCCCGCCCCCCGGCAAGATTAAGCTCGTCGAATTTCCAGTAGCCTTTCGTGGACGACAAATAATCAAAGGCAACAGCGTCCCCTGTCGTGTTTCCAGGCGAATCTATTTCCAGTGCTCCGCCCATGCCTTCGCCGGAAAGTATACCTATTTCGTTGACCGCGAAGACTGCCGTATCGCCTGCCGGGATTTCCGCCACGGACGGCGCGAAGCTCACGGACTGCCCGGCTACCTTGACGCTCACCAAGCTTGTGCTTAGCGGCGTCAATCCTGTGTTCCTTACCGTGACGTCATTGCCCGCCGCTCCTTCAAAGCTCAGCGTACCGATGTTGATATCCACATTAATGCTGTAGCTGCTTGCGCCGGGAATTGCGACATCAAGCTGTTTTGTCCCGGTTTGCGCCGGCATAGCCGAGATGTCTATGGTATAAGTTCCCTCGGCCCCGGACTCAAGCGAATCCGGGCCGCTGAAGGAAACTGTATCATCGTCCAGCTTCATGATTATATCCGACTTCTGTATTGGCACCGCTCCCGTATTCTTGAGCGTGACAACGTTGCCCTCGGCGGAAATAAGCTCCGTCGTCCCCGCGTCAAGCTGCATCGTCGTGCTTTGGCTGTTTCCGGGCACCGAAACGACTATCGTCCTCTCCCCGCTGCCGAAGGGGACCGTCACATCAAACGTCTTTGACGAGCCCGGCGCTATCTCGCCAGCGCCGCCGTAGGGCAATACATCGGCCGGCACGCCGTCCACGAACACGCCGACGTTGTCCGTGCTTATCGGCTCGGTGCCTACATTTTTGATTGTGACCTTCCCGTTGCTCACGTCCACGATCTCGGCCGTCTGGAGCGCCTTGTTCGCCTGCCCTGCTGCGGCCTGCTGCGCCTGTTCGCCGCCCGTTGTCACCGTCTGCTGGAAGAACACTGACGTGAATCCTATGATCGCTATCGTGATCAACAATAGCAAAATGACGGCTATCACCGGGGTAATGCCTTTCATGGTTATAGTTTCCGTCCGCTGTATATAAAACTTGCGGGTTACAATAAACCATATATGATAATCGAAAAAGCGCTGAAAATACTGAAGCAACCGGTCTGCGATAACTGCCTTGGCAGGCAGTTCTCCCAGCTTCTTTCCGGCTTTACGAATGCCGAAAGGGGCCGTGCCATACGGATGGTTGTGGCCATGGCAGCGGACGCCGGCGACGCAAGCATAGACGCATCCAGCGTTCCCGGCTTCAAGTTGCGCAACAAGCCGTCGGTTTCAGAGTGCCCTGAGTGCTCGGTATGCTTCGGAATTTTCAACGAGCTTGGCAAATACGCAAAGAAGGCTGCGGCACAGGCCAAAAAAACTGAATTCTCCACGTTCCTTGTAGGCACCCGCCCTTCTTCCGAGCTTGCAGCCGCCGAAGACGCCCTGTGGGAACGGGTCGGCATAGACCACTGCGAACCCCTGAAAGCGGAGATAAACCGCGAGGTAGGAAAGCTCATAGAGAAGCAAATAGGCAAGAAATTCTCGGCAAAGCAACCGGACGTCGTTTTTCTCATTGACCTGACTGCCAAGGCCGTGGGCATGGAGATAAACCCATTTTTCATTTACGGAGAATACCAGAAGCTAAAAAGGGGCATACCCCAGACAAGGTGGCCTTCCGGCAAGTACAAGACGTCGGTCGAGCAGATAACCGCAAAGCCGTTTATGCGGGCTACTGGGGGAAGCGGCCATAAATTCCACGGTGCAGGTCGCGAAGACATAGACGCCCGCTGCCTTGCATGGAGGCCGTTCGTGCTTGAGATACTCGATCCGAAAAAACGTGATATTGATGCTGCCGCGCTTGCAAAAAAGGTCGGCGCCGGCGTCAAGATTAGGAACGCCCGGCTCTCCGACATAGCGGAAGTCCGGAAACTCAAGGAAGCCCGGCTTGACAAGACTTACCGGGCATTGGTCAAATGCTCCGCGCCTGTCTCAAGAAAAGACCTCGCGAAGCTCTCTGCGCTGAAGCAGATCGGCCAGCAAACCCCGCGTAGAGTTCTTCACAGGCGCTCGGACTTGATGAGAAGGAGGTCCGTTAAAGGGATAAAGGCAAAATACATAAACGCCAAATCATTCGAGCTTACAGTCAAGGGCGAAAGCGGCCTTTACATCAAGGAGCTCATATCCGGCGACGAGGGAAGGACAACCCCTTCGGTTTCCGCAATTCTTGGCGTTCAGTGCGTATGCAAAGAGCTTGACGTTATTGAAGTCCATGTGAAATGATTAGCACGAAGGCGCCTCTGTATACCTATCTGATGCGTCCGCGCACTGGGTAGTGACCCGCGCCTCCGCGAAATCCCCGGCGCAGGAAAGAATGCCTTTCCCTTCGTCGAACCTTTGCCACATCACAAGCCCTGTCTGGTTCATCTCAAGGCCGTTCATGGATAGGTTTATCTCAGTGTCCGAAAGCACCCTGTTCCATATCTTCACGTCGTCTATCGTGCCGTCGAATCTCCATGTGCCCGGGTTTACTGCGCCTATCACCAGATTTTTTGAAGAAATATCTATGTTGCCGACAGTCGAAATATTTCGCGTGCTCTCTTTGATGCCGTCAATGTATATCGTCGCATTCCCGTCGCGGTCGGCGGTGACCGTTATATGATGCCATTCGCCCATTGCCACCTGTGTATTGCCGTCGAATTGTACGTTGTTTGCGGCAAAGCCGCCGGTATCGTTGCTTATCCCGAATCTCAGTCTGTCATCCCCGGCTCCGCGCCCTGAAATATAATATCCTTTCGTGTTGCCCTCTGCGGTTCCCTTAAACAATATGATGTTTTCGCTCTGTCCGGTTTTTGAATCCCGTTTGATCCATGCGCTCAGGGTGAAGTCCGTTGACGCCCCGAAATTAATGGAATTTGAGTTTGTGACGTTTACGTGATCGTTCACGCCGTCAAATGTCATCGCCGAGCCGCTCTTGCCGGAAAGCGTGAACGCGCATGCGCTTCCCATGTCGTTGCACGTGCCGTTGTTCCCGTACGGCGAGGAGTCCGACACCCTGCTGGAAAGCGCGGGGAATTTGAACTCCAGCCTGCCGATATCGCCGCGGTTCAGCGTGACAGTGTTGTTCGCAGTGAAATTATTGCCGAGGCGGTCGAATATCTGCGCGCTTATGACCCTTAGCCCGTCAACGTCCCCGCTGTTCCTGACGGCAAGAACGGCTGTCCCGTTGCTGCCGGCGGAAACGTACGCTTTGTCTATGCTTATAGAAGCGCCAGCGCACTGGATGGCGCCCGCGCTCCTGTTGTCCACGGTCCGCTCGGCGCCGGAAAACGTCGAAGTAGTCCAGCCGGAAACCATGCTCGCCGCGACAATCGTGATCGCCACGAGCATTATTGCCGCGAGGAGGGGCGAGACGGCCTTCATCATAAAGCTATAGGTTGCCGTGATTTAAAAGTTATCTTCCCGGCAGGGCCGTGGCCGAGGAGCCTGCATGCCAGCTCTGGCGGGGCTTCATCCTTATCTTGTATATGCGCTCCGAGTTGTCGTCAAGCACTATTGCCACGCCTTTCAGCTTCGGCAGTTCGTTGAGGTATTTGGCTATGTCAAAAAGCATGTACGTCTGCATTATTGATTTCAATGAATCCACGTCCTCCTCGGCGGTGAGCCTGTGCGATATGATGATGTCGCATTGCGAAAGAACGTCCGGATGCAGTTTCATGGGCCTTTGCGTCGCAAACACAACGGATATCCCCGGCTGCCTTCCTTCCTTGACTATCTTATTGAGCATTTCTGACGAAGGCGTTGCCTCGTCCGACGGCACGAAATTGTGCGCCTCGTCAACGAGAATCCACGGTATCGGAACCCTCGCCTCGCCGAAGAACTCCATTTCCGCGAGCTCCTCTTTCCTGCGGGAAGCGGTCCTTTCCGCGAATATTCTCCTGCCGATGATGGCCAGCATCAGCGCCCTCACGTTCTGCGGCGTGAGGCTGAAGTCCATTACAGACAGCTTCCCCGGCACCAGAAGCGGCGGCATACGGGAAGAGCCGAATATCCCCCAGCCTGCGGCGTTCCTCAGCATGCCTTCAAGCGTTTTTTTCTCGGACTCGAAACCCTCTTCTGCCCTGGCCTGCGATACCATGTCCGCTATCGCATATCCGCGGCTCATCCTCCCAAGCACCATCTGCAGCAGAGTGCCGAGCGGCTCCGTTGCTTCGAGCCCGAAAACGCTCAGCCAGTCTTCTCCTGTAAGCTCGGACGGAGCGAACGAGAACGAGCCGTCGTAGTCCACGCCTGCATCGGTAAAAGCCTTTGTCTGGCCTTCCGGCACGTACACGGCCGCGCGAAACCCCACGGGCGGCTGGTTCCATTCCCTCAGAGCCATTATGTCTTTTTCATTCGGCGTCTTCATGGTCCAGAATATTCCCTGAGTGTCTATCACGATTGTGCATAATTTGTTCCGTATCTCATCAGGCAGCGTTTGGAGCCCTTCTGCTATAATTCCTATAGAGTAGCTCTTCCCTTCGCCGCGCTTGCCGCAAACCGTCATCACGTGCGGCCGCGCAACGTCAAGAAACACGTCTGTAGTGAGATGGGCATCCTCGCCGTCGCCCACAAGGTTTTTTCCTATGAGAATTACTCCCCGCTTGCCGTAAATTTCCCTGTCTTTCTGGTCCCTTCCGATGATTGTTTCCATGGGCAATTATAATCTGTGGTTTCACGTATTTATTCTTCAGCCGGAAACCTGCGCGACCATCAGGCCGAGCGTGACGATGCATGCAAGCCAGAGCCTGATATCCCATGCAAATACCTTGCTGCCGTCAAGCGGCGGCAACGGCAACATATTGAAGAACGCAAGCCAGACGTTTATCGATACCGCCAAAGAAGCGACTGCGCCTAACGGGATAATCCTGTCTGCGGCAAAAAACGCGAGCGCCAAAATCACGTTCGTCATCGGGCCGGCAACGGATATTATTCCATTGGCCGTTCTTGACAGAGACGGCCTGCCCCACACGTCGGATTTCGGATATATGTATACGGCTCCCGGCGCCGCAAATACCCAGCCGAAAAGGGAAGACGCAAGGGCTATTGCGATTCCCGTCCTCCACATGCGGAATTCCGCATGGGCTCCGTACTTTCTGGCCACGGCCCTGTGCGCAAGCTCATGAAGCATGAAACCCAAAGACACTGCAATCAGTGACAAAAGAAACGCTTCAACCGTGAGAAACCGTATTCCCGGAATCCCGCCTGCCATTGCAAGGCTGAACGCGAGCGCAAGCGCTCCTGCGGAAATGACTATGTCTTTCAATTCCCGTTGTTCCATGGAAACCGCCGCAAGCATAATGGAGGCGCGCCTTTAGTGGCTGCATACGACATGCAAGACTTGTCCCCGCCCTTGCTCCGCCCGGCTGGCCCCTGAGCACCTCAGGCATGGTTTACGGCTGCTCCCTTCCGGGCCTGACCGGCTTCGCCATGCAGAAATCCCAGAGGACCGGGCATCTTTGCTCGGACAAGGGGCCCCGCATGCAATATGCAACGCCTTCGGGCTTCGGTCCCGGCTGAAGCGGCTTGCCGGCTACAGGCGCCCGCTAAACGCCCGACCTAGCCTCCGAATTTAATTTCCCGGCAACATACTTAAATGACATTATGGAACCGCCTTCCATCAGCATACCGGTTTTTGCCTGTAAGTATCTGATGCGTCCGCGCACTGGGTAGTGACCCGCGCCTCCGCGAAGTCATTGGGGCAGGAAAGAATGCCTTTCCCTTCGTCGAACCTTTGCCACATCACAAGCCCTGTCTGGTTCATTTCAAGGCCGTTCATGGATAGGTTTATCTCCGTGCCTGATAGGTCGCGGTTCCATATTTTCACTTCATCCATGGTGCCGTTGAAATATTCGCTCTGCGTCTGCGAGCTGCCTATGAGCAACGGGCTTGGGAATGTAACAAGATTTCCCAGAAGCGCATCGGTACTGTTCATCAAAACTCCATCCTGATAAAACGAAACCGTGCTCCCGTTGTACCGCACTGCTATATGCTGCCACACATTATTGCTTACGACTTCGTTTTGCGTGCCGGCGCTAAAATTATTCAACATGCCTTTGAACTGCGCATAAACGGCATTATGGTTGCTTGCTCCGCGGATGAACAAAACGTAATTATAAGACGTAAGAGGATCGACGCTGAAATTTCCCTTTCTCAATACGCTATAAAAGCTGCGCGCATCAGTTCCCCCCGGCTTTACCCACATTTCCATCGTGACAGCCGCTGACGATATATTCAGGCTGGAAGAATCCGAAATATTGATGTAATCGTTTATTCCATCAAATTCTGTTGCGGAGCCGCTCTTGCCTGAGAGCGTGAAGCTGCATCCCTCGCCCATGTTGGTGCACGCGCCGTTGTTCCCGTACGCAGAAGAGTCTATTGTGGCGTTCACGGACGCGGGAAACTTGAACTCCAGCCTGCCGATATCGCCCCTGTTGAGCGTCACGCTGTTGTTCGCGGTGAAGTTGTTGCCGAGGCGGTCGAATATCTGCGCGCTGGTTACCCTCAAACCGTCAACCTCGCCGCTGTTCCTGACGGCGAGGGCCGCGCTGCCCCCGCTGCCTGCGGAAACAAACACGTTATCAATACTTATGCCGGCGGTTGAGCACTGGATGGCGCCCGCGCTCCTGTTGTCCACGGTCCGCTCGGCGCCGGAAAACGTCGAAGTAGTCCAGCCGGAAACCATGCTCGCCGCGACAATCGTGATCGCCACGAGCATTATTGCCGCGAGGAGGGGCGAGACGGCCTTCATCATAAAGCTATAGGTTGCCGTGATTTAAAAGTTATCCGAACCTTTCACTATAACAATTTAAGCGTTCACGGCCTAATAAAACGATGAAATTCCCGTTGTTCGGAAAGGACGAAGAGGACAATCCCGCGCCGTCAGACGAGCAGTATGCTGAATTGCCTGAAGATTCCGCCGTCATGCGAATGAAGGTCATGGTGGAAAAGCTTGACGGCCTTCCAAGCGTGGACAAGATAATGCGCAAGGTTCGGGAAGGCAACATAGTTATAGCGTCCATAAGGGACTTGAAGGAAGCGAATACCGAAGAGCTGAAGCACTGCATATCCCGGATGAAAACGGCTTGCATGAACATAAACGGCGACATAGCGGGCGCCGGCGAGGAATGGATAATCATAACCCCCTCTTCGGCAGGCATATACAGGGAAGCGGCTTTGCCCTCGGAACCAAAGAGTGAATCTGAATGACTTTCTGGTTCTGCGCGTCGTGCCGCAAAACTTGGCACTCTTATATCATTAGCCCGGATTCCGTGAAAAAGGTTCGCTGTTTCAACTGCCTCGCGCCGGGCGCCATGAGGCTCAAGGACGAAAGCCTTAGGATGATAGACGGCAAGATGACGTACGACGACTATCTCTGGTTCAGGAAGAACAACGGCCGCATCGTGAAGAGGAACGGCTTGGGAAGGAAGAAAGTTTCATCGGTGGTATAATTATTTCTGGCATCGTCGGACAGTCCTTTCATTCCCCTGTCTTCTCCATCAAGAAAAAGTCCATGTCTTCCAGATAATTTTTGAGTTCAGCCGTGAACCGCGCCGCCTCGGCGCCGTCAAGTATGCGGTGGTCGAATGAAAGCGAAAGCGGCATCATCTTGCGTATTTCTATCTTGCCGCCGCGCACAACGGGCTTCTCGCGTATCGCGCCCGTTGCAAGTATGGCGGATTCCGGCGGGTTGATTATAGGCGTTGCAAATATGCCGCCTATCGAGCCGACGTTTGTTATCGTAAAGGTGCCGCCCCTCGTTTCTGAAATGTCGAAAGACCTGCTTTTTATTTTTGCCGTAAGCGCCTCAATCTCCTTGGCCGTCTGCATTATGCTCTTTATCTCGGCCCGTTTTATGTTAGGGACTATCAATCCGTCATCGGCATCAACGGCGAACCCTATGTTGTAGTATTTCTTCAGTACTATCTCGTCTTCCTCCATAGTCGCGTTCAGGTAGGGGTGGTTCTTCAGCGCCTCAACGACGGCTTTGATGATGAACGGCAAGTATGTAAGCTTTACGCCCTGCTTTGCGGCATTGCCTTTCTCCTTTTCGCGGTGCGCGGCAAGGTCCGTCACGTCGGCCTCCTCAAAATGCGTGACGTGCACGGCAGTCGAATGCGAGCGCACCATGTTGGCAGCTATGGCCTTGCGGATCCCTTTCAGCGCCACCCTGTCTACGTAGCCGTAGAAGTCGTACTTCTTCGTTACTTTTATGCTTGTGACTTTTTCTTCCTCGGAGCCATGTTCTGCCGTGGCATTCCTTACGTCGTTTTCCGTGATCCTTCCGTCCTTGCCCGTGCCTGTTATTTCCTCTATGTTAACGCCCAATTCTTTTGCAAGCCTCCTGACAACGGGAAGAACGGGCTTTCCGCTTTCTTCCCTCGGCGCAGAAGCAGCCCGGGTTGCTGCAATAGGTCCCGTCTCCTCTTCCGCCTCTTCAAGCTGCCCCACGACCGAAACCGATTTTTTCTGCTGCGCCATCGCCGGCACTCCGCCGACTGCGGCTTTCTCGCCCCTCTCGCCTATCGTCACAAGCGTCTCGCCGACCTGCACGGTATCGCCGGGCTGGTGATGGAGCTTCAATATCACGCCGTCCTGCGGCGCGGGTATTTCAACAATTGCCTTGTCCGTCTCCATATCGGCTATGACATCATGCTCCCTGACTGCATCGCCCTCCTTTACCCGCCATCGGACTAATTCGCCTTCGGCTATGCCTTCGCCGACGTCAGGAAACTTGAACTCCGTTGCCATGCTAAAACTCCATACACTCCTTTACCGCGGCGCCGATCCTTTCCGCGTTGGGCAGATTATAATCCTCCATCTGCGGAAGCGGCATTATGATGTCAAAGCCCGCGACGCGCTTCACCGGCGCCTTCAGGCTGAGCAACAGCCTTTCGTGTATCAATGCGGAAATTTCCGCACCCATGCCAAGCGTACGGGGGGCTTCGTGAACTATCACGGCACGCCCTGTCTTCTTGACGCTTTTTTCTATTGTTGCAAAGTCCAGCGGGCTCAGCGTTCTCAAGTCTATTATCTCTATGCTATGATTAGAAACTTCCGCCGCCTTGATGCATTCCCTGACCATTGAGCCGTAGGCGATAAGCGTAATGTCTGCGCCTTCCCGCGCAACTTTCGCCTCGCCTATGGGAACCGTATAATCTTCTTCGGGCACGTCCTCCTTTACAGCACGGTATATGCGCTTCGGCTCCATGAATATTACGGGGTCCGGGCTGCGTATGGCAGATGCAAGAAGGCCCTTCGCATCGTAAGGCCCGGACGGTATCACGACCTTGAGCCCGGGCGTGTGAACGAAAAACGTTTCAGGCGAATCGGAGTGGTGCTCAAGCGCCTTTATGCCGCCGCCGTAAGGGAATCGCAGCACCATCGGCACCGTATATCTTCCGCGCGTCCTGTTCCTCACCCTTGCCATGTGATTCACTATCTGGTCCATTGCCGGCTGCACGAATCCGTCGAACTGCACCTCTGCAACGGGCCGAAGTCCGTACGCAGCCATGCCTATGCCCACGCCTACGATGGCAAGCTCGGCGAGCGGCGTGTCAATCACGCGGCCCGGAAACTTCTCAAGCAATCCTTCTGTCACGCGGAACACCCCGCCGTCCCTTCCGACGTCCTCCCCGAGGATGACGACGTTCCCGTCCCGCTTCATCTCCTGCTCCAGCGCCATGTTAAGCGCAGTGACCGTGTTGGCTTTCATTTCTTTTCACCGAACGACTTCATGTAATTCATCTGTTCCTTCAGGTTTTGCGGCATCTCCGCATAGACATAATTGAATATGTCCTCCGGCTTCTGCTTCGGCACGGCCTCGGCGTCAGCGACAGATTTGTCCACGTCTTTGCGCGCCTCTTCGCGGATTGCCTGGAATTCCCCTTCGCTCATCGTGTTGTTTGCGAGCAGGTATCGTTCCATCCGAATTATGGGGTCTTTCTTTTCCCATGCTTTGACTTCCGCGTCATTTCGGTATTTTGTGGCGTCATCCGCTGTAGTGTGATCCGCAAGGCGATAGGTGACGCATTCTATAAGCGTTGGGCCGTTGCCTTGCCTTGCCCGTGCAACCGCGTCGGAAGCCGCCTTGTAAACGGCAAACAGGTCGTTGCCATCGACCTGCACTCCGGGAAAGCCGCACGCTATCGCTTTTTGCGCTATCGTTTCCGCGGCAGTCTGCTGCGCCCGCGGCACGGAAATCGCATACTGGTTATTCTCGCAGACGAAGACAACGGGTGCCTTGAACACGCCTGCGAAATTCATCGCTTCATAGAAATCCCCTTTCGACGAGGCGCCGTCGCCGAGGAAAACCATCACGGCTATCTTGTCGCCGCGCATCTTCGCGGCCATTGCCGCGCCTACCGCATGCGGATTTTGCGTTGAAACCGGAATGGCAAAGGGAAACATATTCACGCCTTTGGGTATATTCATGCCGCGCTCGTCGCCCTTGAAATATTGTATTATCAGCCTGGCCGGCATGCCTTTCAGCAGCATGGCCGCGCCGTCCCTGTACATGGGAAAAAGCCAGTCGCTCTTTGACAAGGCGGAAGCGGCTCCGACCTGCGACGCCTCCTGGCCGCGCAAAGGGGCATAAACGCCACAGCGCCCTTCACGCTGGAGCTTCAGCATAGTCTCGTCAAGCGTGCGGGCAAGGACCATCACCCTGTACATCGCCTTCACGGCCTCCGCGTCAAGCGCAGGCATGAGATTTTTGTCAACATTGCCGCTTTCGTCCATGACATGGATGTAGGGAACGTGAAAACTTGCTGCGATTTTGTCGGGCATGATAGTATTTCCGGCCGGCCGGACTTAAAGTTTTTATAAGGATTAAATTTTATCAAATTATAGGGTAAACACCTATTGGAACGCTTTTGAAAATATTGTATGTATGCGACTACGCTGAATATACTTCTTTGCCTTGATTCTCTTTACATCATCCGCATCCGTATCAAAAATTCCACTCACTTTCTCGAAGGTCGGATTAAACATTATAACATATATGATACCGATACTTCTCCCGTTCTTCGCCAATTCCATTCGGTGCATGGATGTTTCACTGTTTTCATATGAGATTTCCGACCTTGCTGTTACGTTAGCACCCCTGAATTTATCGCATAATTTTTTCTCCAAGTTTTTTACGAAAGAATCCATTTCGCTCTTGTCTACATCTATCATGAATATCGGATTGTATTTGTGAAGCTGAACTAACCGAGAAATCGTAACGTCAATGATTTTAGTTTTGCCGCCTTCGGATTTAACCAATATTTCATACGGCCGCCAATCATCGGCTATCATATTAAAATAACGGTCTTGAATAGGCTTACGAATAGCATATTTACTTGCTGCGTTTTGATCGAAGCATAAAATTTGGTGATTGATTAAAATTCGTACCAGCGATTCCTTCTTTTTAGTGTTTTAATGCGATATAATGCATTATGCGCAGAAATTCAATGTACGTACATGGCAGAAAGTGCTGGTTCTGCGGAAAATATGG
>Ga0209542_10004853_pt1 | contig 27330 bp, 34 predicted proteins | sample RifCSPhighO2_01_FD_184028 | JGI IMG/M metagenome (GOLD analysis project Ga0209542, IMG submission 184028) | Soil microbial communities from Rifle, Colorado - Rifle CSP2_plank highO2_0.1 (SPAdes) (version 2) | ecosystem: Environmental > Terrestrial > Deep subsurface > Rock core/Sediment ...
TTTACTCCAAGTTTTCGTAAATTATGTAAGTACTTGTCGACCTCGCCTCGCGGTTTTGTGTGCTCACAAAACATCGCTCCGACTTCACAAAAAGCACAAGACGCGCAGCAGTGCGCGTCTCATGTCTTTTTGTGACCCTACGCGGAGTCGAACCGCGCTTCCAAGCTTGAGAAGCTTGTGTCCTAACCGATAGACGATAGGGCCGTCACTGTTTTATAACAAAAAAAAGCCGGTGTTGCCACCTGCCAATCTCGCTCGGGAGAATTTTAATCAATGTTACCATCCTGCCTTCTGAGTCTTGCCGCTTCGCGACGCATTTCGGCGGCTTTTTCGGGACCGAACAGTTCCTCCAAAGTCTTTGGAGGGGCGGTAACAAATTCAGGATGCTCACGCATCAACTTTGCATGAGAGGCGTCAGCATTCTTCAGAGCCTCTTCGAGGCGTTGTTTGTCGTTCATACTGCCCTCCATGTTGGTTGGCATGAGTATTATTAAACACTATTTTAGTCACGACAGCAAGTTATCCACAACTGCCTTAACGGCGCCACCGTCAGCTTTTCCTTTGAGTTCTTTCATCAGGGCGCCGGTAAATTTACCCGCGTCGGCCTTACTGGAGACGCCCAGTTCCGCCATCTTTGCCTTGGCAATAGCCATAATTTCTTCACGGCTCATTTGAGTTGGTAGATATGCTTCAAGAACGACGAGCTCCGCCTTCTCGGGCTCTGCGAGGTCATTACGGGATGCCTTCGTAAATTGGTCTATAGAATCCTTGCGCTGGTTAACGGCGCGCTTAATGACCGCGAATGCCTCATCATCAGTGAGGAATTCGTCGGGTTTTCTCTTTTTCACAACGACCTCGTTCGTCATCGCGGTGACGAGCGAGCGTAGGGTCCGGAGCTTCACCTCGTCGTGTGCGCGGAGTGCATCAGGGATAGATTTCTTCAATGTTTCGTGGATGGACATATCACAGAGTATACTATACCTATGAACTTGTTAACTATTGCTGTCATAATTCTCGTTCTGATATTCGTGCAGGGGATTAGTCTTTATTTTATATTACGGCGCCGCGAAGCGCCGGCTGATGAAGGAAAGGACAGCGCGATGGTTCTCTTACAACAACAGATGCAGGCGATAGCCGGCGAGTTGCGCGGAATGACGCGAGAAGTAACTTCGGTAAAAGAGATTGGTCGACAGACCCAAGGATTTGCACAACAGTTGCAGAATCTCCAAGATATTCTGAAAAATCCAAAGCAGAGGGGAATTCTTGGCGAATATTATCTAGAGACTGTTTTGAAAAATGTGCTCCCACCCGGCATGTACCAGATGCAGTACGCATTCAAAAATGGCGAAATAGTAGACGCAGCTGTTTTTGTCAGCGATAAAATCGTCCCCGTGGATTCCAAGTTCTCGCTGGATAACTACAACCGCCTCGTCCACGCGCCAGACGCGGAGCGTCCGGCGTTTGAAAAGGCCTTTGTGAATGACCTGAAGATGCGCATCACCGAAACAGCGAAGTATATCCGCCCCGAAGAGAACACGATGGACTTCGCCTTTATGTTCATCCCATCCGAGGGCATTTACTATGACCTGCTCACGAATCAAGTTGGCGGCGGGGAAGACGAAAATCTGATACAGAGAGCGGCTGGGAAATATAAAGTCATCATAGTCTCGCCCACATCTTTTCTGGCTTACCTACAAACAGTTATGCAAGGGCTCAAAGCGCTGAAGATAGAAGAAAAAGCAGTAGAGATACAGCAAAGGGTAGGGGAGCTCGGTAAGCATGTCGCCGCCTACGAAGCGTTTTATAAAAAGCTCGGCATCTCGCTCGGTACCTCTGTTAGCCACTATAACGCGGGCTATAAAGAGCTCGGCAAGATAGACAAAGATGTCTACCGCATCGCCGACGCTAAGATCGGCATCGAACCCGAATTCCTTGACAAACCATCAGCCTCTGAAGAGTAAAACTTTTCTTTATATAATTGACACTTGACTACTGCCGCGGCAGGACTACCATATCTGGTATGGCAGAAGCCAAAACAAAGAAGAATCTCGTAGGGAAGGTCACTCATCTCTATCACAAAATAGGAGTGGTCATCGTCAAGCTTTCTGGGAGTGTTTCCGTTGGAGACACGCTTTATTTCGAAGGAGGCGAACATAATTTTGGGGAAAAAATTTCTTCTATGCAGATTGATCGCAAGGATGTCTCATTTGCTAAGAAAGGCGACGATGTAGGGATGAAAGTTTCCGGCCACGCCCGCGAAGGCGATAAAATCTATAAGGAATAGCGAGCTTTCCTTTTTTAAGAAAGCGTGCTAGATTGTAATCACATGGAAGTGGCCGTAATCAAGACCGGCGGGAAGCAGTATGTCGTCTCTAAGGGCGACACTATTGCTATAGAGAAACTCCCGGGGGATTTGAAAAAAGGTGACTCGGTTGTATTTAACGAGGTGCTCCTCGTAGACAACGGCTCGGACACGACCATCGGTGCACCGTCAATTAAAGGTGCAGAGGTCAAGGGCACTGTTGTTCTCGCAGGACTCGGAAAGAAGGTGGAGGTGGTGAAATATAAGCCGAAGAGTCGCTACTATAAACGCAAAGGGCATCGCCAACCGTTCCTCAAGGTCAAGATAGATTCTATTTCTTAAACTAAAATATAAATGCAAATAGGTAGATGGAACCATCAGTCTGCTGGCACATCCGGCGGGCATTCAAAGTTTTCTAGAAATCCGCGTGACGGGAAGCGTTTTCCTGGCCCCGGTCGTCCCGGAGAGAATCGCTTCTCTCGCTCCTTCGGGTCGCATAGGAATGCTCCAGCCAGTCGCTTCAATAAGCGATTCTCTCCGCGACGGGGTGGCTTCGGCGTGTTCGGCGAGACGGAGGCAGAAATTTCTAAGTTTATGAACAAGACGGTGGTCACGACCGAAGAGCCGGTTTTCGTTCCCGAACACAAGTTTTCTGACTTTGACATCAATCCGCATCTCAAGAAAAATATTCTAGCAAAAAAGTACGAATCACCAACGCCGATTCAGGACAAAGCCATTCCGCACGCTCTCCTCGGTCAAGATGTAGTCGGTCTCGCCGCAACAGGGACAGGGAAAACGGCAGCGTTTCTTATTCCGCTTATTGATAAGGTGATGAAGCAGAAAGGCGAGCGCGTTCTCATCATGGCGCCGACGCGCGAGCTCGCCGTGCAAATTGAAAAAGAGCTCGCCGGCTTCGCTCGCGGTCTCGGATTCCGTGGCATGGTCGCGGTCGGTGGCGCGAATATCGGCCCGCAGATTTCTCAACTGAAACACGATCCAGCGTTCGTGATTGGCACCCCCGGCCGCCTGAAGGACCTGATGGAGCGCCGAGCGCTTGTACTTACCGGCTTCGGCACAGTCGTGTTGGACGAGGCTGACCGCATGTTAGACATGGGCTTCATAGACGATATGCGCGCTATCCTCGGTAAGATGCGTAAAGAACGACACACGCTTTTTTTCTCAGCGACGATGTCAAAAGAGATTCAGAAACTTATTGGTGACTTTCTTGAACAGCCAGTCATAATTTCCGTGAAGACACGCGATACGCCAAGTAGCGTAGACCAAGATGTTGTCCGTATTCCGCGCGGTAAGGATAAGTTTGAAGTGCTTGCCGAGATGCTTAAGGACCGCGAGTTTAGCCGCGTGCTCGTTTTCGGGCGTACCAAGTTCGGTGTCGAGAAGCTCGCGAAGGCTCTATCGCGCCTCCATATATATGCCGAGAGCATCCACGGTAATAAGACGCAGGGTGCGCGTCAGAGGGCTTTGGAGGCCTTTAAGGCAGGGAAGGTGACTGTACTCGTGGCGACCGATGTTGCCGCGCGCGGTCTAGACATCCCCGCTGTCTCGCATGTCATCAACTATGACCTCCCATCAACCTATGAGGACTACATCCATCGCATCGGTCGTACCGGCCGCGCGTCCCTCAAGGGACGCGCCCTCACCTTCGTTCAAGGGCGTTAGGTCTCCTTGCGGTTGGTGAGAGCGGCGCGGAGGGTCTCGGCGTCGGAGTATTCCAACTCACTGCCGGTCGCGAGGCCGCGACCGAGCTCGGAGATTTTTAGATTGTTGCGATAGGGCGCGAGTAGTTCGCGCACGCGGTCGGTCGTGTGCTCGCCCTCGCTAGTCGCTGATAATGCTAAGACTAATTCTTTCAAATCGTTCTTCAATCTTTTTTCAACAGCTTTCAGTAATTCTTTTTCGCGAATCGCGCCCTTGCCAGAAAGTGTCAGAACACCGCCAAGGACGAAATATCTGCCTTTATATGTTCCAGCGCGCTCTACTGCAGAAAGGTCTTGGTCTTTTTCTACAATCATAAGTAGGGCGTCGTCACGCGTTTTATCGGAGCAATAATTACAAATTACTGCCGTGCTTCCATTATAAAATCTCAAACATTCGGAGCACTGCCGAACATCTTTACCAAGCGATGCAATGAGCTCGGCGAGCTTCGTGCGTTCATCAGTCGGAGCGGCGAGCAGGTAATAAACGAAGCGCTTGCCCTGCCTCGGGCCGATACCGGGTAATCTGGCGAGTGCACGCGCAAGTTCTTCAATGTGATCCATTTTAAAATTCCACAGCGAGCTCGCCGTAGCCGGATTTGTCTACTGGTTGGAAGGTTGCGCGTTTTTCATCAAAATAGAGTTCGGTTTTGCCGGTTGGGCCATTTCTATGTTTCTCAATAAGAATTTCCGCGATATTCGGCCGATCGCTTTCTGGATTGCGCTTATCATCGCGGTGGATAAACATCACGACATCTGCATCTTGTTCAATACTTCCCGAGTCGCGTAGGTCGCTCAGGCGCGGTTTGCCCCCGCGCTGTTCTACTGCACGCGAAAGCTGGGAAAGAGCAATGACAGGAACTTTAAGCTCGCGCGCGAGCGACTTAAGCGAGCGCGATATCTCGGTCACTTGTTGGACGAGAGAGTCAGAGGTTTTTGTAGAAGTGGGCGCCATGAGTTGTAGATAGTCCACAATGATAAGCCCGATGCCGCGATCGCGCTTAAGACGGCGCGCGACCGCGCGCATCGCGAGAATGTTATTCCCCGGTTTGTCGTCAATAAATATCGGCGCTTTAGAGAGCGATTCAAGCGCGTCTCGGATGCGGGCGAAGTCCTCTTCCTCTTTCACTTGGCCCGTGCGAAGTTTCCATGAATTGACGAACGATTCTGCCGCGAGCATGCGGTCAATTAACTGTTCCGAACTCATTTCAAGAGAGAAAATGCCAACGGGGACATTATGGCGCACGGCGGCATTCCGCGCAATATCCAGCGCGAGCGAGGTTTTGCCCATTGATGGGCGCGCGGCGATAATAACGAGGTCAGAAGGATGGAAACCAGAGAGAAGATTATCAAGATCTGGAAAACCGGAGGGCACGCCGCGAATCCCACTTTCTTTTTTGGAGAGTGCTTCTATGCGATCCCACGCCTCGTGTATCCTGTCACCGATGGCTGTAAACTTATGCGCGGCAGAAGCATCGCCAACAGCGTAAATACTTTTTTCAGCTTCATCCAATACTTCCATGGTTTCGCGCGCTTCGTCGTATGCCGCTTCATTAATGTTGTATGCCGCTTCAATTAAAGAGCGCATCAGAGACTTGCGCGAAACGAGGTCAGCATAGTGCGAAAAGTTGCCGGGCGCTGGCGCCGAGCCCGCGAGCTCTGCTAGGTAACTGCGACTACCACTCCTCTCCAGTAGCCCTTGATTTTGCAGCCGTTCGGAGAGAGTGAGAAGGTCAATCGGCTCGCCTCGTTCGGCGAGCTCGTGCATAGCGCCGAATATGAGACGATGTTTTTCCGCGTAAAAAGAGTCCGGATGAATAAGGTCCAAGACATCATGAATGGCGTCGGGCTTGAGCAAGAGGGCGCCGAGGAGGGCGCGCTCGGACTCAAGAGACTGGGGAGGAACACGGTCTAGGGATGCCATTCCGCCAATTGTATCAAAGAGTCGTCTTATTCAACACTGGGCCGTTCGGTCCGTCATCCACATGATATCCACTGTTTTCGATATCGCCACGGATACGGTCGGCCTCCTTAAAATTCTTAGAAGTGCGCGCCGCTTCCCTGCAAGTGAGCAAATCTCTTATTTTTTTTGGAATATCTGCTTCTACCAAAATATTAGTAGTTGGCGGATTGACGAGTGACAGCCCGAGGTGTGCATCAGCGTCTTCAATCAGACCCCATTTTTCTTCAGGAGTGTATTCTTCACTCTTTAGAGAATCCCAAAGAACACCGAGTGCCTGTGGGGTCGCGAGGTCGTCGCGAATAGCTGCGAGGAAGTGTTCACGCGCTAGAGATGGTGCACTTTTACGCTTAGATTCATCGGCAATGTCGCGAGAAATTTTCCACAATCTATCAAGCGTGCCCGCGGCTCCTGCGAGAGCGTCCCACGAGAAGGAGAGGGGAGTGCGGTAGTGTGCTTGCAAGAAAAAATATCGTAGGGCGAGCGGGTGAAATTTTTTTTCTACAATATCTGAGAGGTATAAACTATTCCCGAGTGACTTTGAAGCTTTTCCGCCGCTCATCGTGAGGAAGGCATTGTGCATCCAATAATGAACAAATGTTCTGCCACTTGCCGCTTCCGATTGCGCGATTTCATTGTTGTGATGTATATGGGCGAGGTCTTCACCGCCAGTGTGAATATCAATTTCTTGCCCGAGAAGCGAACGCGACATCGTAGAACATTCTATATGCCACCCAGGAAAGCCGAGCCCCCATGGACTCTCCCAGCCGAGCTTACTGTCTGCTTTCCATAGCACAAAATCGGCGGAATTGCGCTTTTCTTTGTTCATTTTCACCCGCACGCTCTCTTTTTGGTTATTTACGCTAATTCCTCCGAGCCTGCCATAATTGGGGAAACGAGAAGTATCAAAATAAACACCATCGCCTGTACGATACGCATATCCCTTCTGTTCAAGTGTTTTGATTAGGGCTATCTGCTCCTGTATATAGTCGCTCGCTCGTGGGAAGGTAATCTGTTCGGTATTAACACCCAATTCCGCGAGCTCCTCAATGAAAGAAGAGGCATATTTTTCAGCCATGATTCGCATGTTCGCTAGAGTGAGCGGCAAACCCTCACGACGAAGACCCTTTGTCATTTTGTCTTCGCCATCGTCGCCGTCTGATATTAAATGTCCGAAATCGGTAATATTGATTACGCGCCGCGCGCGGTATCCAGCCGAGACAAGTGTTCGCGCGAGAATATCAGAGAAAATATAAGAACGGAAATTGCCAATCTGTGCAGGAGCATACACGGTCGGTCCGCAGGAATACATCGTCACGATTCCTGGTTTTTGCGATATAAAAAGCTCTTTATTACCCGAAAGAGTGTTCGTAAAGAAAATTCGAGACACTTGGTCCGCGTCAGATTTTTTCTGTTTTCCAAATATGCGCGCGAAAAAATCCATATGTCAGGATAGCCATCGCTTTTTAACGAAAAATGTAATTAGTAGTGCTGCGACGCCGAGCATGATGGCGAGTACGACCCAGAAAGCGTTCGGGGAATCAATGATGGGCATGCCCTCCGTGCGCATCGTGAATATCCAGCTTATGAGCCCGAGTGGCAGAAAGATGAAGTTGACAGTAGTCAGTGTTTTCATAATTTCATTCTGGCGCGCTTCAAGCAACGCGATGTTAGTCTCACGAAGTTCGGTCGCGACAGCACGATGAGTCTTGACAACATGCGCAACGCTTGAACGCCCAGCCCTGATGCGCTCCGCGCGTAGTTTGAAAGAACCGCCAAAAAATTCAAGTTGCGCCAGAACATTCAAAAAACGACCAAGAGATTCTTCTTGATTTACGAGAGATGCTTCCACATGCAAAAATTCACGACTGATGCCCGAGATTGAACGCACGGTCGTTCTCTCGTGACCGTCAAACATCTCCTTCTCCACGCGTGCGAGATTACTGGCAACATGGTTCATGTGGTCGCGTACCGAGGTATAGAGATGCGCGAACAGGATTTCCAACATGACATCAGTCGTGATAGGAGTTTTTTTCGCAGTAAGCTCTTGCGCCTCTAGGAGCTTTTTTAAATGATGCAGTGAAGCAACGACTTCGTAGCGCACAGTCACTATGAAATTTTTCCCGACGACAAAATCAACTTCTTGGCTTTTCGTTTCACCGTCGTCTGTGCCATGCGTAGGAAAGTGTAGAACAAGAAGAGCTTTATCCACATCCATTGCAACCAGAGGTGTTGGGGTTGGATAGAGCAGTTCTTTCTCAATATGCTCTCCTATTGAAAATTCTTCGGAAATTTGCCGAATATCTTCTTCGTTCGGCTGTTCCAAATCAACCCAGATTCCTCCCAAATATTCATGTCGGAATATCATGCATCTAGAATACCATACGATGCTTCATCGCGCCGTCGGGCGTATGCTACACTATGCAAAATGGAATCCGAGAATAATAAACACACTGGCATTGGAGATATTGTTAAGCACGGGGTTTTGTTCGCGATTATTGCCGTATTTGCGTTTGGCGCTGGACTTGCGGTAGAGAACAGCGGTCAGACTTCTTCAATCGTTTCTCGTATTCCACTCGTCGGCGACGGACTAGACGCGACCCCAAACCAGAGTGCCGACTTCACGGATTTTTGGAAAGCGTGGAATGCTCTTGAGACGCAGTATGTCATTACGCACGCCTCTTCAACGCTCCCAACGATTCAAGAACGCGTATTCGGCGCGATAGAAGGTCTTGCTACTTCTTATGACGACCCGTATACCGTCTATTTCCCTCCGAAGGAGGCAAAGGCATTTGCCGACAATATTTCCGGGAGTTTCGCGGGTGTCGGCATGGAGATTGGTGTGAAAGATGGTATTTTAACAGTTATCGCGCCCTTGAAGGGGACTCCTGCGGAAAAGGCCGGTATCAAGACTGGCGACCAGATTATTACGATTGATGGAAAGTCTACGGATGGTCTCTCTACTGATAAAGCTGTTACAAAGATTCGTGGTCCTGTCGGCACGACTGTAGAGTTCACCATTATTCGCGATGGCAAATCGTTAAGCATTAAAATCGTTCGCGATATAATCCAGGTTCCAGAGACTGAAGACGGTCTTGATGAAGCTAGTGGCGTATATCACATCGCTTTGTATGAATTCACCGCCAATTCGGCGAGTCTTTTCAGTCAAGCATTCGCGCGATTTAAAGATTCAGATTCAAAAAAGCTTGTAATAGATTTACGCGGCAACCCGGGCGGATATTTGGACTCGGCTGTTGATATCGCAAGCCACTTTTTGCCGAAGGGTACGAAGATAGTCACAGAAGATTTTGCTGGAAAAGAAGAAAACCAAGTTCATACAAGTCTCGGTTATCTTGATGTGCCAGTTGGAACAAAGGTTGTCGCGCTAATTGACGGTGGTTCAGCCTCGGCCTCCGAGATTCTTGCTGGTGCACTGCAGGACAACAACGCCGCAACCGTCATTGGTACGAAATCATTCGGAAAGGGCTCTGTGCAAACACTGATAGACCTTGACGATGGCTCATTGAAAATCACCGTCGCCCGTTGGCTCACGCCAGAGGGCCACTGGATTATGGACAACGGCATCACGCCGGACATTATCGTTCCATTCACTTCTGCCGACGCCACAGCGAAAAAAGACCCTCAAATGCTCCGTGCCATCCAATTTTTGACGACAGGAAAGTAATAGGGTAGGGTAGCATTATATGAAAGTAATTTTGACGAGAGATGTGAAGGGGATTGGGAAGACGAACGAAGCCGTAGAGGCCAAGGATGGCCATGCGCTCAATTATTTAATACCGAAGAAGCTCGCTATAGCCGCGACGCCAACAGCGATGAGGGAGGCCGAACTGCGTCGTAAACAGATGGCAAATCGTGCCACGCTTGACGCTGCGCTTCTCACGCAAAACATTGCCGCGCTCGCCGAAGCGCGCATCGTGATTAAAGTAAAAGCGAATGAAAAAGGCCATCTCTATGACGCGGTGGGTGAATCAGATATTAGCAAAGCCGCGAAGGAGCAGGCGCGCATTGACCTACCAGAGGACGCGATTAAATTGGAAAAACCGATAAAAGAATTGGGAGCCTTTGATATCCCAGTAGCCACGCACGATACATTCGGAAAGTTTTCTATTACGATTGAAGCAGAGGTGTAGACGGCTATGACTCTTGAAGAGGCTCTCGCGGGAAAAGAAATTCCAAATGAGATTAAAAACAACCTCACTCTCGTAAGTGTTCCTTATTTTTCTTTTGGTGGGGAAGTCCGTGATGGACAGCTCGTTGTACACAAAGAGGTCGCTAGCGAAGTGCAGGAAATATTTAAAAAGTTGTTGGAGAGGCGATTTCCCATACAACAAATTGTCCCTATCGTCGCCTACGATTGGAACGATAACGCTTCTATGTCAGCGAATAATACATCCGCGTTCAACTATCGTTTTATTTACGGCACAAATCGTCTCTCGTATCATTCGTATGGACGAGCAATAGATATTAATCCTGCTATCAACCCGTATACACAAAACAACGGAACAATCGTGCCGCCAGACGCACGCTACGACATCACAAACCCGGGAACAATAACTATAGAAATTGCTTCACTTTTTAAGTCGCGCGGTTGGGAATGGGGTGGGGATTGGAAAACGGAAACAGATTGGCAACACTTTCAAAAATTAGGGCCAGAAGTATCTCGGCCCGACTAGGCTAAACGACATCTGCGACGGTCTTGCGCATTATGCGGCCAGTGAAGTTTGTTTTACGACGAGTGTGATAGGCGACTGTGCCGTTAGCGAGGGCGAAGAGTGTGTGGTCGCGACCTACTGCTACATTTTTACCCGCCTCGATTTTCGTTCCTCTTTGGCGAACGATTACCATTCCAGGACGCGCGGAAGCGCCATCAGCGAGCTTAACACCGAGATATTTTGGGTTTGAAGTATTGAGGTTTTTCGCTGAACCGCCAGCTTTGGTTGATGCCATAGTGTTATAGTTTTACCGTATGACTATATCAGAAGCCCGAGAGAAATGCAAAAGTCTTGTCGCCAAGGTCCCGAGAGATGCGTTCATTCTCGCTGTTCTCGTTCTGGCATCATCCTTAAGCTTCGGGCTCGGATATTTAGCCGGGCTAGACGCTGGGAGGACGAGGGATGTTTTGCTTGGCGTATCTCCAGTCGCCGCGACTTCAACGGCGGGGCAGGTGGTCGCCTCAAAGTCGGGAACAAAATATTATTTACCGTCGTGCGCGGGCGCAGATCGCATTTCGGATGCAAATAAAGTGTGGTTTATATCCGCTTCTGCGGCGATAGAAGCCGGTTATACGCCCGCTGCCAATTGCGAAGGCATTTAGTCTGCTGTGCACTTCGAAGCCGGGTCTGCGAGAGGCGTAGTAGTGATATAATTCAAAAACATGAATGACGATTTGGCACGCGACGCTTCTATCAACGAAACTGCCGAACGGCTCGCCCAAGCCGTTCATGAGGGCCGTCGGACGATGCCAGAAGATCGTCCGCTCTTGGTTTGTAAGCCGAAAAAAATAGAGTCATGGCGTGTGTTTAAAATAATGTCCGAATTTATTGAGGGATTTGACATTATTCGTCGTTATGGTCTTGCCGCAACTTTTTTCGGCAGTACTAGAGCATCGTTTGAAGATGAAGTATACACACATGCTGAAGAGCTTGCTGGGCGACTCGCTAAGAAAGGTTTCGCCATTATTACTGGCGGTAGTTCTGGCGTCATGCAGGTAGCGAATAAAGGCGCGTTTGAAGCCGGCGGTGCTTCAGTCGGATTGAATATCAATTTGCCAGAGGCACAAACATATAATCCGTACCTTACTGAGAAATTCGGCTTTGACCATTTTTTCGTGCGGAAGGTAATGCTTACATACGCATCTGAAGTCTACATTTATTTCCCTGGTGGTTTCGGGACGCTTGACGAGTTTTTTGAGATTGTGACACTCATACAGACTAAGAAGATTCGGAAGATACCGATTATTCTGTTTGGCAAAGAATATTGGGAGCCGTTACTTGTATTTATTGAAAAAAAGCTTTACCGAGAACATTCAGCCATAGATGAGGAGGACATGAAGCTCTACACGCTCGTTGATTCAGTTGACGAGGCGTACGACTACATCGTCGCGAATGTTTCTTGTTAGTTGGGCAGAGGAGGGGATGGTTTCGTCTTTATTATAAACGCGTCGCACAATATATCTTTTGCGTCATGCATTCGGCGTGACGCAAAAGATTCGCAAGATCGTATCGATGTTACTTGCACACCGTACAATCTCGCGTTACTTCACATATGCGACAATCCATTGCCACACTTGAGAGAGAAGATAAAGGAGATATCCAAAGTTAGCTTGTCCTGCAGGAGAGTTTATAATTGCTTGTATAGAAATGCCGAAAAAGGACAGGCCGAGGATTAGTACGAAGACCCAAAAGAAGAGATTGAGCATGTAAGTGGATTATATCATACGCCTAGAACAATGCTAAAATCTCGGCATGACAAGACGGGTGGCAGCTTTGAAGCATTTTAAGCGCGTTGACCCGCATTTTCATAAGGTTACATCAAAGCACCACACTTCCCTACCAATGCAACTCTCTGAGAAACACACACGCGCTGCGCTTTTTGAAGCGCTTGTGTCAATTGTTATTTCGCAACAACTCGGAACTGCTGTGGCTGATGTTATTTTCGCACGAGTGAAGAAAGCGTGTGGGAACAGAATAACACCGGAATCAGTACTGAAGACGGCTCCAGCTGTACTGCGCACCGCGGGTCTCTCTGGCTCTAAAGTAAAAACACTTACGACGATTGCTACAGCAGTAAGACGAGACCAACTTGATTTGCTTTCATTAAAAAAATTCCCCGAAGCAGACGCCGCGGAAAAACTTATGCAGATGTGGGGACTCGGTCCATGGTCGGTAGAAATGTTTATGATGTTCGCGCTTGGCCGCGGAGACATCTTTTCGGTAGGCGACCTTGGTCTCGTCCGCGCGATGGAGACAATTTACAATCTGCCCAAAAATACCTCGCGTTCTTTCCTATTGGCGATTGCAGAAAAATGGTCTCCTCATCGCACCTACGCTTCCCTACTTCTCTGGGCCACCCGCGACTCCAGGGGTCAAGTGTTTACACTTAAAGATTAAAGATACGACAGCGGGTTGAGGTATGCGGGGAGAGTTGCTACCGGCATTTTGGCGTCGGCACAGCCGATTGTCGCGCCTTTAAATTGACGAAGGGTCATTATCTGTGTACCCTCGGTCGCGTACACTCCGAAGTGAATGTGCGGCCCAGTCGCGTAGCCTGTCATGCCAGAGAGGCCTATCACCTGCCCTGCTCTCACCGACTGCCCTTTTGATACATCAATCGTTGAGAGATGTGAATAGATTGTACTCAAACCGTTTCCGTGCACGACCATAATCCATTTGCCAAATGAGTAACATCCTCTTACCAAGTCCGTATTCCCGGTGTCTAACACGATTCCTCCAAGCGCCGCCTGAACAGGAGTGCCGATAGGCGCGGCGATGTCTATTGCGTTATGTCCCTTGCCTTTATAAATCTGCGGATTTGCCGTTGCGAATGCCGTATTGCCGAAGTATTGCGTAATACAAAAAGGATTACCGAGTCGATTTTTTAATCTCGTACAGCCCAGCATAAATGAATTACTAAAGGGCCATGAGAGAACTCCCGAACCAACTTTTGGTAGTAAATTAGGATTCACGATTAAATTTAGTTGCCCCTGGAGATTTAAGAGCTCTTGTTCAAATGATTTCTCTGCGGCTTGTTTTTGCGCAATGAGTTTTTGATAGTTTATTTCTTGATTTTTAGTCTGCGATAGAAGCTGCTGTTGCGCGGCCTTGCTTGCGTCAACAGACCGTTTCTGACTTGCCAAATCGTTTTGTAATGACACGAGATTATTTTTCTCTGCTGTTATTTGGTCACGGTTTGTAGCGAGAGCCGCGCTTCGTCGCGAGAGCGGCGCGTACAGTACGCAAATGATTAATATCATCCGCTAGCGCTCGATTAAACTGCAGAGAATGGTCAGCAGCTTGCCATGCGTCGCTCATAGAATTAGAAGAGATGAGCTGAATAACAAGCGATGACTGTTCGTCTTCAGCGACATCTCGAAGCGCTTTAGCAATCGCGTTCTGGTCTGTGGTGATTGTCTCTTCCTTATCGCTAATTGAAAGACTAAGCTCTTTGATTTTAAGATTTGCAGAAGCGATTTTACTCTGTGTAACCTTAATTTCGCTCGCAAGTTTTTTTTGAGATATTGTAAGCGAGCTGATGGCAGACTGCAGGGTGTCTTTCTTCGCGCCGATTATATCAAGCTCTTTTTGAAATGCTGCGATTTCTATCTGAAGTGCTTCAATTTGTTTATTGTTAGCATCAATCTGGGCTTGAATAGCTTCGGCTGATTGTGCGCGAGCTGTTGTTGGCGCGTACGAAATAAATAAAAGCCCGCAAAGCAAAAAATAAACAATACGCGCGCGATTCATCCTTCGAGTATAGCAAGCGCGGTACGAATTCTAGAAGCAGCCTTTTCTGGACCAAGAATAGAAATGAGTGTGAAAGGGTCTGGTGAGCGTTCTTGTCCTGATAGGGCGTAGCGCAGAGGCCAGAGCACGGCGCCGCGACCTCCCTTCCCTTTTGTCTCCTCGGCGTCGGCAAAGGGCATAATGGCTTCTTTTGCCGCCTCATTGGAAACGCCTTTTGGCAGGCCTTTTATGGGCTCTAAAAGGTCTTTTAAGGCCGTTATTGCTATGCCTGGACTCTCGTGGAGTTCTTTCGCCAGAAGCTTATTTCGGTCAATTTTGGGCTCCTCAAAAAGGCAGGAAAGTTCGCCAGAAAGCATTTCTCGGACCTCTTTAAACGACTTCGCGCGTTCTTTGAGAAGCGAGACAGCGGGTAATGCTTTTGTATCAAGATTTCCTCGTGTTATGTAGTCGTTATCAGAAAGCTTACGCATCCAGTACTGGTTCACTGAAAAAAGTTTTATCTCGTCAAAGATAGCGCTCCCTTTCTGCACGCGCGAGAGGTCAAACGCTTTGATAAGTTCATCTCGCGACATATATTCGCGGTCGTCGCCCGGGTTCCAGCCGAGAAACGCGAGATAATTAAGCATGGCTTCTGGCAATATCCCCATGTCGCGATACTCGGTAAGCGGCTTCGCTCCCTTGCGCTTAGAAAGTTTTGTTCTATCACTGCTGAGGATAAGTGGGAGATGCACATACACGGGAGTTCTGAAACCGAGCGCGCGTTGAATGAGTATTTGTCGATGAGTATTTGATATATGGTCTTCACCGCGAATAACATGCGTTACTCCCTCGTCCGCGTCATCCACGACTACGGCGAAGTGGAAGACGGGCTCGTCGAGCGAACGGGCGATGATGAAGTCACCGAGGTCACTAGTGTCTACGGTTATATTTCCACGAACGACATCCTGGAATGAAACTGTGCCGCCAGGATTTCTAAAACGGATAACCTCCTCTCTCTCCTCCGGAGTTTTCGGCGTCTCTTTAGAAATGTACGCCGTATCATCAGCGATGAGTTTCTCAAGAAGTTCTCGATGTCGTGCTCTATGTTCGCTTTGGCGATATTGCTTATCTATCGTGAGGTCCAGCCATGCAAGCGTTTCAAAAATATTTGCCTCCGACTCTGGCATATAGCGGGCCACATCCGTGTTTTCTATGCGCACAATGAATGAGCCATCGTAATGTTTAGCCGAAAGATATGCAAACACTGCTGTGCGATGATTGCCGGCGTGTAGAAAGCCAGTCGGTGATGGTGCGAAACGAGTAACGAAGCTGGTCATGATTCGTGCGTGAGAGCGATAGAGAGGACCTCGCTCGCGAGGATGCGAGAAGCGTCTGGGTCGGTGAAGCCTTTTGACGAGGCGCTCATGCGCTTCATTAATTCTGGGTCACCGATGAGCCGCTTTATTTCAGAAACGATAAGATGTGGCGTGAGATTTTCTTCTTCAAGAACAATAGCGGCTCCAGTTCGGGCATAGGCGTAGGCGTTGGTGCGTTGGTCGTGGCTCACCGACTCTGGGATAGGGATAAGTATTGCGGGCTTCTTCCATAAACCTATTTCCGCAATAGAATTAGCGCCCGCCCGCGAGACTACGATGTCGGCGACGCTGGCGGAGCGCTGCATTGATACTTCGTCTAAATAGCCAACGGAATGATAGTGGCTGGCGTTTGGATTTTTCATGAGCGCGACGCTGGCAATATCCTGAACACTTTTGAAATTCGCCTGCCCTGTTTGATGAATAATGTTGGCGAGAGAGACTAGGTCTGGTAGAGCCAAGAGCACTATCTCATTTATGTTCGCTGCTCCCTGCGAGCCGCCAAGAATTAGAACGGTAGGTATTCCCTGTTCAAGTTTTAGGTACTGTCGCGCTCCCTCAGCCTCTACTCGCATGAGCGCCTTACGAATTGGGATGCCCGTGCGGGCAATTTTATTCTGAACCTTTTCAGGAAAAAACTTAGCGGCACTTTCAAATGAGATTGCAATCTTCGTCGCCCACGAGGCGGCAAGCAGATTCGCCCGGCCGGGTTTGGCGTCTGACTCGTGGATGATGACGGGAATACGGAGTAACCGCGCGGCAATCACCGTCGGCACGCTGCCATATCCGCCCTTGCTCATCACGACATCAGGATATAGACGGAAGAGGGTGAATAGCGCAGAAACTGTGCCTAGAAGAGTAATGAAAGAATCCGTGAAGTTTCGGATTGACGAATAACGACGGACCTTCCCTGCCGGAGTGTAGATATACGAAATGCCGTTATCAAAAAGTGCCTTCTCATCAAACTGGGTTGGCGCGAGGTAATAAAGTTTGGGTTCAATAAGTCGCTTCTCATGCACCAAGTCTCGCATCGCCTCTGCAATGGCGATAATGGGATAAAAATGTCCGCCCGTCCCTCCCCCAGTAAACACGATGGTCATAGATAAATTATATCAGTTTTTAATTTTTACGATGGGAGGCGACATTGAGGATGAGGCCGCACATTATGAGGGCGGCCATAAGCGCGGTACCGCCGTGAGAGATGAATGGTAATGGTAAACCAGTGAGTGGAATGATACCGAGCATTGCGCTTATATTAATGAACGCTTGAAAAATAATGATAAATGAAAAACCAAGCGCAACGAGTCCTCCGAAGAGGTCTTGAGAGTGCCCCGCTATCACTATCCCGCGCGCCGATAGCGCGAGGAAGAGCGCGACGATAATAATCGCGCCGACGAATCCGGCTTCTTCTGCAAAAACAGCGAAAACAGAGTCGCCGGACGGCTCCGGCAAATAATTAAATTTCTCAACGCTCTGGCCGAATCCCCTGCCAAGCAAGCCGCCGCTCCCGATAGCGATTAATGATTGTTGAATTTGATATCCGCTACTCAAAGAATTTACAGACGGGTCTATAAATGTTTTAACGCGTTGAAACACATAGTCTCGCTGATACATAATAATGCCAAGTACAATGATGGCGCCAAGTGCAAGAATACCAAAGTCTCTCCAAGGCGCTCCCGCGGCGAAATACATCACAGCGCCAGTCGCGAGGATAAGAAGCATTGTAGAAGTATTTGGCTGGGCGAGCAGTAGAGCGCTCGGCAGGGCGAGCATAACGACAAAAGGAATGAGCCCTTTCTTTGGATTTGTAAGTTGCCGTGCGCGCGGCGCGAGCCACCAGGCGAGCGCCAGAACGAAACCGATTTTCAAGAATTCCGCCGGCTGCACGGTCGTGAAGCCAAGATTAATCCAGCGCGTGGCCCCGCCAGAATGGAATCCAATACCCGGCACGAAGACGAGCGCAGTAAAGAGAATCGTCGCGCCGTAAATATATGGGGAGAGGCGCTTTATGAGAGAAAGCGGAACGGCGCGCGCGATGATTAGAGAAATAAATCCAAGGCCCAGCCCAAGGCCCGCCTGAATTAAAATATCCTGTGACACTGAATTGCTTTCTCGCGCGAGAAGGCCGAGAGCGGCAGAAGAGAATATCGCGAGACCGGCGAGCACTATGCCGAGCACGAGCATGAAAAACACTTTGTCTCCAGAAACAAATCTCATAGTTATTTAATAAGCGCAATAGTCATGCCGAGAATGGCGCACATTATTGAAATAATCCAATATCGCATAGTAACCTTATATGAAGGCCAGCCAATCGCTTCAAAATGGTGGTGGAGCGGAGCGATGCGAAACACTTTTTTACCGCGAAATTTTTTAGACGCGACTTGGATGATATTTGAAAAAACTGTAACAACGAGCGGAAACGCGATAATCGGGAGCGCCGCGATGCCGTAACCATTCCCCGGCGTGTCGGTCATAAATGCAATTACGGCGAGGGTGAGTGTAAGACCCATTGTTCCCGTTTCTGTCATCCAAAAACGCGCAGGCGGAATATTGAACCAGAGAAATGCAAGTATTGCGCCTGTAAGAGTCGCCGAGAACGCCGCGAGATTAATCTGATTCTGAAAATACGCGATTCCAGCATACGCCATGAAAGCGGCGCTGAAAACTCCGCCCGAGAGTCCATCAATACCGTCTATTACGCCGCCTGCGTAGAGGCAGACTGATACGAGGATAAAAAGAGGGACGATAAACGCGCCCAGATACAGCGTGCCGTCGGCAGGTATGCCGATAGACACCATTCCGAGCTTTACGAAGAACCACCAACCAATGATGCTGGAAATAAGGATTACGAATAGAAGTCGTGTACGAAGACGGATGCCTCGCTCGCCAGAAGGATGTATATCTAGAATGTCATTTGCGAAACCTATTAACGCTCCAGCCACAAGAGCAAAGAGTGGAACCCAAGTTTGGCTACGACTGAAAAAGTCTAGTTTCTGTATAAATGGGACTGGTATCAGTTGTGCGAGTGCCCATATTCCAAGCGTGACAAAAAGGACAGTTGCCCAAATAAGAATACCGCCCATGCGCGGTGTAGATGTTTCGGTATCTGTGTGAATTGTCGTACGAAGTTTTTCAAACTCAACTGCCGGTGTGCCGTCGAACGCCAGCTTGCCGATCGTTTTCTTCCACACCCGATGCTTATATAGATAATGAGTGAGGATGGGGGCGAATAAAATGCCAATGGCAAAAGCGGCGGCGGCTGGGATGAAAACTTTAATGATGCTACTTGTAATCATAGCGAGGCGACGCCCGCGAAGTGCGCGAGGGTGGCGGCGACGAGCGCTGTGCCATCGGTGAAGCGAGCCTTGAGCGAAGACCCGAGAACGACAACGGCAATGGGGTGTTGTATGCCGACATCAAATATTAGAGCGAGATTCCCTCCAGCTAAGTCGGTGTAACCGGTTTTAGAAAGGAGAAGCCGCGGGACGGTGCCGACAATTGGGTCAGTATTTAGAACTTTGAAAGATGTTCCACCCACCGAGACGGCCTGTGCAGAACTTTCTGTCGTTGCCGCGGCGATGGTTGGGGAAATTTCTACAAGAGCGCCCGCGAGTCGAGCAAGGTCATATGCAGAACCGTAACCGCCAGAAACGGCAGCGTTCGTATCAAGACCGCTCCCATTAACCGCATAGGTCTGGGAGAGATTAAGCGCGGAGGCGGTACTCGCGAGCATTTCGCTCTGTGAACGACTTTCGCGTTCTGCGACTGCGCTCGCGATCGCGGTCGCGCCATCGTTCAGGGAGGCAGTAAGAGTCAAGAGCGCGAGGTCAGAAAGTGAGAAAACTTGTCCGACAAAAAAAGTGTGCGCTCCTTCTACAGAAACGGCACTAGACGAAATAGTGATTGGTGTATTTGGCGAGAGTTGGGAGAGAGCCGCATAGACGGTTAGAAGCTTCGTGAGCGAAGCGAGAGGTAACTGTGCGTCGGCGTTTTTTGCATACAAAGTTTCCCCCGTCGCGAGGTCGTATACAATTGCCGCATTCGCTTCAATGGGAATATTTGCGAATGCATTTGGTGCGATGGAAGTCGCAATGGTGACAGAAGTAGACGGCTGTTCGGAAATGGGTGATATAAATAGAAAAAGCGCGAGAATACCAGAAGCGAAAAGAAGAGCCACGCCGGCCTCGCGCATGGAGCGAGTGTGTTCCGCAAGATTTTTAAGGTTTTCACTATTCATAAAACTTCATTTTCTTCCTCCATAATAACTGCCTGTGCAGAGGCCGTGAGTTCTGAAGCGCGCGGGAGGTCTTCGGCGCGGGCGATGCCGAGGTGCGCGAGCGCTTCGGTTGTAAGGCTGTACTGTATTCGCCTCTTATCTCGCTCGTCTTCCCTTCCCTCTATGAGTCCGCGCATGAGGAGCGTACGAATCGAAGCAGAAGAATTAACTCCGCGCACCCAATCTATCTCGCCACGCGTCGTACCAGTGCCGTAAGCGATAACAGAAAGTGTCTCTAAGCTAGCCTTCCCTAGGTCGCGAGAGAGCTCGCTCTCGCGGAGTTTCTTCACTATTGCAGATGCTTCGGGTGAAGTTCGCATTTCTATCTCATTTGCGCTTTCAATAATAGACACGCCGTGTCCAGCGAGCTGCTCAATAAGCGCCCTGAGCGCAATCTTAAGCTCCGCGTCTTTGATTCCAAGGAGCTTCGCGAGCTGTTTTTTCTCAATAGGTTCGCCCGAGGCGAAGAGCAGAGCTTCAATAGCGGAAGGAGGCGTGAGCATTCTTCTCATCATAACCGCCCTCTCTCTCATCGGCAATGTGTGTAATTGTGGAATTGTTATCCGTACCTTGGAACGGAAGCGGAGGCCGTGTGGCTGATGCGGATGTCGCCGTAAGTGTCGTACTGTTCAGCGGCGACGGCGCCTTGCTTCACGAGCTCAAGTAGGGCAAGGAAGGAGACGATGACTTCTACTTTTTCTTTATTGCTTTTAGAAAATTCTTTAAAAGAAAGCGTCATAGCGCTCTGCACGCGTTTCGCAAGTCGGTTCATCATTTCTTCAATAGTGACGAGTGGCTTCACTCTTGCGGTCGGCAGTTCTTCTACTATCTCGCGTGCAGCAAGAACGCGCGCGAGCGCTTCGGCGATCCCGCCTGTTGTTAAATCAACCGAAGGAGCGAATATCGGTTCTACGCGGCGTTCTCCTGCGGGTATCATTACGCTCTTACCAAACAGGAGGTAGAGTTCGCGAGAAGCTTCGCGAACTCTCTCATAAGCTTTTAATCGGCGTTTCAGGTCTTCAACATCGGCGGTCTCGTCGTCGGTGAGCGCAAGGTCTGGAATAAGCGATTTAGATTTGATGAGGAGCAGAGTCGCGGCAATTTGAATAAAGTCCGCAGTCTCTTCAACCGGAAACGCCGTCTGCCCTCGTACATGTTGTATGAAGTCTTCTGTAATATTCGCGAGCGCAAGATCGTTTACAAGCAGTTTGCGCGTTTCTATAAGGTCTAGCAGGAGCTCAAACGGCCCTTGATATGCCTCGGTCTGAATATGAAAATTAATTTTCGGCAGTGTCGTTTGCATGAGTTAAGGCGTCAGACGATTTGGTCCGCGGTAGAGATAGGTTACTTCGCGCACATTTGAAAGCCCGAGCATTTTCATTACTATTCGCGATGGCCCGGGTGCGAATCCACCATGGGGAGGACATCCGTATTTGAAAAAATTCAAATAAGTTTCGAATGCATCTACATTAAATCCTTTTTCAATTATCTGTTGTTTCAGTTGGTTATAGCGATGTTCGCGCTGGGCTCCGCTTGTAATTTCAAGGCCTTTATAGAGCAGATCAAAACTCTTTGTAAGAGTTGGATCAGATTCGAAGCGCATGCTATAAAATGCGCGCGAGACCGTAGGCCATTCATGAACAAAAAGAAAATCGTGTCCTTTTTTTTCTTTAATGTATTGCGAGATTGCCCGTTCTTCTTCAGGCGAAAAATCATTTTCTTCAGGACTTGGCACTTCTAGATCTTTCAGGATCGCTTTGGCTTCTTTGAAGGTGAGACGCGGAAATGGAATCGTCGGAACGATAATTTCTTCCCCAAAAGTTTTTTGAATTTCAACTCCATGTTTTTCCTTAATGCCTTTTATAATTGCAACCATCATTTTTTCTTCTTCTGTAAGCAGATCTAGATGCGATTCGATAAATGAAATCTCGACATCATACATAGTAAATTCTGTATCGTGACGGGAAGTGAATGAGGGATTTGCTCGGAAAACAGGACCAATTTCAAAAACTTTTTCAAAGCCAGAAGCCATGGCCATTTGTTTATACAACTGTGGAGATTGGGCGAGATATGCTTTCGTGTCAAAGTACTTAACTTCAAAAAGTTCGGAGCCGGATTCTGTGGAAGTGACAACGGTCTTAGGTGAGTGGATTTGTATATAACCATTGACAACGCAATAACTCATGAAAGATTGTTCCATCGCCGTCCACACCTTAAATATCAGAGCATTTTCAGGCTTGCGCAAGTCAATCCACCGCCAATCAAGCCGATGTTGTTGTGCGGCCTCGTTCTCGTTTTTTTCGTGAACTTGTATCGGAAGATTTGGATCGGCCACAGAAAGAATATGAATATTTTTTATTTCCAACTCGATATTTCCGTTTTGAACATTTGGATTGCAGTTTTTCTCTGGCCGCTTATTGACTAGTCCTTCCACTTTGACAACAAATTCTGGACGCAATTCTTTGGCAGTCTTGAGTGCAGATTCTTCCTTGGGTAAAACTACTCCCTGCACCATTCCACTAACATCGCGAAAATCAAAAAAGACCATTTTACCTTGGTCTCTTCGTACATCCACCCAACCAGAGATGGAAACCGTCTCGCCGATATGCTTCCCCAACTCCCCGATGAGCGTTCTGTTCATAACGGTATTGGCAACCCTAATTTTTGTAATGGCAAATAGTGAAAATAATATTGACAATCCACAGAAATTACATAATCAAGAACATCTTTATATTCTGGTTTTCTAAACCAATCATTTAATATGTAAATATATTCTACTTCAATATTAAGCGGAGCCATTAACTTCGCGTATTGTTTTCTTTTAAAATCGCAAGTTTGTAGTTTTTCGTCTACCGAACCAGATACCTTTTGAAATTTAATTTCAACTATAAAAAGAGTATTATTAACAATTACATATATTGCTTCATCGGGAAGAAGTTTCTTGGAAATGTACTTTTTATAATTTAAATTTCTGGACCCAAGATATTTATAAAGGGCATTCTTCTTAAAACTTTTGGCAACTTCTTTTCCATCGTAAAAAACAATATTTCCATGAACACTGTACCCTTTTTTACTTTTCAGCAATGTTAAGATGTCAACTCTTTTTTCAAAGTTGAGTCCTGTTTTTGTGTTGCCGCCTCCTATGCCGCCTTCAATCATATCTTGATATCATTGATCCTTTTTATGGAAAGATCAAGATATTTTTTTTCTAGATCAATACCAATAAACTTTCTTTTATTCGCAATAGCGGCAATGCCGGTCGTTGAGCTTCCTGTAAATGGATCGAGCACTACATCGCCTTTGTTCGTGCTTGAAAGTACGATGCGTTCTAATAAATCGAGTGGTTTTTGCGTTGGGTGTTTGCCGTACTTCTTTTCTTCTGAGCGAGGTGTACCCATTGACCATACCGAACGCATTTGAAGCCCCGGTTTTTTCAACTGATCCTCAGGCCAGTTTCCATTCTTCATCAGATCATAGTTGAACTTATGTTTTGCTTTTTTATCCTTACGCGCCCAAATAAGAGTCTCATGGCTTGCCGTAAAAAAACGACAACTTAGATTCGGTGAAGCATTTGGCTTAAACCAAGAAATATCATTGAGAATATGATAACCGAGTGACTGAAGCGCATGTCCGCATTGATAAATTGAGTGATATGTCCCGCTTACCCAAAGCGTACCTTCCGGCTTTAAAACTCGTCTGCATGCTTCAAGCCAGCGATAATGAAAAGCATAATCATCTTCAAAACCTTTGCTGATGTCCCAAATTCCTTTATTAACGCTGACCATGTGTCCAGCGTGAACAGTAAAACCGCCATTTGAAAGGTTGTATGGGGGATCAGAAAAAATCATGTCTACGGAATTCTCAAGGAGATTATTTAGAAGTTCGATTGAATCGCCGTTATATAGTACAAGATCGCCCTTTTGAAAATATGGGCGTACCGCGATCGAAGAGAGTATTTTTGGTCGAGAAAGTGTAATTTCCATCATCATTATTCTAGCACTATTTTGAATGGTTCTACGCTACACCAATCGTCTTGCGGACCTGGTCCATCTTGGCTTCGCTTACTGCGCGGGCTTCAGTCTCCCCTCTCGCTAGAATATCGTCAACGATACCGGAGTCTTTTTTAAGCTCTTCATACCTCGCCCGCATCGGTGCGATATAGTGGTCCAAGTCTTCAATCAATATTTCTTTCAATTTTTTATAGCTACCTGCATGCTCGGCATAAATTCCCTCGAGTTCCTCGGGACTCCTAACGAGCTTATGGATTGCGTATACATTTCCCGGTCTCTCGCCAGAAGAGTCAGTAACAATACTCATCACACACTTGGCCAGTTCGTCGCGGCTGGCGAAGAGCGGAATGATGTTTCCGTAACTCTTGCTCATCTTCTGTCCGTCGGTGCCGGGAACCACCGCGACATCAGGCATTATGTACGGCTCGGGGAGTTTGAAAACATCCGTCTTGAAGACGCGATTGAACTTTTCTGCAGTGTCGCGAGCGATCTCAATGTGTTGTTTCTGGTCAGCGCCTACGGGAACAACTGCGGCATCGTAAAGCAAGATGTCTGCCGCCATGAGCATTGGGTAATTAAATGTGCCGACACTTATTTCCTTGTTTTTCGCCTCGGCATCCTTGAACGCATGCGCACGCATCAAGTACGGCATCGTGGTGATAGTGTCAAAAATCCATGCGAGCTCGGTGTGGGCTGGCACATCCGACTGTTTGAAAAACACTACCTCGTTTGGGTCTAGACCGACGGCAATATAGGCCATTACGAGCTCGCGTGTGCGCTGTCGCATTTCTTCGGCATCCTGCATCGTATTCAGCGCGTGATAATCAGCGACAAAGATATAGCTTTTGTATTTGTTGGTAGTTGTAAGTTCTTTTAGTTGGCGCATCGCGCCAAAGTAGTTCCCTATATGCAGGTCGCCGGTCGGCTTTATCCCAGAGACTAGGACTGGTTTCTGATTACTCATAATCAGTACGATACCATACCTGTGGAAAACTCGTTTTACCTCTTGCGCCCCAGCGTGTAGTTGTTATTCTATTTTCATGCTTAATAATCCTAATCCGCACGAGGTAGATTTCTACGGTCAAGAACTTATTCTTAATTTATATGACTGTGATTTAGCGAAGATTTCTTCAGAAAAAGAAATCAGGAAATTCGTCATAACGCTTTGCGATGATGTAATCAAGATGGTGCGCCACGGCGAAGCGCAGATTCCCCACTTCGGCCACGATAATCCTATAACCTCCGGATATTCTCTCGTACAGCTCATAGAAACGAGCTGTGTTACAGGACACTTTTCTGAATTTAAGAAATCAGCATATCTAAACATCTTTTCCTGTGCATGGTTTGACTCTGAAAAAGCGGGTGCCTTTGCCCAAGACTTCTTCGGCGCGAAACGCTGCGAAACAACGCTCCTCAAACGCGCTTGACTGGTATAGCAGTTTTGCTATACTTCCTTATGGACAAGAATTCTTTAATAGCACATTTTCTTTCAGGCGCGAAAGAGTATATGGTCGGTATTCCAGATGCCGACGCAGGAGCAATCAAAAGAGATGTGGAAGCGATTCTAAATGGTGATCTTAATGTAATCTCCACGAAGAAACTGAAAGAGCATGTTAGAGAATTGATTGTCGGACACCATCGGATAACATATTTCAAAATCGGTAGCGATATCTATTTTGTTCGTGGATTTCGCAAAAAGAGCGTAAAAACACCGAAAAATGAAATTGACTACGCTAAAAAAATATACAAACAACTGAAAAATAAAATATGAAAAATACTATTAAAATGTATTCATTTAACGAAGTCTTCAAGAAAAAGACTTCTGAATTCAATAGGGGTTACAGAGAAGAATCTGCAAGAATAGTGCTGGCCCACAAAATTAAATCTGAGCGAGAAAGTCAAAAGCTCACACAAAAAATAGTAGCAAAAAGGGCATCAATGCCACAGTCTGTTATCGCACGATTGGAAAGTGGCGAACACGGCATCTCGGTCGACACATTGGGTAAAGTTGCGAACGCCCTTGGTAAACAAATTGCATTAGTTTAGTCCATTGTATTGATGCGCTGGATTGGCTGACTAATGTACTATCTTATTAAGAGGATATTCCACTATTCCTTCGGCCCCTGCTTTTTTCAGTTTTGGAATAATATCTCTCACGATTTTCTCATCCAAGATAGTTTCAACGGCAACCGATTCTTCGTTATAGAGATTAGACACGGTAGGTTTCTTAAGCGCTGGAAGCAAATCTACTACTGCGTCTAAATCTTTTTTTGACACATTCATTTTTAGATCATTTTTAGACCTACATTACCTTCTGCGAGCAACGCCCCTTTTAGAAGAAGTGCGATATTTTCAATCTTCTGTTTCTTCCAAATATCTACAAGAGATTTTTTATTAGCCATAAATTTTGTAGTGGACTCCATGATGGTATCAACTATTCTAAGATGATTTGCTTCTAGTGAAGAGCCCGTCTCAGTGAGCTCTGATATAGCGTCAACAAGGTCAGGGACCTTAACTTCTGTAGCGCCCCATGAAAACTCCACCGCGGCCTCAATTTTGTGTTTTTTTAGATAATTTTTCGTCACATTCACAAGCTCTGTTGCAATTCTCTTCCCATTGAGGTCGTTGATCGATTTAATACTTGAATTTTCAGGAACGGCTATCACAAGCCTAACTTTACCAAAGCCAGTCTTGGCATAGGTTAACTCACACATCTCCTGAACATTCGCATTCGTCTCTCGTATCCAGTCTTCTCCAGAAAGTCCGGCATCTAATACTCCCTGTTCAACATACCGAGGAATTTCCTGCGCTCGAATTAATAAACATTCAATATCCTCATCATCAATAACTGGCTTATATGACCGTTCACTTATATGAATAGTGAAACCCGCCTTTTTAAACAGTTCGGTTGTAGATGCTTGCAAGCTTCCTTTTGGAATGCCGAGTTTGAGTTTTTTCATTTTGTTACACTAACACGATTAAAGAAACAGGTCGTACTCCCTGTATGGCATGTCGGGCCTTGAGGTTTGGCTTTTATGAGAACGGTGTCATTATCGCAATCTATATAAATTTCTTTGATGAGTAGAAAGTTTTGTGATGTCTCACCTTTTACCCAAAGTTTATTTCTCGTTCTACTGAAGAAAGTAACCTTGCCTGTTTTGAGGGTCTTGTCCCACGCTTCTTCATTCATAAAACCGAGCATAAGCACCTCCTTGGTTTTCACATCTTGAAT
>Ga0209542_10004854_pt1 | contig 27329 bp, 27 predicted proteins | sample RifCSPhighO2_01_FD_184028 | JGI IMG/M metagenome (GOLD analysis project Ga0209542, IMG submission 184028) | Soil microbial communities from Rifle, Colorado - Rifle CSP2_plank highO2_0.1 (SPAdes) (version 2) | ecosystem: Environmental > Terrestrial > Deep subsurface > Rock core/Sediment ...
CCTGATGCACCAAAACCGACTCCAAAAACTCTCTCGAAGTCCGAAGTAGAAAGACTTTTACAACAACCGTATAAAAGTAGTAGTTCTTGGGCGCTACGTGATCGGGCGATACTCGAGGTACTTCACGCTACTGGTATGCGCGTCACGGAACTAGTTTCTTTAAATTTGGATTGTTTCAGTTTCGAAGATGGATTGTATTTTATCTACTACGAAGGAAAAAACAAAGTGCGTCGTCTACCGATTAACGAACGCTCTTACCAAGCTCTTTTAGATTACCTTGAGAAGACTAGGTCAAAATTTCCTCGAGGCAGTAAGGAACCGGCTCTTTTTATCAACCTAAAAAGGGGGACAAGACTCACCCGTCAGGGCTTGTGGCTAATAATAAAAACTTATGCTGGGGCAGCTGGCATTCAAAGTCCAGTCGCACCTTCCACCCTACGCCATAGTCTTGCGATCCATATGTTAAGGTCTGGGGCAACACTACTTACTGTTCAAGAACTTTTGGGACATAAAAATATTTACACCACCAAACCCTACGCCGATATTATTGGTGGTCCAGCAGCTAGGTGAGAAATCAAAAGGGTAGTCTTTAGGATTACCCTTTTTCTTGAGGTGACTTATTTTTCTCGATATGTTCTTTTACTTGCGCTAATTTCTCGCCTTTAGTAACTAACTCTTCGAATTCACTGCCATCCAAAGTTTCTTTTTCGATTAGCTCTTGGGCTACAAGATCCAATTTTTCTTTATTCTCTGACAAAATTTTCTTGGCTCGATCAAAACACTCGTCAATTATTTTTTTAATCTCATCGTCAACTTTTGCGGCTAGGTGTTCCGAGAGAGGCTTTGGATCTCCGAGTTCTCTTGCCAACCAAGGATTCTCCCCTCTTACTCCGGTTGTGACTGGACCGAGAGAACTCATACCAAATTCGGTTACCATTCTTCTCGCTAAATCAGTTGCCCTTTGGATATCAGAAGCAGCTCCGACCGTAAGTTCGTTAAATTTAATTTCTTCGGCCGCCCTTCCTCCAAGCAAAGAAGTAATTGTTTCCAAAAGTCTGGTTTTAGTTTCGTTGTAGCGGTCTTGAGTTGGCGGTATTAAGGTATGACCTCCGGTTGGACCGCGAGCGACGATGGAAATGCGATGCACCGGATCCATATGAGGAAGTAGTTTGGTAGTCAAAGCGTGACCGGCTTCGTGGTAGGCGGTAATTTTCTTTTCCTCTTCACTTGTCAATCTTTTTCGCTCCGGTCCAAGTTGGACTTTAAGGGTAGCTTCTTCAATATCACTACCATCAATTGAGCGTTTTCCATGTCGGGCCGCTAAAATCGCAGCTTCGTTTAACATATTTTCAATATCCGCGCCACTAAAACCAACGGTTCGGCGGGCAATTTTTTCGAAATCAATATCGGCAGCTAATGGCTTATTGCGGGAATGGATTCGAATAATTTCTTTTCTTCCTTCGATATCAGGTAAATCTAAGGTTACGCGGCGATCAAACCTACCCGGACGAACTAAGGCTGGATCCAACATATCCGGACGGTTAGTGGCCGCCATTACAATAATATTTACGTTAGGTTCAAAGCCATCCATTTCAACTAGAATTTGGTTTAAGGTTTGTTCTCGCTCATCGTGACCTCCCCCTAAACCTAGACCTCTTTGCCGACCAATCGAATCTATTTCATCGATAAAAATTATTGAGGGAGAAGCTTTTTTAGCGGTATCGAATAAATCTCTTACTCTGCTAGCCCCAATTCCAACTAACATCTCCATAAATTCACTCCCAGCAATTGAAAAGAAAGGAACTCCTGCTTCTCCAGCAACCGCGCGGGCTAAAAGAGTTTTCCCTACACCAGAAGGTCCTACTAAAAGAGCTCCTTTGGGGATTTTAGCTCCTAAGACCCTAAATTTTTCTGGACTTTTCAGAAATTCTACTATTTCTTGGAGCTCCTTTTTTGCTTCGTCTACTCCCGCTACATCAGAAAATTTAATAGTCGGTTTATCTTTATTAAAAAGTTTGGCACGAGAACGAGCAAAGTTAAATAAAGTATCGCCCGCCATTCTTGCTTGACGACTAATAAAGAAGAAGATTAGCACGATTACAATTATTGGTAGAAAAAGATTTATTAAAGAAAAGATAATTTCGCTTCTTGAAGTATCTTTAACTTCTAAGTTTGCGTCTTTTGGGTTGATAGCGGCGGTTTCTAAGGTTTTAACAAAACTTTCTTCCTTTTCTTTCCTAGATTGGAAACTCTCGCCTCCTTTTAGAGAAACCTTAATAAGGTCGCCCTCAATCAAAATTTTTTCCACATTTCCAGCTTTGATTTCAGAAAGAACAGTTGAAATTGATTTTTCTTCTAGTTTTGGCTCTGGTTTAACCAACCCGAAGTTGTAAAACAAGAATAAACCAGTCAAAGCGATTAACAAGTATAGCCCAAGGTTTTTTATTTGGTTATTTTTATTTGACTTCTTTCTTAAATTGCCGTTCGCCATAACCAAGACATTATATAAAAGAGTGGGGCTTTGAGCAAGAAGAGAATAATGATAGATTTAGAGTAGTTTATAAACCCAAATTTGCCGCTTCCTTTACCAGAGACAACGTTTTGCTAGCTTCAATTTTTGCTTTCCTCGTTCCCTCTTTTAAAATTTCTTCCAAAAGAACTGGGTTTTTTTCAAATTGTTTTCTTTTTTCCCTTATTGGTTGCAAGAAGTTATTTAAAACTACCGCCAGATATTCCTTAACCTCCACGTCTCCCACTTTACCAGCTTTGTATTTTTCCTTGTAAGAATCTACTCGCGGCTTATCGTTTTCGGAAGCAAAAACATCTAAGTAAATGAAAACTGGATTGCCTTCGGGGTTACCGGAATCGTCTTTATGAATTCTTTTTGGGTCAGTATACATATTTTTTACTTTTTGACTAACAATCTCTTCGCTATCCACTAAATAAACAGCGTTGTTTAAAGATTTACTCATCTTCGCGGCACCATCTGTACCAGGCAAAATTCCTAAATCGCTTGGAATTAAAGCTTGCGGAACCGGAAAAATTTCTTTAAATTCGCTGTTGAATTTTTGGGCAATTTCGCGAGTTACTTCAATATGAGAAGCCTGATCTTTACCTACCGGTACTAAATTGGCACGTACCATCAAAATATCAGCTGCCTGCAAAACCGGATAGGAAAGCAGGCCTAAAGACGGGTTTTCAATTTTTAAATCGCGCATTACTTCTTTTAGAGTGGGAACTCTTTGGACCCTGGGGACATTAATTAACATTGAAAAAATAATGGCTAGCTCCCCAACTTCGGGAATTTCACTTTGTAAATAAATCGTACTTTTTTGGGGATCGATACCTACAGAGAGGTAATCTAAAACTAGATTATTAATATTTTCTTTTAATTTGCTTGTATCAGTGTTGGTGGTAAGAGAGTGCAAATCGGCTATGATAAAAAAAGACTCGTATTCGTTTTGCAACTTGATCCGATTTCTTAGAGTCCCTACGTAATGACCTAAATGCAATTTTCCCGTCGGTCGATCGCCAGTTAATATTCGTTTTTTCATTGAGGCAAGTATACCAAAAACCCGCTTGTTTGACGATATTTAAATCTAACTTAAAGAATTTTAGCCGGTAGAACTTTTTTTAAAGGGGTTGGGCAAACTGGGTCGCCATCAACTTTTAATTATTTTAAACTCCTCTTTCTCAAAAACATCACCAATTATTTCGTCGATTAAATCTTGGACGGTTACCACCCCGGTTACTTGGTCTTGAGAATTCTTGACAATCGCCATTGGGTGTTCTCTGCTTTTGAATTTCAGTAACACTGAATCAATGTAATCATCTTCGCTAACAAAAATTGGTGTTTTAGCAATTTCTTTTAAAAGTTTGTTTTCCCCACCACTTTGTAAGTTTGCAAGCATATCAGCCGCATCAACAATTCCAGTTATGTTTCCACTGGCCTCATAAATCGGGTAACGATCGAAGGGGTAGCTAGCAATTTGTTTTGCTGCTTCTTTGATCGTTAGACTTCCCGGTAAACTAATAACTTTTTCCTTTGGAGTGTAAACCTTTACTACTCTTGTTTCTTCAAATTCAAGTACAGAATGGATCATTTCCATTGCTTCTTTATCAAGAATTCCTTCTTCTCTAGAAATTGTAATAATGGAATGGAGTTCTTCTTGGGTTAGTATTTTCCTTTTGGAAAAAGCCCCAAGTAATCTAGCAATTATTTCGAAGAAAAAGATAGCTGGTGAGAGAATAACTACCAAAATCTCAAGGGGCCGGGCTAGCTTTAAAGCAATCTTTTCAGCGTGAACCACCGCTAAACTTTTTGGGGCAACCTCACCAAATACTAAAATAATTAAGGTCATTGCTCCCGTAGCAATTCCAACTCCACTGGAACCAAAAAGTTTTGTGGCAAAGGCTGTAGCGATTGCGGCGGCAGCGATATTTACGAGATTACTGCCGATTAAAATAGCGATTAGAAGCCGATGAGAGTCTTTTTTTATCCTTAGTAAACTTTCTGCTCCACTCTTTCCTTGTTTTAGTAAAGTCCTTACCTTTAAAAGACTTAGGGAAACCGTCGCAATTTCAACAGCCGAAAAAAAAGCTGAAAGTAAAATCAAAATTACAAATAATATTACCAACATCTCTTAAATATGGTCTTTTCCGCTTGCTAGCCAATTTGCCGTTTTGGTGCCAGGAGGGAGATTTGAACTACCGACCAACGGCTTTAGCTTTTGGCTAGTTAATGGTGGCAGCGACTGGATTCGAACCAGTGACCAACGGCTTATGAGTCCGCTGCTCTACCACTGAGCTACGCTGCCAAAAGCGCAGAATGCGCAGTAGCTGGGTCTAAAAGACGCATAAGCTACAAGCATTCTATGAGTCCGCTGCTCTACCACTGAGCTACCCCGGCACTAACTAAATAATAATTATACAAAAGCTTTATTAAACGCACAAACCCCGTATCTTTACTTACGGGGTTGTGTTGGTAGCGGGTGCCGGGTTTGCACCGGCTTAAGTGGGATTATGAGCCCCACGGGATTCTGAACCCCCCACCCGCATCGATTTAACCGGTAAATAGTATCATCTACAGGGCTTCGTGTCAACCCTAAATCAATAATTCAACGCTAGTTTTCAAAAAATACTTTAAACCATTTATACGGATTGGCTAATTTTTCAAACTCTTTTCTTTTCTCAAGGGCAGGATCGCTTCTTTGCTCTTGGGCAACCACAACGGCAACTTCGCCGGTTCTTACGTAACCTAATTTTTCTCTAGCTTCTTTTTCAGCGAATTCATCCTTTTTTTTGTATTCAAGCTCGTCCTTTAATTTTTTATTTAATTCTACGGCTTTTTCGTATTCGAGTTTGGTATTTTTTAGGCCTTCCTCGCTTTGTTTTAAATCCCAAATACTTCTCGAGAGATTAAGAATCAAAAATAAAGAGAGCAGAAAAACTAAGAAAATGGGCAGTTTTTTTAACATCTTTTAATTATACCATTTAAGGTAACACTGCCCTATAGTCTCTTGACAAGTGTTACCTATTTTGTTATGATCTCTTTACAGGGGTGAAACCCCCTTTGTTTTCTTTTATGATTAAAGTTAAGGAGGCTCACAGTAAGTTTGTTGACCATTTAAAAATTCAGGGTCGTAGTAGTGCGACAGTTTTGGCTTACGGAAAAGATATCGAACAACTTTCAAATTTCCTAAATGATCTAAAAAAATCAGCCGTCCACGAAATATCCCTTAAGGATTTAAATGCCTTTATGGCAAAATTATCTAAAGAAGGCTACACTCCGAAAAGTATTTCTCGAAAAACAAACTCAACTAAAACTTTCTTTCGGTTCCTAAAAATTAACGATTTTATTACTGATGACCCTGCCCTTCTTTTAGAACACCCCAAATTCGAAATGAAACCCCCAAGAATCCTAACTAAAACTGAATACCGGGCACTGCGGGACGCCGCTAGAGCTGACATCAGAATTAGCGCTATTATCGAACTTCTTTTGCAAACTGGGATTAGAATTGGCGAGTTAGCAAAAATTACTCGAGAAGACGCTAAATTTTCAAATGGTAAGACTGGCGAGCTAAAAGTTCCGGCTGGAGAAAGTTATCCAGCAAGAACCGTTCCTTTAAATAAAGCGGCCGAGGCCGCTTTGAAAAAATATTTAGAAATCAGACCTAAGTCAAAGGACAATCACTTATTTATCACCAAGACTGGCCGACCATTACTAGTAAGAAATATCCGAACCGCTATTGATCGTTATTTTCGTTTAGCTGGAATCCGCGACGCTAAAGTTAATGATTTGCGCCACACTTTTGTGGCGCACCATTTAATGGGTGGAACTTCGCTTGTTGTCGTCTCAAAACTAGCTGGTCATAAAAGGCTGGCCACCACTGAAAAATATCTCAACCTCATCCAAGGCCGTTTAGAAGAACCCATAAAGCTAGAAGAACTCTAAAAATAGACCTCAAAACTTCAGAAATAGGTTGACGAATTATAATGAATCCGTTATGATTTCATCATATGCATCTTCCTAGGCTTTTAGAAAAGAGGTTTGTTGGAACTCATGAGTTAAGAACTAAACTTAGTGAGTTACTTAAGGAACTTCACAAACAAGGTGGTGAGGTTGTTATTACTCGGCAGGGTAAACCGGCGGCTATTCTCATGGATGTCGAACTTTACCTGGAACTCCAAGAAACACTACAAGACCTATCTGAACCAGGATTTTTAGAGGAACTCAATCAAGCTATAGAGAAGGTTGAGCAAGGAAAAGGTATTCCCGCAGAGAAGGTCTTCAAAAAACTTAGTCTTTAAATGTACAGAGTTTTGTTCTCACGTAAAGCCGAAAAATCACTTCAGAAAATCCCAAAGGATTACCAAAGAAAAGTTAAAAACGCGATCAATTCTTTAAGTGTCGATCCAAGAAGGTTTGGTGTCATTAGGATCTCCGGAGTTTCAAAAGCTGACCAAAGACTTCGGGTCGGCGAATACCGCATTTTATTTAAAATTAATGACGACAAAAAAGCAGTCATCATCGGTGATATTAAACGCCGCACCACTACAACTTATCGTCATTAGTTTAAAGCGAACCAGAAGAGTCTAATCCAGAAGAATTTTGTTATACTAATTTTATGGGGCTTAGACTAAGCGCTTTATTACCGCCGGGGTTAATTATCGAAAAAATATACGGGATTGGTATAATTGCCACTTTAGGATTGCTTCTTTGGAAGTCTGGTGGCTTTTTGGTTGAAACCGCAACCGTAATATTAGTTATTTGCAGTGCTGGTTTGTTTTTCTTACGAACACTGCGCGGCGAATTTGTCTTTACCAAACCAGTCAGTATCTCTTTTCTATTGTTTATCTCTATCAGTGCGGTAACTTCCCTCTTCGGAGTAAATTTAAACAATTCTATTTGGGAGCTGCTGCGACTCTTATCTTATTTTTTATTGTTTATCCTTGTTTTTGATTTTTGCAAAGATTCCCAAAGACGAAACTGGTTAGTACGCGGGTTAATTGCGGTTTCGGCAGTTACCGCTTTTTATTCAGCCTGGGTGTTTGTCTCTGACGAGCGGTTGCAACGAGGTTTACAAATCATCGGCCCTTTTTTCTGGCACAACCAAATGGCCGGATTCCTGCTGCTTATCTTACCCTTGGTAGCTACTCTTTTCCTTTTTGAAAAGAATAAATGGACAAGGCTTTTTTTGGGTTTATTAAGTCTTTTTTTACTGGGTGAGCTCATCTTTACTTATTCCCGAGGCGGTTGGATTTCAATTTTACCTTCGACAGTAATACTTGTGGTTTTTTATTTTCGAAAGTTTCAGCTCAAGAAAAATCTTTCTCTATCTTTTCTTGCGTTTTTAATTATTATCACGTTAGCAGTCAGTAGCTACGAACCTTTCAGAAATCGTTTTCTTAGTATTTTCAGTGAAATTTTTCCTACGAGCCGAACCACGAGCGGAAATTTAAGAGCTCAAGCCCTGCAAGTTGGTGTAAAAATTTTTAAAGATTATAAACTAACTGGCGTGGGTAGCGGTAATATTGGTATTGTTTATCCCTCTTATCAGAGTGAACCTTGGCTTTTTGCTAAATATTCGCATAACCAATACTTGCAAATTTTCGCCGAAAATGGGGTTTTTGGCGGGATAGCTTTTCTCGCAATTTTTATTGTTGTTTTATTTAGCTTAATAAAAAACTGGAGGAGTGCGCCGGGGGTTTTCTCTAGAGAAGCGGCGGCAGTAGGAATTGCTTTAGCCCTTCTTTCTGGACTCTTGCATTCCTTTTTTGAGTATAATCTAAATATCCCGGCTCTTGCGGCTCTTTTTTGGATCGAATTCGCAATTCTTTCTTCATTTGTACTTAAGGGTGAAAAGTTGCCTTTAAGAGGGCTGTTTGTACCTGGTTTTTCCTTTATCTCATTATTAGCTTTAGTAACAATTCTTTTTCTTTTCTACCACCAAAAAAAGTTTGAGGAAGCGAAAAGCCTATATAACAGCGGCCGGTTAGAAGAAAGTAAAAAAATTCTTTCCTCCGTTACCAAAACTTATCCGCTTCAATCTGAGTATAAAGGTTGGCTTGGCAGTATCTATCTTTTGGAAGGAAAGGAAGAGGAAGCAAAAAAAGAGCTTGAAGGGGCATTACTTTTAAATAAATTTGACCCAGAAATTTACTCAAGGTTGGCAGAAATTTCCGCTAAAACTGGCGATTTCGATCAAGAAATAAGTTTACGGGAAAAAGCGGTCAAAGTATCCCCTTTTTATCATCCCCGTTTTTACGACGAATTAGCCCAAAGTTATGTTTTTAAAAAGAAACTAGACAAAGCGGAAAGCATCTTAGAACAAGCCTACAAAGCCTTTCCTTTAAATAAAAGCTTTTACGATTTTGAATATCTTTATAATTTTCTAAATTTTAAAAAGGACCTAGCCAGAACTTATTTCAACTACGCCCAGGTACTTTGGGGGAACAAAAAAGATTCACAAGCGAAGAAGGTTTTAGAGGAACTACTAAAAATTGACCCGGCAAATGAAGCCGCCAAATCTTTCTTGAAGAGCCTGCCTTAGAAGTGTTAAACTCCCAACTGATGACCTACTTTCAGAAGCTTTGGAAAAGACGAGATCTACTGATCGAATTAACCCTTAAAGAACTAAAGAGTCGTTATAAATCCGCTTATCTTGGATTTTTGTGGGCTTTTTTAAACCCTCTGTTACAAATGGTTGTGCTTTCAGTTGTTTTTTCTCTAGTTTTGCGAATTAACGTGCCCGATTACCCTTTATTTTTACTCTCTGGGTTAATACCTTGGACCTTTTTTTCTCTTTCGGTAACTACCGGTACTGGTTCTTTAATTAACAATCGAGATTTAATAAAAAAAGTACCTTTTCCCAGAGAATTTTTACCTGTTTCAGCAGTCTTAGCCCAATTTTATAATTTTTTAATCTCCTTGGCCTTGCTTTCCGTCTTCCTCATTGTTTCCTTAAAATTAAACTTAAATTGGAGTTTGTTTTTATTGTTGGTGGCTGTGGGATTAGAATTAGTCTTGGTTGTTGGTTTGGTTCTTTTAACTTCTAGTCTAGATATATATTACCGAGACGTAGGTTTTATCGTTTCGGCCCTTGTTCTAGTTTGGTTTTACCTAACACCGATTTTTTATCCTATAAGTTTTGTTCCGGAAAGGTTTCTGTCTATTTACTCTTTAAATCCACTAGTTGGTATAACCACTCTTTTTCAAACCTCATTGCTTGGCGGGGATTTACCTCCTATCAAGATATTACTTCCTTCAATAATACTGCCCTTCTTTTTGTTAACTCTAGGGTATATAATTTTCAAAAAAAGAGAGGCTTATTTTGCTGACTGGGTTTAATTTATGGAAGAAGTCTTAAGGCTAGAAGGAATTTCTAAGCAATATACTTTAGCAACGCAGCGGCCGGTCTTACTTAAAAACCTTTTTTGGCCTTCGAAAAAGGAAAGGTTTTGGGCTTTAAAAAATATTGATTTGGCTGTTAAAAAAGGCGAGGTACTGGGAATTATTGGTGAGAATGGTTCGGGAAAAAGTACCTTACTTAAAATTTTAGCCGGTATAACCACACCAACCGGGGGAAAAATGCAGGTTAAAGGAAGGGTCGCCTCTTTGATAGAACTCGGAGCTGGTTTTCACCCGGATTTGACGGGGAGGGAAAATATTTACTTAAACGCCGCTTTAATGGGCTTAACCCGAGCCGAAATTAATTTAAAAATCAAAGATATCATAATCTTTGCGGATATTGGCGAGTTTATTGATTCACCAGTTCGGACTTATTCTTCAGGGATGGTTATCCGCCTTGGCTTTTCCGTCGCAATCAACCTAGACGCGGATATTCTCTTAATTGACGAAGTATTAGCCGTAGGGGATGAGGAATTTCAAAGGAAATCAATGCTTAAGTTTAAAGAATTAATCGGAGAGAAGAAAACGATTTTGCTAGTTTCGCATAATTTAAATTTAGTAAGACAACTCTGTCGAAAAATAATCTGGGTTAATCATAATTCGATTTTCTTTCAAGGATCCCCCGAAAAGGTTATAGGAAAATATTTAAATAATATTGAGGTTGATTTTGTTCAAGACAAACAATCTAGCTATAAGAACAACGATGAGTTAAATAAAAAAGTTGCTATAACTAATATAGAGGTGCTCAGTGGAAATTTTATTAAAAGTACTACTTTTAAACAGAGTGGTAAATTGGTAATAAAAATAGAATATTATAACAAGTTAAAAATTGACTACGCTAAATTTGGTGTTGTCTTCTTTTCTGCATATGGCGAATATCTTTATGGACAACTCTCCAAAAGCATTAAACTTTCTAAGAATAAGGGCATTTTGTATTTTATTGTACCAAAGCTAAATTTATTGAAGGGTAAGTATTTTATCACCATAGCTGTTGCAGATACTAAATTAGAGCGAAATTTTGATTGGAAAGAGCAGAAAGTTTTTTTTGAGATTCTTGCTTACAAAAAAAATGAACAATTTGGTTCGATTGCCCTGGACGGTGTTTTTAAAACGGAAATATAATTAATCATGTTGTTAGATTATATAACAAACAAAGTTTACAAGCGCAAAGTCCTTAGAAAAAAAGGGAGGAATTTATTGAACATAGTTTCTACTTGGGGTTTCCAACTGTATTTAGATCCTTCTGATCAAGTAACTACGCCGTTAATATTGAATAACACCTACGAAAGTACTCAAACAAAAATCATAGCTAAATTGATTAAAAAGGATATGGTAGTGATCGATCTTGGTGCTCACATTGGATATTACTCGCTTCTTTTTGCAAAATTAGTGGGAAAAAATGGCAAAGTTATTAGTTACGAACCAAGTAAAGATAATTTCCGCATTCTCAAATTAAATAAAAATATGAATAAACTGGGTCAACTGAAGGTACTAAACTTCGCGGTTTCCAATAAAACGGGGGTAGATAAATTATACCTCTCAGAGGATAACTCTGGAGACCATAGAATAAATATTTTAAACGATCAGGGAAGAAATTTTGAAAAAGTGAAAGTAACCACACTCGATCATGACTTTAATAATCAAAAAATTGATTTCATTAAGATTGACATCCAGGGTTCCGAACCATTGGCTTTACAAGGAATGACTAAATTGCTAAAAAACAATCCCCAAATAACGCTAATTACTGAATATTGGCCATTTGGAATAAGACAGATTGGTTTAGATCCAATTAAATTTCTCGATGAATTAGAAAAGCTTGGCTTTTATATTTATAACATCAACGAGAATAAAGGAAGGATGGAATCTATGAGCAAATGGTCATTAATAGAGAGTTTAAAGGAAAATAAGTTTACAAATTTGCTCTGCTCAAAAAGTGCAATAAATATAAGATCATTAAACTCAGAAAAAAAGAAAAGTATCTCCAATTTTAAGCAGCTAAAGGAATCCTACGACAGAATTTGGAGAGAAGGGAATCTTTATGAAGAAGTAGGTTATTATAAATGGATTATTGAATTACTAGGTGCTAAAGCTGGGAACAAGTTGCTGGATGTTGCGTGCGGAGCAGGTTATCTGCTTGAACAGTCGGAGAAAATAGGCATAGCGGCTACTGGAATTGAAATTTCCACTGAAGCAATAAAGAAAGCAAAGAAAAATGCCCCTAAATCATACATTGTTGAAGGGGTTGCTGAAAAATTACCATTTGAAAGTAAAAGTTATGACTATATTACATGTTTGGGTAGCTTAGAGCATTTTTTAAAACCTAAGAAAGCTTTACACGAGATGCATAGAGTTTTGAAAGACGATGGGTTGATGGCCACGGTTTTACCTAATCGTTGGCCTATTTATGGTATATTAGAGGGAGTTGTCAGAGGAAACGAACTAAATCATGGGCAAGAGTTAGAAAGGTACTACACACTCAAAGAAGCGCTAGATCTCTTGGCTGAAGGAGGATTTAAGCCAACAAAAATATTAAGTTACAACCGTAAACTCCCCACTGATTTGCGAACAGGAACAAAATTGTCTACCTTTGCGAATTGGATTTACAAAAACATATTTAGATTTATTCGATGGCATATACCGGTTAGACTAAGTTATGTATTTGTTTTTATATTAAAAAAAAATGATATTCCAAATTAAAAAAATCATTGGAGGGAAATATACAAACGAAGAAATCGCAATTAAAAATGCTATTGCTCGTAATAAATATTGGTATCATCAGATTGAGCTTTCTCCAAATATCGTTACGCCTGGGATCAATAATTCAAAAATTTTTCTTAAACATTTAGATTTACCAAGCTCATGTAAAGGTCTGAGAGTTTTAGATATAGGAACTGCAGATGGATTTTTTGCATTCGAAGTAGAAAAAAGAGGAGGAGATGTTATCGCGGTTGATTACCGTTCTATTAGAAAGAATCCAGGATTCAAAATTGCATCAAGAATTCTAAAATCAAAGGTCAAATATGTAACTGACAATATATACAATATTTCACCTAGAAGATATGGGATGTTCGATATTGTTTTATTTCTAGGCACTCTTTATCATCTTCCCGACCCTTTCCTTGCATTAGAAACAGTAAAACGAGTATGTAAAAATTTGCTGTATTTAGAAACACAAACGATAGATAATGCCTTTTTAACATTGAATAAGAAATTCGTATCGCTGTCTTCGCTATCTAAGGAGTTAGTAAAAACTCCCATTATGCAATTTTACCCCAAAGATACACTAAATAATGACCCCACGAATTTTTGGGCACCTAATATGGCATGTATCGAGGCAATGCTCTTTGAACTAGATTTTAAAATTTTAAAGAAAAAACTTTTAGGAAGCAGGTCTATTTTTAAATGTAAAGTTGAAAATAAAAATAAGGAAAACTACTACCTTAAGATTGCTAGAGGAACTGTTAGTTAATAAACTCACTCTAATGAAAAATATTATTAAGAATTTAATTAGATTACTAATTAATCCAATAATTATAGAACATACAGATAAACTTCAAAAGGAAATTAATACCATCTATTCAGAAATACACCCTCAAATATTTACCTCAAAGAATTATCGGTTAGAGGTGAGCAAAAACCCGAGAAAAAATTTTAACTCATTTGATTTTTGTAATTTATTTCGTGGCGATGAAAATTTTATTAAAGAAAGGCATAAATTTTATTTGAGATTCTTTAGTGGACGAAAAAATATTTTAGATGTAGGATGTGGAAGAGGAGAGCTTCTTGAGCTATTAAGGGATAAAAAAATTCCCGCCCAAGGTATTGATTCAGATCCAAAGATGGTTAATATTTGTAAAAAAAGGGGGCTAAATGTTATTAGGGGAGACGTTATATTTTTTTTAGAAAAAACAGAAAACAACAAGTTTGGAGGAATTTTTGCCGCCCAAGTTATAGAGCATTTGGATTTCAATACCTTACTAACTTTTCTTAATTTAAGCTTAAAAAAAATTATTGCAGATGGCTTAATAATTATTGAAACTATTAATCCTCATTGTTTTCCAGCTCTTAAATTATTCCATGTCGATCCAACCCACAAAAATCCACTTTTCCCTGAATCTATTAAATTTATATTTGAGTCCATTGGTTTTAAAAATGTGAGAATTATTTATTTACATCCTATATATCCTAAATTAGCTGCGGTCTCGGAGAATCAATCTGATTGCTTTAACTACGCAGATTATGCTGCAATTGGATATAAATAATGGACTCCCCGATTATCTTTACAATTATTTCAAAAAACTATCTATCTTATGCAAGGGTTTTTACCCAATCATTCCACAAATACCATCCGAATATAAAGGTTTTTGTATTACTTGTTGATGAACTAGGTGGTTATATTAACCCCAAGAAAGAAAATTTCGAAATCATTGAGGTTAGTAAGATTGGTATTAGAAATTTTAAAAGTTTTGCTTTTAAATACAACATTCTAGAATTAAATACAGCGGTAAAATCGTTTTTTATTGAGTACTTATTCAAAAAATATAAATTTAATAAGATTCTTTATTTTGACCCTGATATTTTAGTTATCAATAATCTAAATAAGCTTTTTGAAATACTCGATCACCATTCTATTCTCCTAATTCCTCATATTACCAAACCTATTAATGACAATTACAAACCAGGTGAAATAAATTTTCTCAAGTCCGGATCGTATAATCTTGGGTTTATCGGGCTAGCAAACACGGGAACTACCAAAAATTTTCTAAAGTGGTGGCAAGAAAGGGTTTATGATAACTGTCTTTACAAAGTAGAAAATGGGCTTTTTGTTGATCAAAAATGGATAGACCTAGTTCCCAGTTTTTACAATGATTATTATATTCTCTACGAACCAGGTTATAATGTTGCTTATTGGAACTTACAGGAAAGAAGGGTAGTTTTGAAAGGTGAGAGTCTAGAAAAAGCCACAGTTAATAATAAACATCTGTATTTTTTTCACTTCAGTGGTTTTGACCCAGAAAGAGAATATTTGGTATCCAAGCACCAGAATAGATTTTCTCTGCGAGGTAATTTAAAAAATCTCAAGCCTCTTTTTGATATTTATAAAAATTTGCTTTTTGAAAATGGTTATAAAGAAACGAAGAATTTACCGTATGTTTTTGGTATGTTTGATAATGGTGTAAGAATATCGGATTTTATACGTAGGATATATTTTTATCTATCTGATAGTAAAAAGGCCGAATTTAAAAACCCATTCTCTACAAAAAGTATCGGTAGTTTCTATAATTGGTTAATATCGCCAAGGAAGGGAAAGGATAATCAGATTTATTATATTTCAAATCTGCTTTATGAAATCTATCAATCAGAACCAAAATTAACAAACACTTTTCCTGACATCTTCAGAAAAGATCGGAATAGATATATCGAATGGATGAAATATCAAGGTAGGAAAGAATACGGGATCGATAAAGAGTTTCTTAAACCTTCAGAACCAACCCCGACTAAAGATACTGTAAATGGATTGCGGTTTACTGTGAAGGTAGCTGGAAAAAAGATATTAAATTGGATTTATTATAGCCGATTACTTCAAGAAAATAAGTTCCTATTAAGAAGAGTGATTGGAGATGAGAAATTTTACAAGATTAGGAATCTAGTAACGTCTGTTCTCTGGGGCTTTCCAAGAGGATCAAGGTTTGAAAATGCTAATCCCTTCTCCGGAAGATCAATAAATAATAAATTTGGTCTAAACATAGCTGGTCACATAACCGCAGAAAGTGGGACAGGAGAGGCCGTCCGGTCCAATATCAAGTCGGCAAAGAGAGTAAAAATTCCCCTGGTTATAAACAATTTCGAAATCAACGTTTACCGAAAAGAGGACAAAACTTTTAAAAAGTTTTCTTTTTTCAACCCTTACAAGTTTAATCTTATACACGTGAATTCTGATCAGACGGACGTTTTTTATAAATACACGGGCCCACGTTATTTTCAGGAAAAGTACAATATCGGCTATTGGTTATGGGAACAATCAACTTTCCCAAAAGAATGGTTGGATCGCTTTAAATATTTCAATGAAATTTGGACCGCGAGTTCTTTTGCTGTCGATTCAATATCTAAGGTGTCGCCAATTCCGGTTATTAGAGTTCCTCTTTCGGTAGAAGGAAATAAGGAAAAAATTTTTAATAGAAAGGACTTTTCCCTTCCAGAAGGAACATTCATCTATTTGTTTATTTTTGATTTTTTGAGTGTCTTCGAAAGGAAAAATCCGCTTGCAATAATTGAAGCCTTCTCTAAATCTTTTTCTGAAAAAGACAACGCCTTACTACTTTTAAAGACAGTGAATTCAAAATATAATGCCGGAGCTTTTCAGGAATTGAATTCTCGTATTACCACCGCAAACATAAGGCTCTTTGACGGATATCTTTCTAAAGACAGAATTGATAGCTTAATTAACATTAGCGACTGCTATGTGTCTTTACATCGCTCCGAAGGGTTTGGCTATCCCCTATTTGAAGCTATGTACTCACAAAAACCCGTAATTGCAACCTCATACTCCGGAAATATGGACGTCATGAACATAAATAATAGCTTTCTAGTTAAATATAAAATTGTAGAGCTTGAAAAAGATTACGGTCCATATAAAAAGGGCACGACTTGGGCCGATCCCGATACAGATCACGCAGCAGAACTAATGCGATATGTTTACGAAAATCGAAACAAGGCCAAAGCTGTTGGTTCTAGAGCCTCACTGGATGTTAAATCTCAGCTTAGCCACAAAACGATCGGAGAATTGATCAGAGGGAGACTTCAACTGATTGGTTAGCAATTTTAGTCACATGGTGGAAAACATTTCGATTATTATTGTCAGCTACAACTCTGAAAAATACATTTCAAACTTATTAAGAGCGATTGTGAATTCTTTAAACAACCAAGAAATAATAGTTATTGATAATGCTTCAAAAGATAAAACCTGCAAAATTATAGAAACTAAATTTTCACAAGCGAAGCTTGTAAGAAACAGTCAGAATATTGGCTTTGCAGCAGGAGCTAATCAAGGCGCAAAAGCCGCGCGTGGGCAATATCTTTTATTTTTAAACCCGGATACTACTGTTAAAAGCGGGTCAATCGCAAAGATGATTGATTTTTTAAAAAGTAAAAAAGACGCTGCGGCCGTAGGTTGCAAAGTTTTAAACCTTGACGGAACACTCCAACCATCTTGCGGCAAATTCCCAACAATTTTAAGAATTCTTTTTGATAGAGTAAAGTTTTTAAATGTAAATAATGGAATACAAATCAGAAACCAAAATTTTTATAAAATAACTCAAACGGTAGATTGGGTAAGTGCTAGTGCTATTCTTGTAAAAAAGAGCGTTTTTGCTTCTTTAGGGGGTTTTAATGAAAATATTTTTATGTACGGCGAAGATTTTGAATTGTGCTTTAGACTAAAACAAGCGGGGTATCAGAATTATTTTTTCCCAGATCTTGAGATAATCCATTACGATACTGGCAAAAATAACCCTTTAAGAAAACCTCACAAGTATTTTTCGATGCGTAAAGGATTTCTTATTTTTTTTAAAGAATACCGCCCAACTATAAGTTATCTTACGCTCCATTTACTAATTAAATTAGAAGCCTTGTTTTTTTTACTGCTTTTACCCCTTAGAAAATATAAATATGCAAAAGAAAAATACTTGTGGAAGAAGTATTTAATCGAATCATTGAATATTACAGTATGATCGACGTCTCGATTATCATTCTCACTAGGAATAGAAAATTATTACTTCAGGATTGTTTAAACTCGTTAGTAAATAATCTTAAAAACCTCTCTTACGAAATTATCGTCGTTGATAACGCCTCGACTGACGACTCGGCGCAAGTTGCTAATAATTTTGCTAAAGCTACTTTAATCAAAAATAAAAAGAATTTAGGCGTGGCGGCAGGGAGAAATTTAGGGATACATAGGGCAAAGGGAGATTTTATTGTTTTTCTTGATGATGACACCTATATAACCGAAGATCCATTCTCAAAAATCATTGAATTTATGAGGAAAGATAAAGATGTGGGTATTATTGGTCCAAAAATTTTATACCCAAACGGTAATTTACAAGAATCGGTTCGTTCCTTCCCTACCCCAATTTCAGTTTTTTGGCGGGGAACCTTTTTACATAAAATATTTCCTAATACTAATTTTTACAAAAATTATATTTTAAAGGATTTCAACCATCAAGAAATAAAGGAGATCGATTGGGTCTTAGGAGCTTGTCAATTTATCCGCAAAGAGGTTTTTGAAACAATTGGTTTTCTTGATGAAAAATTCTTCTTTGGTTATGAAGATATCGATTTTTGTTTTCGCGCCAAAAAGAAAGGGTGGAAAATTGTTTATTACCCTTTTTCTAGTATTTACCATTATTACGCCCGTGAAAGCGCGAAGGGTTTATTAAATAAACCAAAATTAGAACATCTAAAAAGTATCCTTAGATTTTTCTATAAAAATATCTTTTAAAAAGCTTATAATAGAGGGGGTGATTTATTTAGTATTACTTTCCGATATTTTAAGTACTGTTTTTGCCTTCTTAACCGCCTACTTCCTACGTAATAAAGGTTTTTTACGTGTCTTTTTAGACAGTGTTCAGCCAATACAAGTTTATTTCCTAGCCCTACCAGTAGCAATAGTGCTTTTATTACTGGTTTTTTATGTTTTTGGTTTATATGAACCCAAAAACCGAATTACAAAAATTTCGGAAACTTTTACCGTCTCTAAAGCCCTTACTTTTTGGATCCTCTTAATTATGGCTGGTTCCTACCTTTATAAGTACGATTATTCGCGAATAGTTGTTATCCTTTTTTGGGGTTTTTCCCTGATTTTAGTAATTTTTGGCCGGTTTTTAGTCCACAAATTACAAGGAGAATTTTACAAAAAAGGTATTGGCATTATTAAAATTTTAATTGTTGGAACTGGAATACAAGCAAAAGAGGTGGCAGAAAGATTAGAGAATTACCAATCAGTTGGCTACCGGCTTATTGGTTTTTTAGGAAAGAACCCTTCCCTAAAACCCTTTTTGGGAAAGACCTTTGACCTTCAAAAAATAATTACTAAAGAAGGGGTTGATGAGATTTATTTTGCCGACCCAACTCTTAAACATAAGGAAATTTTAAATCTGGTTTCAAGTGTAAAGGGCACAAGAGTCCGTTTTAAAGTCTTGGCCTCGATTTTTGATTTAATTTCCGGGACAACTTCAGTTTCTGATTTGGAAAGTATTCCTTCTCTAGATCTAAGTAAATTAAAACCTAATTTTTGGAACGGCCTTTTCAAACGAAGTTTTGATCTAATCTTTGGTTCAATTGCCTTTCTTGTTGCTCTTCCCCTGACGGTTTTTATCGCCGTAGTTATTAAACTAACTTCAAAAGGTCCGGTAATTTTTAAACAGAGAAGAGTTGGTTACAAAAGCAGAAATTTTTATATGTATAAATTTAGAACAATGTATCCCGAAACTCCAAGATTTGCAAAACCGCCGCGCAGTAGTGAAGATCCAAGAATCACCCCAATTGGGAAGTGGCTCCGAAAAACTAGTCTTGATGAAATTCCCCAACTAATTAATGTAATTGCCGGTGAAATGAGCTTAGTCGGACCAAGGCCCGAAATGCCCCAAATTGTCAAAAAATACACTGCTTGGCAGAAGAAACGTCTGGAAGTAAAACCAGGACTAACTGGGCTCTGGCAAATATTGGGGAGGAAGGATTTACCCCTTTCCGAAAACTTAGAATATGATTTTTATTATATTAATAACCAATCTTTTTTACTTGACTTAATAATAATTTTAAAAACAATTCCGAAAGTTCTTTTTGGAAAAGGCGCTTATTAATGTTTGGTGGGCCCGGTAGGGATCGAACCTACGACATCGATCTTATAAGGATCGCGCTCTACCACTGAGCTACAGGCCCAAACATATTAGAATTTTACCATAGGTAATTTAATCGGCAAAGTTTTGAGTAAACATTTCGCCGTATAATCCCCCATCAATTATGCCGATACCGACCCTGCCAAATTCCGGCCGTAAGATATTATCACGGTGACCTTTTGAATTCATCAACCCTTGGTGAGCAATTTCAATTGTCGGTGCGTAAGCTAAGTTTTCACCAGCTACCAGGAAAGAGACGCCACCTTTTTCCATCCGATCAAAAGGAGATAAACCTTCGGGAGTATAATGAGAGAAATAACGGCGTTGAAACATATCTAAAGAGTGGCTTCTGGTTACTTTAACAATTGTGGGATCAATTTTTAAAGGTTTTGCTCCGACCTTGGCGCGCTCATTATTTACTAGCTCTAGCATCTTACCTTCGGAAACTTCGTCTATTTTAAATTCAATTTTTTCCGGAAAAGTTAACTCTATTTTTTCCGTCGAGTCTGGGTTGGGGGTTATTAAGTAAAATAAGTTTTGGGTCGGTAGTTCTTTAGCAATTTTCTCGATTGTTGGTTCAATTCTGGAAACTGCCGGTAAAATATTTTGCCCCCACCAAGATTTAACGATTAAATCTTTGATCTCACTTTTAAAAGGTAAAATTACCGGGATTAAAAGTAAAAGAGTTATTAATAATAATCCAAAGATTAGGGAAGGAATCGCTCCCAAAAATTTATCCAAAAAATAAATAAATTTAATTTTGTTGAGGTAAGAAGAGATCACGTCGTAAAAAAAGGCTACTACTAGGCCTCCTAAAGTCTGAAGAAGAATTAGTAAAATAAAAAAAGCGGCCACCGCCGCTAAATTTTCTCCAAGACTAAAATTTTTGGTTAAAATATTAGCAAAGCTTGGGTAAAATATTATCGTGTATAAAAAGGCTAAAATACCCACCACTAGATTTAGTAATCCTGAAATCAAACCATTTTCTACCCCCTGCCAAATAAAATAGATAGCAACTATCAAAACTAGGGCATCGACAATATTAAAGCTCATTTAGTTCGCGGAAAAAGGAAGATTTAGTTCAAGCCGAACTTCTTCGCTCATTCTAGAGGGGTCCCAAGGAGGGGTAAAGGTAAATTGAAAATTAACTTCACTTACCCCGGTTAATTCTTTTAGCTTATCCTCTACTAGCTTTTTGACTAAACTTCCTAAAGGACAGCCTGGATAAGTAAGCGTCATAACAACTTTTACTTTGTTTTTTTGCACTTTTATTTCGTAAACCAAACCTAAATCAACAATATTATAGTTTAATTCTGGATCGAGAACTTCTCGCAGTTTGGTGAATATTTCTTCTTTCGTTACTTGATGTATTTTTTGCATTCTTCAACAACTTGGTAAGGAGAGTAGGAAACCTTCAAAAAATAGCCGTCGGCACCGTATTTGAAGCCATCTTTAATTACTGATTCGTCGCCAATGTTAGTTAAAAGAAGAACGGGGATAGATTTTGTTAGATTATTATTTTTCAGGGATTTAAGCACGTCAAGACCGCTCATTTTTGGCAACATAATATCAAGCAAAATTACGTTGGGTTTCCACTCCGCGGCCTTTAGCAGGCCTTCTTGACCATCAACCGCGGTTTCGGCACTAAAACCTTGGTCGCTGAAGACTTTATGATAAATCTGACGGATTGATTCCTCATCATCAATTATTAAAATTTTTTTTATATTTTCCATACGCTCTTTAAGTTTATCCTACTGCCAATTAAACTTGGTTGTCAACTTAAAGTGATCAAACACCAAGAAGGTTTGTAACTAACCAAATTGCCGCTACGCCAAAGAGAAGGAAAAAGGCCTGATGCCATTTCTTATCTTTAAGATAGGCGTGATGTAATTCCGGAATAAGGTTGGCACCACCAATATAGAGAAACATACCAGCGGTAAAACCTAATATGGAGCCTAAATATCGCTCTAAAGAGGTAAAAATAAATAGCGTAAGAACGGAACCAACTATTGCCGTTAGAGCGGAAAGAACATTGAGGAAAATTGCTTTTTTTATCTTGACTCCACTAGCAATAAGAATACTAAAATCCGCAATTTCTTGAGGGATTTCGTGAGCGGCGACGGCTAAGGTGGTGGTTATTCCAAGCGGAATACTGACAAGAAAACTAGCGGCAATCACCACCCCATCAATAAAATTGTGAAGGGAGTCCCCAAGAATAATTAACCACACGATTGGTTTTTCTTTATGGGCCTCTTGGTGGTGTTCGTAATGTTCGCGATCGGAGTGATGAAACCAAAGAAGGAACCGCTCTAGAAAGAAAAACACAATCATTCCCGCTAAGGCAGCACTGAAAACTTCAGAAAGGTTACTTGTTTCTTTTACTGCTTCAGGAAGCAAATCTAAAAAAGCAGCGGCTAAGAGAACGCCGGCCGCAAAGGCGAGTAAATGGATCGTGCTTTCCCCCTGCCAAAGTTTCTTCCAAAAAAGAAAAAGACCGCCTAAAAGGGAAAGAATACTACCGATAAAGGTAAAAATTAAAACATAAATTACTAGTTCTAAATTCATAAGATTTAGACAATAAAACCGGTCAATTTACCAGCAATAAAACCAATTAGAGAAGCTAAAATCCCTATTATAATTACTTCAATTCCGCTCGTCCAGATTTTTGTTTTATTAAGAAGAGAGCGGACTATTCCAATCCCAAACATAACTAACAAGGAAATAAAACTTGCCCAAATTAAAGCGCTTCCTACATTTTGAAAAATCAGAAAAGGCAGAAGCGCTGGGGTACCGGCGATTATATAGGCACTACCGATTATAAGACCGTTCCAGATAGGTTTCTTATTTTCCTCTTCAATAAGCCCAAGTTCATCTCTCATCATTACTTTAAGCCACAACTCCCGATTTGAGGTGACTTTTTTAACTAACAACTGAAGTTCTTCGCCACTGAAACCCATGTTTTTGTAAATATCCCGGATTTCTTCAATTTCCTTTTCCCTTAAATTGTCTATCTCCCAATTTTCGCGTTCAAGTTCAGCCAAGTAGAACTGCTTAGCGCTGCGCACTGCCAAAAAATTCCCTAAGGCCATGGAAGCAGCGCCGGCAATAATCACTACTATCCCCGCAATCAAAATAAATTGGCTTTCAACCGAGGTTTGGGTAATACCCACTAAAAACCCCAAGGCCGTGACCACGCCATCATTTGCTCCAAAAACGATATCTCTGATGTATTTACCCCAGGTTGGGTGCGGTTCATTTTCCACTAACTAATCCTTTCAAATCAAAATTTAGATTCCCTATTTTTTCTTTGAAAGTACTTATATCTGACTTTTCTTCAATCAATTGCGAGATTGCTAATCGGTCAGTAAGTAAATTAATCAAGGTTGCGCCGACAATTCGGCCACCTCTTAATAAAATTCTTCCGTAGGAATTATTCTCAATAGAACCGCGGCTAATTATTTGCGTTTCTGGGCTTGTATACACATCGCCAACAAAAGAAACGGTTGCTTCGAAAAACTTAATCGTATAAACCGAAACCTGCTTAAACGGTTCTTTTTGACCAACCATATTTAAACCAACTCGACGGCCTTGGGCAAGGGCATTCCGCCAATTTCCCATTTGGTGGGCTTTATTTAAGACGGCATCTTTGAACTTAGTAATATCCCCAGCCGCCCAAATATTTTCGACGTTGGTTTCTAAATATTCATTTACCAAAACCGCATTTTTCTCGAGGTTTACGCTCGTCCCTACTAAATACTCAAGGCTACTACGAACGCCAATCCCAATGCCAACAATTTGAGTAGAAATAGTTTTACCTGATTTTGTAATTAATTCCTCAACCCTTTCGTTCCCAACGAAACTAGCTGTCTCTTCATTTACTAAACACTTAATTCCATATTCGCCAAGAATTTTTTCCACTAATTTGCCCGAAGTTTCATCCCACATCTTTTGCCAAAAGTAAGGCTCTAAAATTAAAAAGGTAGTTTTTAGACCGTTCTCGGCAAAGGTGTGAGCAAATTCTAAGCCAATAAACCCGCCTCCAATAACTGTTGCAGCCTTTGCTTCCTTCATTGACTCTAAAATCGAGTTTGCATCAGTAATAGTCCTTAGATAATGGACTCCTTTTAAATTACTCCCCGGTAAAGAAAGGGTATTAAGCTTACTTCCAGAGGCAATAAGTAACTTACTAAAGATTAGTTTTTGACCATCGTCTAAAGTCAGTATTTTACTTTCAGTATCCAAAGCACTTGCGGTTTTAGGAGCGAAAATTCGAATATTTTTTTGTTGATAATTTTCCCACTTGCGTAAATAAACTCCTCCTAAACCAAACTCGGATCGTAAATAATGGGGAAGTTGGATGCGTGAATAAAGAGGTTCATTCTCATCTGAGATTATTGCAACGGAGCTTTGAGAATCGTTTTCCCTAATTGTCTCGGCGGCGGTCACACCGGCCACGCCACCACCAATTATCAGGTAGTCTACTTTTTCCATAACCTTTAATTATAGATTGGCGGCTAGTTTCTTACCAGAGCCTTTTTAAGAACTATTAGGGAAAGCAGGGCACAATTAAGACGAGCGGGTGGGGGTTTTATACCTACCATTTTCAAAAGTTCGGTACTTTTAAGATTTTTTAATTCTTCAAGATTTTTACCTTTTATATATTCGGTCAGGATTTCAGCGCTAACTTGGGAAATCACACAACCATTACCCGAAAAGACCGCCTTTTCTATAATTCTTTCCTTTACTTTTTCTCCGTTACTATTTACTAACTTTATCCGCAATTTTATTTCGTCACCACAAAGGGGGTTTAAATCGTAAACTTCGATATCGTAATTGAGAAGCTCTCCCTTGTTCTTAGGGTTTCGATATAGGTCTAACAATGTCTCGCGGTAGAGTTGATCTTCGATCATAATTAAATTTTAAACATTTTCTTTGCTTTCTTTAATTCCTCTACAAAAAAATCAATTTCTTCTTTGGTGTTATAGAGGTAAAAACTTATTCTAGCCGCCGCCGCAATCCCCAAAGCCTTCATCAATGGTTGGGCACAATGATGGCCGCTACGTATCGCAATTCCACTCTCGTCCAAAACACTGGCCAAATCATGAGCGTGAATATCACCTAAATTAAAGGAAATAACTCCAGAGCGTTTTTCTCCCTCCAAGGGTCCGTAAACTTTTACACTCTCTAGACTATAAAGTTCCTTAAGTGCGGAAGAGGTGAGGTTTTTTTCGTGTTCTCGAATGCTCACCATCCTCACTTTGTTTAAATAATCGAGCGCTGCTCCTAAACCAATCACACCGGCTACATCGGGAGTACCCGCCTCAAATTTCCAAGGTACGTCATTAAAAGTAACCGCTTCTTTGGAAACCTCCCTAATCATTTCCCCTCCCCCTAAAAACGGAGACATCTCTTCTAAAATTTCTTGTTTACCCCAAAGAACTCCAATTCCGGTCGGTCCAAGCATTTTATGAGCGGTAAAAGCGTAAAAGTCTGGGTCTAGGTCTTGGATATCTACTTCCAAGTGAGGAACAGCTTGCGCCCCATCAATAAGAATTTTGGCAGTAGGTACTTGGCTCTTAATAATTTCAATAATTTCTTTCACTGGATTTATTGTACCCAAGACATTGGACACATGAGTAAACGCCACCAGCTTAACTTTATTTGTTAGTAATTTCTCAAACCCAAGTCCACTCTCTAACTCGCCATTATCGTTAACGGGAATAAATTTCAGCTTTGCCCCTTTTTCTTTTGCTAATATAACCCAGGGTACAAAATTTGAATGGTGTTCCATTTCTGTCAAAATAATCTCGTCACCTTTTTCTACATTGGCTCTTCCCCAAGAAAAAGCTACTAAATTAATAGCTTCAGTAGCATTGCGTACAAAAATTACTTCTTTTGAGGTTTTTGCGTTGATAAAAAGGGATATTTTTCCTCGCACTTCTTCATAGGCTCTTGTGGCTTCTTCGGAAAGTTGGTGGACACTACGGTGAACATTGGCGTTATATTGTTCATAGTAGTTTTGAATTGCTTTAATTACTTGAATTGGTTTTTGGGAAGTAGCCGCATTATCAAAATAAATAAGGGGTTTACCGTGCACTTTTCTAGCCAGAATGGGAAAATCTTCCCGGATTTTTTCCACATCAAGAGTTGTTTTCAGCTTAGTCAAAACTTCCTCCATAGGTGTGGGTATTTTACTCTTTGGATGGTAAATTTACAAGGATTGGGCGGGCTCTTCGTGGCGGGGGCGAGGGTTTCCACGAAGAGCCCGTACCTTACTTGCAGTACACGATGGTAGGGTTGATAATCAACTCTCCACCTGGGCCGGTTTTGGCAGAACTCTCTTCAGCACACTGTGCTGGATGCCTTTGGTCGCGGAGTGACGCAGCACTCGATGCAGTCTTGATTCGCTTAAGAAGCTCGGTCTGTTCGAAAGTTAGCTTCTTTCCGAAAGCTGCATCAACGGCTGCGTATAAGTCCCGCAACCTTGGCAACACTACCCCAGCAGACACAAAGTTAAGGTCCTTGGCATAATCCTCTAGTAGATACGCCAAGTACAGCAGACCTGGAGAATCTGGCTCCATTAGCCTGCCGTTCCTAAGCTCGGTGTCGTAGCCAGTGGTAGCAAATTCTACCGTCTCAGGGTCGTAGACCCCCTTTTGGATTTTCTCCTGGGGATCCATTTCGTTGCCGCCACGCTGATATACATAGGTCTGGCTGGCAACGAGAGCCACGAGCACTGCTACGATACGCACCCAGACTCTCATATCTCCTCCTTTTACTTACAGTTCCCCCGCATTTACCTTTAAAAAGGCTTTAAGCGTAAATGTAGAAGAACTTTAAATAGTTAATCAAGCACAAATAATAAACCAATTATATCAGATTTTTACTTAAATGTCAAGACTATAGGATCTAATCAATTGATTACCGAAACCTTTCAGCCCAAAAAATTAATCCTTAATATCTACCTTTTCAAGGGTTTAATTTTTTAGCCTAGCTGCAGCCATATAAAGATAACCTAAGGTAGCGGCGTCGGTAACGTAATCATCTTCTAATTTTTTTATTGCTAGCTCTAGCGGCATCTTAACAACTTCGAGAACTTCGTCTTCATCCTCTGTCTGAAGAGGATCGGCTACTAAATCCAATCCTAAAAAGTAGGTTACTTTTCTTTTAACAAACCAAGGGGCGCTAAAAGTAGCGTGAAGTTTTATTAACTTTTTAGCTCTCATTCCTATCTCTTCTCGTAGTTCTCTCTGCGCCTCCTCTTCAAATTCTTTTTCAGTCTGAGCGGTAGTTTTCCCGCCCGGAAGAGCATAAATTTCTTTTTCCGCGCCAACAAAAAATTCTTTTACTAAGTAGACATTTCCGTCTTTATCGACTGGTACGATGCTTATTCCGTTGGGTTGTTTTACCATTTCTCTTTTTATAATCCTCTTCCCCACTTTAATTGTCCTTTCAATAATTTTTACGACTTTACCTCTGAAAAGGGTTTTTTCTTCTAGGGTCTTAATCATTTAGAAATCCCCTTT
>Ga0209542_10004857_pt1 | contig 27314 bp, 25 predicted proteins | sample RifCSPhighO2_01_FD_184028 | JGI IMG/M metagenome (GOLD analysis project Ga0209542, IMG submission 184028) | Soil microbial communities from Rifle, Colorado - Rifle CSP2_plank highO2_0.1 (SPAdes) (version 2) | ecosystem: Environmental > Terrestrial > Deep subsurface > Rock core/Sediment ...
GGTTTAGAAGATTCTGATTTTACGCTCTCAACTCAATGGGCGGCCGCAACGGCCGCCCATTAGATGGTTTCAGAAAAGTCAGATTGTTTTATCGGGGAGTATATTTACAACTTAGCTAGAACTTATTTTATCAGAAATTCCTGAAAAGATAAATGTCGCCCTTCGGGCGGCAAAACTATTAAGGTACGGACCAATAGTTGGCTCAAGCACTAAAATCTTAAGAATGGGAGGGTGGGGTTGAAGAATTGGATTAAAATAGTATGATTATATCATTAGGCCTGTCTATTAATTTACCCAGCTTCCATAAGGTATATTTTGTAAAAATATTTTCTATGGAAGTTAAGGGAACATTGTCAATGGGTACTGAAAGATCACTTTATGAAAATCCACAGATATTGCCGCTTAAAGAAACTGAGGAAGAGGAAGCCCACAGAAAATTAAAAGAAAAATTTGAGCAACCGGAAAGACTTGACCTATACGAAGGAGCAGAAACATTAAATATTCGTGATATCCAGCCAGAAAAGTTAAAAACAGAAGTCCCAACCATTTGAATGAAGGGATGGGGAACTACCCCCGACAGTTATAAAGATAATATAGTTGGACTAGCCGAAAAAGGCAGAAGAGTTTTGGCGGTTGATAATGTTTATGGAGTGGAGGGAACATCAGCGGAAGGAGTAGATGCTCAAAAAGCTAAAGAGTTGGGATTAGAAGGTTTAATGCTGGACAAAGTTGTCGCTTATTTAAAAATGTTGGACATGAAAAAGGGTCTTGATAAAGTTGATGTCGTGGCTCACTCTGAAGGCGCAATCCACGCTATCTATGCGGCCATGCTTCGACCGGATAGATTTAGAAGCATGGTACTTGTTGATCCTGCCGGTATGGTTGGCGAAGACAATAAAAAACGGCTTCTTGCCGGCGCCGCTATAGACATTATGCATCTTCAGGGCCTAAATTTATTTAAGCGGGAAGGTCTCGGTGGTATGGTGAGAAAATCAGGTAAAGCGGCAAAAGAACTAGGGAAGTCTTATAGAGCGGGTTTAGATAAGTCGTCTATGTTCAATAGGGTAGCTGGAAAGGGCTGGGAATCAATCGGTATCATCAGCAAAACAAAAATTCACGAACTATTGGAAGCAGTTAGAGCCCAAGGCATTAAAGTATCAATCGTCCATGGTGTTGACGACAAATTTTTTAACATGGAAGATATTCAAGAAATGACTGAAAAAGGAATGGTCGACGGATTTTATTCTACCAAAGGAACGCACAACGAGGTCTACTTAAACCCAAGACCATATACCAACCTGATCGATCATGGTCTTGATGCTCTTGAGAAACTTCATCAAAAAGAAGCTGAAGCGGCAGAAGAATAAACAGCTTGCTTTCTTGACCCCACTCGCATAATATGGTCGCAGGTATTGTTACTAATTAGGCAGGAGTTTTAGCTATGCTGTACTTTTTGGTTTTTCTGGTTTTGGGGTATATTTTGGGCTCTGTTTCGCCAGGATATTTCTTCGGGCGAGTAGTAAAACATATTGATATCAGGAATTTTGGCAATGGTAATACCGGTGCCAGCAATACTCATCGGATCGTAGGCCCTGTCTATGGAATAGTTACTGCGTTGTTTGATCTTTCAAAATCTTCCCTGGCATATTATTTAAGTTTATCGTGGGTTAACTCTGATTTAGCAATATTAGTCGGTCTTGCAGCAGTTTTGGGGCATATCTTTCCATTTTATCTCAGATTTAGAGGTGGTAAGGGAGCAGCTTCTTTGGATGGGTTGTTTTTAATATCTCTTTTCTTTAGTAATCCAGCATACTCGCTGTTATTGCTTGTTGGGATGATGATTTACTATTGTAAATTCATGAAATCAATAAAATTATCATTCCGGCACACGTTAAAACTGTTTGCCCTCATATTTCCATTGGGATTAATTTGGTTGCCAGTTAATCTAATAACTTGGCCCCTAGGATTTTTATTTGGCGTTGCTCTTGTTTTTGATCTAGTGCGGTTGTTGAAACCGGGTTTAAACCAGAAATATTTGGAAAAACAAAAATTTGCCAAAGAGAAAGAACGCAGTCATTTTTCGGGGTATACTCTATTTTTGTTCAGTGCGTTAACCATAACCTTGTTTTTTCCCGTAGAGATTGCAGTAATGAGTCTGATCTTCTTTATACTGGGTGACACATTTGCACCATTGAGCGGGGAAGTTTCATATTTACCCAAAGTAAAAATAATTGGCGAAAAGACCATTGCCGGTTCATTGGTAGTATTCACGATTTCATTTTTTGCCGGATTATTCCTATATCTCTTAACCCCGCTATCCCTGTCTATAGTTATCGTGGTGCTGGGTGCTCTCTTGACCGCTGTTTTTGACCAGCTAGCTTTTTATATTGACGATAATTTATTGGTGCCGATAAGCGTTGCCACCGCCCTTATTTTAATGGGGCATTTTTTGTAATTGTAATGAACGGCGAAAGCCGTTTTTCATTTTTAAAATCATCCAATTCTTCAACCCCACCCTCCCATTCTTAAGATTTTAGTGCTTGAGCCAACTTTTGGCCCGTACCCTAATAGTTTTGCCGCCCGAAGGGCGACATTATCTTTTCAGGAATTTCTGATAAAATAAGTTCTAGTTGTAAATCCTACTCCAGAATTAAATTCTTAAATTATCGCGTACGCGATAATTTAAGAATTTAAAAACCTCGCTATTGCGAGGTTAAAATCCTAAACAGACTCTATACTAACAATTTTTCTAACCTCTTCTCCTTCTAGAACTTCTCTTTCTATCAATGCCGTGGCTAAACGCCCAACGGCTTCTTTGTGTTCTATAATAGCTGTTCGGGCTGTTTCGTGGGCTTTATCGACCAGCAACTTTATTGCTTGGTCTATTTGCCGTGCTGTCTTTTCGGAACAGTTATAAGATTTTTCGGTGATCTGTTTGGCCAAGAATAGGCTTTCCGGCTTGGATATGAAACTCAAGGGGCCGAGCTCGGACATCCCCCATTCGCAAACCATTTGATAAGCAATTTCTGTTGCTCTTTTGAAGTCATTTCGAGCGCCCGTCGTTTGCTGGTTCAATATGATCTCTTCGGCACATCGTCCGCCCATCAGTATGGCCAGCTGGCTCTCTAAATACTCTTTGGAATAATTATGCCGATCTTCAGCGGGAAGCTGTTGGGTCAGACCCAAGGCCATGCCCCTTGGTATTATAGTTACCTTATGAAGAGGGTCGGCTTTTGGTACTATCAGAGAAACCAACGCATGGCCGGCTTCATGAATAGCCGTTGTTCTTTTTTCTTCATTCGAAATAACTAGAGTTCTACGCTCACTACCCATCATTCTTTTATCTTTACCGAATTCCAAGTCATTTTGGCTGACTGCTTTTTTTTCGTGACGAGCGGCATTAAGCGCGGCTTCGTTGACAATAGCCGCCAAATCAGCGCCGGAAAATCCCGATGTTCCTCTGGCCACGATTGTCAGATCAACATCAATATCTAGCGCAACTCTGCGAGTATGTATTTCCAATATCTCCTTCCGGCCTCTTACGTCGGGCATATCTACTACTACTGTCCTGTCGAATCGGCCCGGTCTTAGCAAAGCGGGATCTAAAATGTCGGGCCTGTTGGTTGCGGCAAGGATGATGGTACCATCGTTGCCTTCAAATCCATCCATTTCTACTAAGAGCTGGTTCAACGTTTGTTCTCTTTCGTCGTGTCCACCGCCAATACCCGCGCCTCTATGCCGACCGACAGCATCTATCTCGTCTATAAACATAATGCAAGGCGCTCTATTTCTGCCTTGCTCAAAAAGGTCTCTCACCCTAGATGCTCCGATCCCGACGAACATTTCTACGAAGTCGGAACCGGAGATTGAGAAAAACGGCACATTCGCCTCGCCGGCGACCGCTTTGGCCAGAAGCGTTTTGCCCGTACCCGGCGGACCCACAAGCAGAACGCCTTTTGGCAGACGTCCGCCTAATCTCTGAAATTTTGCCGGCTCCCTTAGAAATTCAACCGTCTCTTGAAGTTCATTCTTTGCTTCTTCAACTCCCGCTACGTCTTTGAATGTTACTTTATTTTTACTTTGATTAAGTTTAGCTCTAGACCTGCCGAATGACATAGCATTATTGCCGCTGCTCTGCATTTGTCTCATGAAAAATATCCAAATAATCGCAAGAATAAGTAAAGGACCCCAGCCATATAAGATATTTCCCCATAAGCCGGGTTTTTCTTCTTTGGCATTGATAACTATACCTTTTTCGACTAATTGGTTGGCAAGTCCTTCATACTGATTCGGTACATATGTGTTGAAGTGAACGTTCGAAGTTGTCTGGCCCGAGATTTTGTTTCCGGTAATAGTTACGCTGGCTATTTGTCCCTTATTAACTTGATAGATAAATTCACTAAAGCTAAGCTCAATATTGCTCTGCCAATTGCTCGATGAAACCACGAAACAGGCCCCCGTTAACGCTGCCATCAGTATAAACCACCAAAGCAATGTTCTAACTGAAGTATTTTTCACTACCACCCTCTCTATTTATCAAGGAGCAAATTTGAAAGTATTAAACCATAATTGTTGGAAAAAGCCAAGTTATGTGGTATAATAGTTTAATGAATTATGAAAAAGGCAAAACCCTTTTGAACATATATGCGGGAGCTGGCGGGGTTGATGCCCAGGACTGGACTCTAATGTTATTTAGGATGTATCAAAGGTGCGCCCAGAAAAAAGGCTGGTCTTTTAATTTGCTTCATCAGTCTTTCGGTGAACAAAAAGGCGTAAAAAGCGCTTCAGCGGAAATTAAAGGCAATAACGTTTATAACATTTTGAAAAATGAATCAGGGGTGCATCGCTTGGTCCGGATATCACCTTTTTCTGCCAAGAAACTCCGACACACCTCATTTGCTATGGTGGAATTCTTGCCGGTGATAATTAATAACGAAGTAAAACTTAACCCCAATGATTTGAGGTTTGAAACATTCCGCTCCTCTGGTCCAGGAGGGCAGAACGTAAACAAGTTGGAAACTGCTGTGCGGGTGACGCATATTCCCACCGGCACTTCGGTTGTTGTCCAATCCGAACGGTCGCAAGCCCAAAATAAAGGGAAAGCTCTTCAGGCGCTTTATTCAAAGTTGGTTCAACGGATGGAAGCGGAAAAAACAAGCCAGATTAATGAACTTAAACCCCAGGTCTCAATAGAGTGGGGGAGTCAGATACGTTCATATGTCCTGCACCCGTATCAAATGGTTAAAGATCACAGAACCGGCATTAAGTCGTCCCAACCGGATAAAGTGTTGGACGGCGATCTCGACAAGTTTTTGATTTTGAAGTAAAATTCAGTTAACAATTAACAACTTCGCAAGTCCGCCGGACTTGCGAAGTCAATAATTAAAGTTGATTGAATTAAAAAACGTCTCAACAATTTATGACGGTGACTTCATGGCCCTAAAGGACGTGAATTTAAAGATAGGGCACGGCGAATTTATTTCTCTCGTCGGGCCGTCCGGCGCCGGCAAGTCAACTCTTCTACGCCTTCTTACAAGAGAAATCACTCCGCAGGAAGGCGAGGTCATATTGGACGGTGTTGACTTAGCTACTCTTTCGGGCGGCGAGGTTCCCGTTTTAAGGAGAAAGATAGGAACCGTATATCAAGATTTCAAGCTTCTTTCCAACAAGAATGCTTTTGAGAATGTCGCCTTTGCTTTGGAAGTGTGCGGAGTTGACGAAGACCAGGTTCACGAGGATGTACCAAAAGTGTTGAATATCGTCGGTCTATCTGACAAGACAAATAGCTTTCCTCATCAGATGTCCGGCGGAGAGAAACAGCGCCTTGCTATTGCAAGAGCTCTCATTCATCGGCCGAGAATAATTCTGGCCGATGAACCGACGGGTAATCTGGATTTAGTTAATACTTACGATGTGGTAAAATTACTTACAAAGATTAATGAGTTAGGTACGACGGTTATTCTTGCTACGCACAACAGAGAGGTTGTGAATATAATAGGGAAGAGAGTAGTTACAATGGAAAAGGGTAAGATAGTCCGTGACCAGGAAGAAAATGGAAAATACATTATCTAAATAATGAAAAAATCGCTACGACGGATTTTTCAGGTAGGGTGGATCAACTTCAAGCGGAATCGATACCTCAGTATCGGTACGACGGGAGTCATGGTCCTGGTGCTTGTATTGTTTTCCGGTTTGATGGCGGTTAACTTTTTGTCATCCGAAATCGTAATTAGTCTGCAGGAAAAAGTTGATGTGAGCGCATATTTCAAAACAGACATATCCGAAGAAGAAATACTGGGCATCAAATCAGAACTTGAATTGTTAAGCAACGTTAAAAATGTTGAATATATTTCCGCAGTCCAAGCGTTGGATGAATTCAAAGAAAGACATGCCGGAGACGCAATAATACAAGATTCTCTTGCCGAACTTGATTTTAATCCTCTCCAGGCCTCTTTAAATATTAAGGCAGACGATCCATCGCAGTTTGCTTCAATTGTCCAGTTTCTTGAAGCCAACCAATTCAGAAGCGTTATAGACAAGATAAATTTTTATGAAAACGAAAAAGTTATCGAACGGCTTCAGAGCATTTCCGGTGGTATTCAGAATTGGGGCTTTATTCTTACAATGATACTGGCGGTTATTGCTGTACTTGTCACCTTCAATACTATTCGGCTTACAATATATAATCAGAGGCAGGAGATAGAGATAATGAAACTGGTCGGCGGTTCCAATTGGCACATTAAGGCGCCATATTTAGTTGAAGGAGGATTATACGGCGCGTTTGCTGCTGCGGTTACAGCTGCAATATTCTATCCGACGATATTCTTTGTTTCTCCCAAAGTGGAATCGCTTATGCCCGGAGTTAGTTTGATATCGTATTTCAAGACTAACATGTTTCAGTTCCTGTTTCTGGTTTTCTTTGTCGGCGTGCTTCTCGGTGTTGTCTCGAGCTTCGTTGCGATAAGAAGATTCCTGAAAGTATAAACTTTATAGTTTAAACTTTTCAATTTCTAATTACTAAACGTCGACGTTGTAAAACGTTGTTTTTTAATGTAAAATACACAGAATAATGTAGTATGTGCATGTAATAAATAGCATCAAAAACCAAAAGAATTATATAGGCGTAACGCACCAGTCTCTTCGGCTGGTGCGCTGACGAGACGCATTGCCGGGTCGTCTAATGGTAGGACACATTCCTCTGGAGAATGGTATCGGGGTTCGAGTCCCTGCCCGGCAGCCAAGGTTGGAAGTATCGAGGTGACCTAGGTGCCTCAATATTCACCCAACTTGCTATTCAGTTAAAGCATACCGGCTGAGCGCCGTATTCAAGAACATAAGACCGTCGAAAGGCGGTTTTGTGTTGGTAATTTAGAAAACTTTTAAATACTCAGTAAAAATGATAAGTTATTCTCTAATCCATGAGAGAGAAAATCAGTAAAAAAATAGTACAACTTATAAAAAAGGCTTGGTATGCCGGAGTATCGGTAGAAATTAGTAGTCTCCACCCTTTTCAATTAGTAGAAAAAGATTTTTGGATTTACGGAAGGGTACCTAAGTTTTGGCTAGAGTATGGAAAATACGGATTGGGTATCGAGTGGCTAGATATAAATGGAAGTATGTTTGGCGGGCAAGGAACAAATTTATATCCTAATACTGGTCTATTAGACAGACTGCAAAGAAAGGTTCAATTCTCTGCTCATATTAGCTTTCCTAATATTTCTGGCCCTTTTATATATGCAAGTGGTGGAAGAATTACTTTAGATATTAACGGCAAGGGTGACTATTCTTTTTATTTGCCTGTCATTCTAAAGGGTTTTGACCCCGATCCTTCCCAGGGGATAGATCTTCAGAAGAAGCATTCTGACGGCATAAAGAGGGTCATAAAATGCAAAAGCGACCAAAAGAAGTACCATATGGAATTAGAGAATCTTTATGAGGGTCGGCGACGTAGATATGAAGATGCTTTGGCTCTAGAAAAAAGTAATGAATCGGGAATCGTCGAGCTGGAAGATGATAAAGTTCTAGACGGGGTTTTTGAAATACTACAGTCAGAGGATCCAGAACGAGTAGCATTAGATGAGAAATATAAAGAGCTGCTCGCATGGTCTGGCCCGTTATTACATGGCAGGGTTGGCAGAATGAGTGGCTTTGTATTTACGGTATATAGTGATGACCATCATCCACTCCATTTTCACGTTCTTCATCGAGGACGAGGAATTGATGCCAGATTTTCATTCCCACAGATTCAACTTATAAGTTATAAGAATTCAAAAAATACTATTGGGAGTAAAGATGTTGATCATATACAAGAATTTTTCCAGGATTCTGAAAATTTTAAAAAACTAGAAGCCGAATTAGTCAGAACCGGAAGAGTGGCGCAGCTTTAATTATTCGATTGTCAGTATTTTATCCTTTAGCACAATCCTGTTTTTAAGGTGAGATAAAATTTGTCGCTTTTCATCTGTTGTTCCTGACTTTAATACATGTTTGGCGTAATTCTTTATATCAAAATCCCGTAACTGGAATTCCTGTCTTTCTATTCCTAGCATAGCTCCGAATTTCTGGTGTCTTTCAATATCTTCTTTAAGGTGATTTCTCAAACCTAATTCATCTAAGGTCATTTTATCGATCAGACCAATAAGCTGAAGTACAAGATCTTCCTCACGGAGATATTGGACGGGACAATTAATATCTTTTGACCGCGTACATCCATAGTAGATATATACGGCTTCACCCCCGCTTTTAAGCGGTTTGTGTTTTTCTTGAGCAGTAACTCCTGCTCCGCAGTGTCCGCATCGCATGAGGCGTGTAAAAGCGAAGTCTTTGGATAAATAACGGAATTCGCTTTCTCGTTTCAATACTTCTCTGGCACGGAAATATAATTCTTTACTGATAAGTGGTTCATGCCGGCCCTTATACCAAGTACCGCTCCCGGCCGGATATTGAAACTCACCCATATATAGGGGAGTATTCAATATTTTCTGGACACTCGAGATCCATATGGGTTTATTGTTTACGGTTTTGAAATTTATTTCTCTCAACCATTTGTATACTTTTCTTCCACTCCAACCATCATCACCGACTTTCTCAAACATTTGCCTGATAATAGGCGCTCGCTCCGGATCTATCATTATATATCCCTTACGATCTGTTCTCATCTCGTTAAAGTATCCGGTTGGAGCCGGAGCTGGCCATAACCCCATTTCGCATTTTGCTCGCAATCCTCGTTTTACATTCACACCCTTCTGATCGTTTTCCAACTTGCCTTGGGCGCCAAGTATCATAAAGAGGAACTTCTCGCTCGGACTGTTTGTGAATCGTTGACCGTAGGTCCGCACTTCTATTAATTTTTTTTGATCAAGTAAATCTACTACGACTCCGAGATCTCCGGCGTTTCTACTAACTCGATCTGGTGCCCAGGTTAATATGGCATCAAACCTGCCCATACGGATTTCTTCTATCATTTTATTGAACACCGGTCTTTGGCCGGTATCTTTAGCCGAATGCGCTTCTTGTTTTACTTCAGCCACCCTTAAGCCCTCTTTTTGGGCCAACTGGAGCATCTCCTTGATCTGACTATCTATGCTCATGGTTTGTCGCTCATCCGATTCGCTTGATTTTCGGGCATAGAGACAATACCTCAAAGACTCCCTAAAAGCCCCTAAATTGCCTTCTTGTTGTATGTTTTCCATACAACAAGGGATGACGCAGACCTCCTATTAAGTCCAGACCCGACATATCATCTCCGCATCATTGCGTTAAAAAGGCCTCTCTCGTATTCATCTTCCTGTGCCCGGGCCAAATCTGCCTGCCTCTCATTTTTAATTTTTGGCTCGCTATCAACTATTTTAGGGATGGTGAATCGTCCATTCTCGTTGTCATCCGAGCTGACTTTCAACACTGCCATTACAAAAGCATCGGCAAGGTCGTCATGCTTCTCAACTCCAAGTCCGGTCAGTTGCTGGATAAGCTCTTCTGCTCCAGTCGGTGGAAATAATATCTGACCGTTTTTAATCATACTGGTTGTCATAGATAATCTCATTCTCTTGTCTCCGCCGTGAGGTACAAACGGCTCAACATAATATCCTTGAGCTTCAAGCGTTTGGATTAGCGCCTCTTGATATTGCACCTTCTCAATAACTATCCGTACTTGATCGTTAAATGTTTTAGAATGGCTTTTGATTGTTTCTTCTGTTTCAGGAAATGCGAGTCTCTTGTTTATAAGATTTGGAAGAATATATATCTTCAGTTCTTCGCCGTAGCCGAATACTTCCGCCGAAACAATAGCTGTATAATCAGCGCTATCTTTTGTACTGACAGCAAGATCAACGGCAAATACGGCATAGCGGTGGTCCCCGTATCCAAGCGCCGGTAGTTTTTTATAATGTTGTATCCATTCAGAATGCACTACCTGGCCTTCATCGGGAATAATCCGGAGCATATATTCTCTCTGCCAGGCGATTTCATTTCCGACTTTCCTTTTCTCGGCTTCAATTTTCTCGGGCATATCAAACTTGTCTGGCCATGCCAGTTTACCGGCGTCGTCCATAAATGGGATGGCTAAATATTTACCCTCGAATTGTCCAAGTTCTATTAACTTCTTCAGCTTCATTATTAGGGAGTCCTCGTGAAGCAAATTTCCTACTATAAATAACCGTGTATTCTGGTCTCCAGCCGGAATAACTTCCCCGGTCAGCCATTTGAATACTTTATCCCGGCCTTCTTTGGTCTTTACCGATTCCAGATTTTCAACGTCATCGCAAATTATCAAATCCGGCCTGAACTGATGGTGTCTCAATCCCCGGATACCTTGCTGGTATGAAGCGCACGTAATTCTGGCGTTGTATCTCGGTATGACTATTGATGCGGCCCGCCAACCGCTCTCATCTCTGAACGGTCCAAGATCTTGTTTTAAGAGTTCGTTTGTTTCAAGCTCGTCTTTAATATTCTTCATATACATTTCGGCTTGCTGGGTGGTGTGGGCAAGAACAAGAACGAATTTTTTCTTTTGAATTCCGAATATTGCCCAGAGAATATAAGACAAACTGACAATTGTTGATTTGGCTGAATTTCTAAAGGCCACAATAACCGCATGCTTAATTGTCTGATCTTCGGTTAGATTAAATATTTGTTCATGAAAAGGAGCGCTATGGTGACTAATGTAATGTCCAAAATAAATTGGAAAAAACCATTTATGGCTATTTCGAGCTATTGCTCTTCGAATGTCTGAATCATTGGTTATTTGGTTCATCACTTCCGGTGTTGTTTGTATCATTTCCTTGAGAAGAATCCGCCGATCCGGAAGCAAGTTTGAGAGCTTCCTCGACGACTGCTTTTTGTTCCGGCGTTAATTCTCGGTTAAGGTTGTCTATGTGAGCCGTAACTTCGACTCGGTTGTTGTATTTAGGGTGATGATGGCGAAGCCACAGCTGAATGGCGTGAAAGTTCCTATCTTTTATGAGGGAAACAAGCTGGCTTTCACTCATGTCGGTAATGAGGGCTTCACCGTCAAGGATCGCTTGCTCCGCCGATTTCTTAAAATCTTTATCCTCTGATTTCCAGCGGTAAAAAGTCGCTCGGCTGATTCCCGTTCTTTCGCAAGCAAGCTGAACTATCGGAATCTTTCTTAATTGCTCAAGGAGTAATTCTTTTTGATTCTTCTTCATATTTTCTTCGCCTTTCGGCCGGTTAGTTTTTCCCAACGGTTGATGATGACTTGAGCGTATGTCGGCACCTTTTCCATCAGATAACATCTTCGCTTCATTTTCTCGGCGGCGATAAGCGTCGATCCAGAGCCCCCGAAGGGTTCAATAACTAAGTCGTCTCGCTTAGTTAAGACCTTCAGATACGGAATCAGGATTTGAGTCGGTTTCGTGCCAAAAATTATACCTTGGCCGGAACTTTTTTCGTCGGCGGCTACGCATTCTATGTAGTCAGTAGGACAATACTTCTTACCTTTCTCATAACTTTCCCAATGGGGCTTGCCGGAAGTAGCGAATAAGGCGTTTTCATATTCCTGCTGGAATAACTCATCTGATTCTGGTTCGAGGTTCAGCTCAACATCACCGCCGGTTCCGACCAGGGCTATGTCATGCTTGTTAAAGAATTTATATTTGGCCGAGAAACCTTGTACGCGGTTTGGTAATCTCCAGACAATTGTGTTCCTATACTTCCAAAATTTCTCGAGCTCATTCCAGATTATCCGCAGGTTCTTGGGATTTTCAAACACAAGAATAGAAAAGTCGGGCTTTTGTATCTTGGCAACATTAGTCATCCATAATTCTGTGAAGTTGTCGGGCAGTTCGTCTGTCTCCAGATATTTGCGGTCTCGTTTTAATCCGAATCCTTCTGTTGCTTTGCCGTGTCTCTTTTTTCCCGTTAAGTACGATAAAATGTAAGGTGGGTCGCAGATGCAAGCCGATGCTTGCTCGCCGTTCATGAGTTTAAATACGTCGGCTTCAATTGTACTGTCCCCGCACATTAACCGGTGATCTCCGAGCTGATAAACATCTTGTTTTTGGACAGTTATGTTTTTGATATCAAGTTTTTTCAGCTCTTTAGCCAAATCAAATTCTTCTGGATTTTCTTCGATCGGAAATATTTCATCCATCTCTTCTGATGTGAATCCGATGTCAGCGAGGAATGCTTCGTCAAATTGAGCCAGTAGATTCCAGTCGAATTGGCCTGTATTACGATTTAAGCGAAGATTCAGCTCCTTCTCCTTGTCTATATCCGGAATGTTAATGAATACCACTGGGATCTCTTCAATGCCCAGTTCCTTTGCGGCGGCAAGACGCATGTGTCCGCCTATAAGAATGTTCTGCCGGTTTGAGGCATTATTGGCAATTAATGGATCGACCAGACCGTATCGCCGGATACTCTCCTTGAGCTGTTCAAGGGCTGTCCTATCCCAGGTTCTGGGATTATAGTCCGCATTTAATAACCTGTCTGCGGGCAGGTAGCTGATTTTTAATCCTCCAGCTAAGGATTTTGGCTTAGTAGCCATTTTGGTAGGCATTTTCTAAGGTAAATGCCGTTATCTCTTCGGGGATTAATAACAAGCCTTAGATTTCTTGTTATTCATCCCCACCTTAATTATAGTGACTTTTAGCCCGTTTTTACTCGGGTGTTAAAGCCACCTTTTTACCCAAAATTAGATAAAAAAATCCAAATCAACTTAGATCTGGATATTTTAATTATACTGTTATTTTTTCATTTTTGATGACCCCTTTTTTGGACCTATCTCAGACCCCTTTACTTTATCCCGGGACTAAGCTACAAGGGTAGACCGCCAAGGTCGATGGTGGTAAAATATCATTAACAACTTAATCGCCTAAACCCTTCAAGGGCCTCAAAACTCTTGACGGGCATGGCACCAAAATCCTAACGCATATCAACGGGCTTCTGCTCGGTCCTATGCGTTAGGTCTGCTTCCGAAAGGTTGCAGGACACCCGAAAGGGTGTCGCCGACGGAGGCCCTTTAATGTTTTTACTAAAAGAAAAATTCAAATCGTTTCTCGAGTCCAATGGCTTTCTTCCGTTATCTGAATGGTCTTCCTTTGAATTTGACCATGGAGACCCGGCTGTTGAAAAAGTAAACTGTATAAAAATAAAAAGAGAAGTCGCTGATAAGAGCGGACTCTATATCTACCTGAAAGACGACAGGGTTCTTTATATCGGCAAAGCTAAATTATTGCTCGGCAGAATTAAAAGCCACTACCACGAGTCATTTAAAGATCCAGGACATGTTAAAGCCAAACCTTGGCATGTATTCTTTTCTTCCAATAAGGGAAGCGTGAAGGTTCTATGGAAAGAGGTCGAGATAGAACAAGAAAGGCAGATTGTGGAAAAAATGCTTGAGTATGTGATTCCTTCAGAATTTATGGCTTTTAAAAATAAATTTGAGAAATAATATCTTATTCGTGACAAATAGGACTAAATCAATATGTCAGATGATAATAAAGTGAGTTCAGCGGCTGTCGGTGGTATCGTGTTCGTTATTGTTTTTGCCCTTATTAAAGGCCTTATGAGTTTATTCGGCAAATCGTCTAAAAATAAATCGGGCAAGACAGAAAGCGACGGGGCAGGACTCTCGGTCGGCGACGTTGTTTTATGGGAAGGAGAAAAATATAAGATTGAGGCAATTCAGTTAAATTATAAAGACGGAGAGAATCTCTATGCCGTCTGTCGTATGGAGCCGGCCGATAGCGTCAATATAAAAGTTAAATGTCTCAAAATATCGGCTAAGCCGGGAGAGTTAAAGAAGGTTAAATAATTTTATGGATGCTCAACAACAAGTAGAACTACAACGATTGGAAACTCAAAGAAGAACGGCTGAAATTAATTTAGATCAAGCCCAACAGCGCCTCAGGACAATAGCGGACAATTTTAGATCGGGCGCAGAATCTGATGTCCGGAGATACAAGGACGATATTAAGCGAATTGATGATCAAGTGCATAGGTTGATGCGGGAAAATAAGTAGAGAAAATCTCAAATCTAGGTTATCAACAAAATCTGCTCCTTGATTAGTTTTTTTGTAGCGTTAATCTTGAGTCGGGTCTCTAGAATTTTTAAATTCGGGTCGAATAGAGATAAGGTAAATACGAAATAATTTTCAAGCACTAAAGTAGCAGGGAGGAGCTGGCGAAACGCGCATTGGAGGTCGGCTGGAAATATTGTAATCTGGTCGGGCGCGCCCCGGAAGCTCCGGCGAAATAATGTTTGAAAAATAAAATGCCAAAAACTAAAGTAGTAAAGGTCATAGATGGAGACACTTTTCAAGGACAAAGAAAAACCTTTGTTAGACTAGCTGGTGTTGATGCGCCAGAAATTGGTACGAAGGGAGCTGTAGCAGCAAAAGAGTTCCTAGATAATCTTGTAAAAGGTAAAACAGTAACCTATACAGAGGATGCTATGTCTTATGGCAGGATAGTGGGTAAGGTAAAAGTTGGAAGCAAGTCCGTTAATAAAGAAATGAAAAAGTTTGTAAAGAAAATATAATAATTCTTCAACAACAAGCATAGCTTTTCCAACGGCTCACTTAAGTGGGCCGTTGATTTTAGCGAGAAATAGTGAGAAAATCTAACAGGATCTAACCTAAATGGATATGGAAAAACAAGTAATCTCAAAAAAAAGAGTTGCCGATCATGGGGAAGTGCTTACCGCCGAGCGTGAGGTGAATGCAATGCTAGGCCTCGTTCAAAATGAAATCGAACGGATTGATTCACGTTTCCTTGAGCCAGCATGCGGTACTGGCAATTTTTTGGTGCCAATACTTGAGAGGAAGTTGGCCGTAGTGAAGGATAAATATGCTAAAAGTCAATTAGAATTTGAACGGTACGTGGTGGTGGCTATTAGTTCAATTTATGGCGTGGATATTTTAGAAGACAATGTAAGTCAATGCAAAGATAGGTTGTTTAATGTTTTTAATAACATTTATAGTTCGTTGTATAAGGAAAAATGTAAAGACGAATGTAGAGAGACGGCCCACTTCATTTTAAGCAGAAATATATTATTGGGCGATGCGCTATCCCTTAAGACGGTCAGAGAAAAACCGGAACCGATTGTTTTCTCTGAATGGTCTTTAGTAAATGGCGGAATGATAAAACGAAGAGATTTTCAATATGCCGAATTAGCCGATTTTGATCCAAATAAGCCAACTTTATTTTCCGTGCGTGAAGTCTCTGATACCGGAGAGGCGGTGTTTTCGCCAATGCCAGTAAAAGAATTTCCCTTGAAGCACTATTTAAAACTCGATTATGAAAACACAAAATAATTACAATCCGGATGTTCTGTCATGCTTAGCAAACCTTAGCAGTGATGAAGTTTTTACACCTCCGGCTTTAGCTAATCAAATATTAGATCAATTACCTAAAGAGCTTTGGAGAGATAAAAATGCAAAATTTCTTGATCCTATGTGTAAATCCGGGGTTTTCTTACGAGAGATTGCCCAACGTCTATTGGAAGGATTAAAAAAAGAAATACCAGATTTACAGGAAAGAATAAACCATATCTACGGTAGTCAACTTTATGGTATTGGAATTACCGAGTTAACTTCGTTATTATCAAGAAGGAGCCTTTATTGCTCAAAGCAGGCTAATGGCAAGTATGCAGTCTCCACTATTTTTAATAACAAACAAGGCAATATTTTTTTTGAAAAAACTGATCATGATTGGAAGAACGGCAGATGTTCTTTTTGTGGCGCCAGTCAGTCAGAGTATCAACGTGGGGAAGGGCTTGAGACTCACGCGTACCGATTTATACATAATAAGTTACCTAATTTAATAAAAAATATGAAATTCGATGTAATTATAGGCAATCCGCCTTATCAAATAAGTGATCAAGGGCATGGCTCTAGTGCTATCCCTATTTATCACAAGTTTATTGAACAGGCAAAAAAATTAAATCCTAGATTTTTAACTATGATCATTCCTTCTCGTTGGTTTTCGGGCGGCAAAGGGTTAGATGAATTTAGGGCTAGTATGCTAAATGACGTCCGTATTAAGGAGTTGGTAGATTATTTTGATTCTACTGAATGTTTCCCGGGGGTCGATATTTCTGGTGGTATTTGTTATTTTTTGTGGGAAAGAGATTATCATGGTTCTTGTAACGTAACATCGATACAAAAGGGAGAGAAAACTTCTATCAAGAGGCCTCTGCTTGAGAATGGCTCAGATACTTTTATAAGATTCAATAAGGCAATATCTATTTTAAGAAAAGTTCGGGAAAATAAAGAAGAAGATTTTATTAATTTTGTTAGTTCAAGGAAACCTTTCGGTATTGGTACAACCATTAAGCCATCAAAGAAATCAAAAAACGGTTATATAAAAATTTATTCGTATCCCGAAAATGGGTTTATTGATAAAAATGAGATTACCCACAATTATGAATGGGTTAAGGATTATAAAGTTTATACAGCTAAGGCATATGGCGAAAGAGGAGCACTTCCTTATAGGGTAATAGCTAAACCATTCTTGGGAGAGAAAAATTCCTGCTGCTCAGAAACTTATCTAGTTATTGGTCCATTTGCAACAAAAGAGATTACTCAAAACGTTATTTCTTATATGAACACTAAATTTTTCAGATTTATGGTTCTTCTTAAGAAAAATACACAAAATGCAGCAAGAGGAGTATATAGCTTTGTACCATCACAAGATTTTTCTGAATCATGGACAGATGAAAAACTTTACAAAAAATATAAACTAACAAAAGAAGAAATCGAATTTATAGAATCTATGATTCGCCCAATATAATAGATATGGCAAAAGATTTTTTTCCACAAAGACCTGATATTAGCCCCACTATTTACGCCTATGAACTTATAGGCGTTGTTTCACATAAGGGCCTGCTAAAAATCGGTTATACGGTTCGCGACGCGCAACAAAGAATTGCGGAACAGTTAGGCACAAGCCGAGTGCCGCACAGAATTGTTCTCGTTGAAGATGCCATCAGGAGCGACGGCACTACCTTTACTGACCATGAGGTACACACCCATTTAAAGCGCCGTAGTGTAAAAAGAGATGGAGGCGAGTGGTTTAAATGTTCAGTGAAGGACGTTAGATCAGCTATAAATGACATAAGAGAACGAAAATTTAGTGTTGAAACTCGAGGACTAAATTTCACAATGCGTCCGGAGCAAAAAGCGGCGGTAGAAAAGACATCGGCTTACTTTTTGAGTTATAAAAAAGAAAATCCAAACAAAACTCCGCATTTTCTTTGGAATGCCAAAATGCGGTTTGGTAAAACATTTGCCACTTACCAACTCGCCCAAAAAATGGGTTGGACAAAAATATTGGTAATGACTTTCAAGCCGGCGGTTGAAAGTGCTTGGGATGATGACTTGAAAGAACATGTTGATTTTAAGGGTTGGCAATTTGTTTCCGCATCAGAAAATACACTTTGGCATAAAGATATAGATACGAAGAAGCCCTTTGTTTGTTTTGGCTCTTTTCAGGATTATTTAGGAAAAAATAAAAGCACTGGCGGGGTAAAGACAAAAAATAAATGGGTTCACGATACAAAATGGGATTGCGTTGTTTTTGACGAGTACCACTACGGCGCGTGGCGAGAAAATGCCAAAGAACTCTTTGAGGCAGAGGAAGAGAAAGAACAGAAATTTGCAGAAGGAGAAGGATTAGAAGAGTTTGATGAAAAAATATTGCCAATCAAAACGCAGGCGTATTTGTATCTTTCCGGGACTCCGTTTCGCGCAATTGCTTCCGGTGAATTTATTGAGGAACAAATTTACAACTGGACATATTCTGATGAACAGAGAGCGAAAGAATCTTGGAACGAAAAAAGCGCTCCCAATCCGTATGCTTCGCTACCGCGGATGGTGATGATGACTTATCAACTGCCTGATTCAATAATTGATATTGCTAATCAAGGGGAATTTAATGAGTTTGACCTGAATGAATTTTTTGCAGCCGAAGGTAAAGATAAAAAGGCAAAATTTAAATACGAGGATGAAGTGCAAAAGTGGCTTGATTTGATTCGCGGGGCATTTTCAGAAACGGCAATTGATAATTTGAAACTTGGAGCAAAAAAGCCGCCGATGCCGTATTCTCATGCCGAACTTTTGAATTTATTGAACCACACGCTTTGGTTTTTGCCGTCGGTTGCTTCGTGTTTTGCGATGCGAAATGTGCTCAAACAAAAGCAGAACACGTTTTATAAAGATTACGATGTTATCGTAGCCGCTGGCCACGAAGCCGGTATCGGCCTCAAAGCATTACCCCCGGTCCTAAGGGAAATGGACGATCCATTAGAATCAAAAACTATTACTTTAACCTGCGGGAAACTTTTAACTGGTGTTACGGTGAAGCCATGGACTGGGATATTTATGCTTCGCAGTTGCTCAACGCCAGAAACCTATTTTCAAGCGGCCTTTAGGGTTCAATCGCCATGGATTATCAAAAATCCTGATGGCAAATCGCCAAACAAGGAAGAAGTTATTAAAAACGAATGTTATGTTTTTGATTTTGCGCCAAACAGGGCGTTGCGACAAATTGCCGAATATAGTTGCCGTCTCAATGTAAATGAATCCAATCCAGAGACAAAAGTGGCTGAATTTATCAGTTTTCTTCCGGTGCTTGCCTATGACGGCAGTGCCATGAAGCAAATTGACGCGGCAGGAATTTTAGATATGGCAATGAGCGGAACAACTGCGACATTGCTGGCACGACGCTGGGAAAGCGCACTGCTCGTGAACGTAGATAACAACACGCTCAAGAGACTGATGGACAACAAGGCCGCGATGGACGCCTTGATGAGTATTGAGGGCTTTAGAAATTTAAATCAAGATATTGAAACGATAATAAACAAATCTGAAGCTGTTGAAAAAATTAAGAAAGAAACCAACGACAAGAAGTTAACAAAAAAAGAGAGAAAAGAACTTACCGAGGAAGAAAAAGAATACAAGAGTATGCGCAAACAAGTGCAAGAAAAATTGATCAAGTTTGCGACGCGTATCCCAGTATTTATGTATCTCACGGATTATCGTGAAAGGACATTGAAAGATGTGATCACGAAACTTGAGCCAGGATTATTCAAGAAAGTTACTGGTTTAACTCAAAAAGATTTTGAGTTGCTTGTTGGTCTGGGAGTTTTTAATAGCGCATTGATGAATGATGCAGTTTATAAGTTTAAGCGATACGAAGACTCAAGCTTAAGTTACACTGGCGTTAATAGACATGCGGGTGAAGATGTTGGTCTTTATGATACTGTTATTAGCACAAAAGAGTATAACCAAAATTTTGTAGATAGCCCCGAATCATTGTAGAAGCCAAAATTTGATATAATAAAAAATGTTAACTAAATAAATTTATGAAAAACATTGAACCACCAAGCAAAGAACACCTCGTCTCAATAATCGGCAATCTTCGTAAGGTGGCATGTATGAAAAAAATTAGAACGTAACCATATGCAACAATACATAATAAATCAATATTTTGTAAAAGATATTTTAAGTTGGGTTCAATCTAACGAGATTGCAATACCAGAGATTCAGCGTCCTTTTGTTTGGAGTTCAATAAAGGTAAGAGACCTCATGGATTCTATTTATAAGGGGTTTCCGGTTGGATACATCATTGTGTGGCGAAATCCGTCCGTTCGTTTAAAAGATGGCGGTTTATCTTCTGGCAAGAAAATAGTCATAGATGGACAACAGCGCATTACTGCTTTAAGGGCCGCCATTTTAGGGGAAAACGTTTTAGATCAAGAGTATAGGAAAATAAGAATTAAAATAGCGTTTAACCCTATTGAGGAAAAATTTGAAACATTGACGCCCGCAATTGAACGAGATGCTACTTGGATAAGTGATATATCAGAATTTTTAAAAAAGGAGGGTGGAGTTTTTGCTCTCGTGGAAGAGTATCAGAAACAAAACCCAAAGGTAGATTTGAAAAAAATCCAAACCAATATAGACAGATTATATTCAATAAAAGACAAACAATTGGGATTCATAGAGTTAAAAGAAAATTTAGACATAGAAACTGTTACAGAAATATTTATACGCATCAATTCTGCAGGCGTAGTATTGAGTCAAGCAGATTTTGCTATGTCTAGAATTGCTGCCTACGGAGATTTCGGCATAAATTTACGAAAGGCCATTGATTATTTTGCCCATACAATTAGACACCCTGAATTTATAGACAATATTAAATCTATGAATGATGAATTTAGTAATACAGAGTATTATCAAAAAATATTGTGGGCAAAAAACTTGCAGGACGATATTTATCAGCCTGATTACACCGATATAATACGAGTTAGTTTTACTAAAGAATTCAACCGAGGAAAACTGGAAGATTTGGTCAGTTTATTGTCTGGTAGGAATTTTGAAACAAGAACATATGAAGAAGCTGTTGTAGAAGAATCTTATAATAAACTTCGAGCTGGTGTGTTGGACTTTGTTAATCGCACCCATTACGAACGTTTTTCTATGATAGTAAAAGCGGCCGGGTTTGAGGTTCAAGAACTAATTCGTTCCAAGAACACATTAAATTTTGCTTATGTTCTTTATCTAAAACTGAGATCACAAGACTATGAAGATTCTGATATCGAGAGGATTGTTAGTAAGTGGCTTGTTATGTCACTATTGACTGGTAGATATTCTAGTTCCCCAGAAAGTCAATTTGATACAGACATAAGAAACATTATTGAACAGCGTGCAGAAAAATATCTTGAAGGAATAGAGAGGGCGGAGTTATCGGATACGTTTTGGTCAGAAGGGTTGGTGCAAGATTTAGTAAAATCTAGTGTGTCCAGCCCCTATTTAAAACTTTTTTGGGCAGCACAAGTGAAACTAGGTAAAAGGGGCTTTCTTTCTACTGACATAAAAGTTCGTGACATGATAATTCATCGTGGTGATATTCATCACATTTTTCCTAAAAAATATCTTGAAAAAAATAAGTTAAAACAGCGTGACTATAATCAAATTGCCAACTTTGCTTATACGCAAAGCGAAATAAATATTAAGATTGGGGCAAAATCCCCAAAAGAGTATTTTAGAGAGGTTAATAAGTTTTCTGGTATTTCAGATCAAAAAGAATTAGAAACTAACTTGAAAGAAAATGCGATTCCGTTGGATACCCTCACGGCAGAGGTCAGTGAATATCAAGATTTTTTAGAGGAAAGACGAAAACTTATGGCGAATATGATAAAAGAATATTACAGAAGTTTTTAAAAAGTTTTCAAAACTTAAGTTTTCGCTCTAAAAACTGGCTATTTCGACCAGTTTTTTGTATAGTTAGTTTTATGAGTTGTAAAAATTGCAAAAAAGTAATAGCGATTGGTGCAGTATCCATTGTATTAGTAAGTTCTGGGCCTTTATGCAAAGAATGTCTTGCTATCCAAGCACCAGATTTGCCATCCGGCAACGAATTATCCAATAAGACATATAAAATTGTTTATGATATTGCGTCAGATTCATCAACAATATCAGCTGGAACTATTTTTAAGGAAGTTAAATAATCTGATGATCAGAAGTAATGGCTGGCTATTCTCGCCAGTTTTTGTTTTAATTTGGCCATGAAAAATCGACAAGACAAGCCACTTAAAGACCATGTTCAGAACAAAAAGAAATTTATTCCGCCTTTTATACACAGAATACCCGGCATGAGCTTTGTTAATTGGCTAGACGATATTTTACCTGAAATTATATGGATTCAGTTTATCCTGAATAAATTCGGCGATAGAGAGGGCATAGGATTATTGGCTGGGTTCTCGAAGTTCTTATCGGAAATTACGGAGAAATATAAGGTGGAAGAAGAAGCTAGTGGACGAGAATTTAAATATCCTCATTTTAGTCTCCTATCAAACTATAAAAAAATACCCGAAGAATTAGAGGAAGATATTAGAGCTAAATTTAAATCCAGCTTTTATTACGAAAGATTTCTATGCGCCTTAACGCCATTAATATTTTTGTACCCAGAAATCCCGATTCGTAAATTATTTGATATTTCTGATGTTGATTATTCTTCTCACGGGGACTCCTTTTTGAAACAGGTAAAATTAACTGTTGCAGAACTTCTAAATAGGCGTGATAAGAAAGCCATGATACTTCAAACAACAGCAGTTTATATTGAAGGGGTCTCCGGCGCTTTAAAGATAGTTAGGGGTTCTGGTTTGGAAAAAATAGAAGATATTTTTGATTACCCGGAAACCGAGGATTCCAGACACATTGCATCTTCTGTCAGGGCTTTTGTAAGCACAATGGGGGGCATGATGCCAGGAATTGATAGGTCGTGGAGGTTATATTTTTGGCAGAGGGGGTTTAGTATCTCAGACTGCGATATCGTTGGTGAAGAATTGATTCCAGATAAACAAGTTGCCGAGGATCCCCATGAAGAGGCTAAAAACAATAGTGGGCCGCAAATTGATAATTACGATGAAGCCGTTATTTTATATCAAAATAGGGTCCAACAACTAATAACAGAAAGTCTGAGAGAAAAAACTAATCTAAATGAGTCTGATAAATACGATGTACTTTCTGGACTCATATCTCGCCAATATAGATTTGTAACCGCTGTACTAAATGGTCATAATTTAGCAACCGTGGATTTGGGCCAATTATTAATAAGAAGTATGACCGATACCCACATTCTGTTAGCTTGGTTTTTTAGATGTGGCAAGCTAGAAGATTATAGAAGATTCATTGATTACGGGTTAGGCCAAGAGAAGTTGTTCCTGGAGCATCTGAGGGCAAATAAAAAAGACGGAGACAGTGAGGTTGAAAAAATAATAACTAGCATCCATAGTTGGATTGAAGGACAAAAACGTGAAATGTTTTTAACTGTAAATGTCGGTACTTGGGCCGACAAAGACACTAGGATTTTGGCCAAAGAAGCTAGGTTGGAAAAGACGTATAATTCCTTATACTTACCAGGCAGTGCCATGGTTCATGGTTCTTGGAATTCTATAGCAAAATATAACCTTAGAACTTGTCTAAATCCACTTCACAAATTACACAAATTACCAGATTTTGAGCCAGTACCACACAGTGTACATATCATAGCCACAGCACTAGACTTATTTGATATGTCCTTTGACTTCTGGGCTAAATCACTGGGTGTATCAAAATCATCGGAGTCAATACAAGGGGAATTTTGGAATATAATACAAAAAAATAAATCAAACCAAGAATAAGTTGTCATCAGCCGTACAGTTGATAACAGAAAATGGATTCTTGGCAGACAGCAACCTAAAAAGGAATTGATCCATATCCCCGCCAAACGGGGACACTTATAAACACCAAGGCTTAACAGATATATAATATTGTGCTATGTTTAACATGTCCTTAGTCGGGGACATCAAAAATAATCATATAAAATTATGACCCAATTTTTGGATGTCCTCGGCGCTCAGCACTCTAGAGTTAGGCGATAATCTATCTTATTCTTCGCCAGAATAAGTTAAAGGCAGGCGGAAAGCCGTAGACCGTTCAACGTAGACGTGGTTGTCGGCATCGAGGACAATACTTCCTCACTTGAATTGAGGAAAGCGACAACTAGTTTGAAAAACCACAGCTAGTCCCGTGGCTTGGATAACCCTCGGGTTCGTCTCCCGTTAAAAAAGATTGTAGGGGGCCCATGTAGGACTACCGAGTAAGGAATTCAAGAGGAAAAAAGACGCGACTAGGCGTCTTTTTTCTTTTTATTTATACCCGTTAATAAAAGCTTGACTCCTCCGTTTTGGCACATAATATGTGCTATAATTCTTCCAATCGGACGAGTGTCGCGAAAAGCGACGCTTTTGTGCTAAACTAACCCCATGGGACAAAAATATAAATGTCCAAATTGTGGAGCGGTTGTGACAAAACTGCCAATCTCTGACTACAAAGAAGATGGCAAGACTTTTCATATTTCATACGTTGGGAAAGCTAAGTGTGATAAATGCGGTTGGGAAAGTAAACCCTACGGAGAAGGGTTAACCAAGGAAAATGATTCAGAACAAAATGGAGAAAGAAGTAGACGGAGAATAAATATGACTTTCCTAAAACAAAATTGGATAAAAATAATCTCAGCAATGATAGCTTTGGTCTTCGGGCTATATTATTTTCTTGTGATAGTGCCAGCCAGAAACCTAGATGCCAAAATTGCTGACTGTAGAATCCTTGGAAACGAATACAAGACGAAAGAAAAACAAAACAACCCAAATAGGGAGTTGATGTTTCCGACATGGACCCATAACCAAAATCTAGATATTTGTATCTATATGAATGGATATTATGAAAAAGAATGGTGGAATCGCTATATCATAGACCTCAAAAATGATGAGGTTGTAGTTTATTCCAATTATAAATATCCATCCATGAATGATGACTCAGATTATGAATATTCTTCTGGATTAACCGATCAAAAATACAAAGAGAAAAGGGACGAGCTTTTTCGTGGCGGCAATATCTTTACTGACTAAGGGTAAATAATTGTTTAATAATGATGATTTTCCTAAAACAAAACTGGATAAAAGTGGTGGTTATCGGGGCACTGGTTTTGGCTAATTTGGTTTTGTTACAACAAAACAGTACCTCGAATTTAGCTGCGATCTATGGCACAGAGGAGTGGCGACAGGCGCAAAGTTCTGATTCGGATTTTGACGAAGAAGAGTGGAACAGAAAAATGACTCAACGTCGCGAAGAGGGTAAAAGATTTTGTGACGAATATAACTATCCGGACGGAGCATTAACAAGCTGGCCAAAAGAACCACTTGAGGCCTTTGTTATCTGTAAAAGCGCCGAAAAGATAGGAGATTATATAAATGTTATCTATGTTTGGAATGACATAAGAAATCCTAATTCTGAATTTGATGCGACAATCGAATATAAGAAAGTAAACGACGTAAATCTTGCCGCCATAATGGGTGTAATGAGTACATCAAATTACTATTTCTTTTATGATGATGAATTTTTGGCTGACCTGATTGTTAGCAACGGTAAAAGACATGGTCCAAGTTATGAAATTATTTCAGATAAATTGGGTAGTCAATGGTTTGTTTCAACAGAACTTGGTAACAGCGGCTCTGATATGAGCGAGTATATAGATACTTGGTACTGGATAAGAAAAGATAAGCCCGAATTAAAGAAAGTTCTTGAATATCCATCAATCGGCGGTTTTGGAACCGGTTGGGGTATTTTTAACGACTCCGGATGGTTACAAAGCAGTTTCTCGGTTGAAAAATCTTTTAAGAATATCAATGGAAATTCCTATATAGATTTTGACTTCAGGCGTTTATATGAATTCGGGGATGAAGAACTTGTTTCGAATAAAATTTCAATGCGTTATCAGTGGGTCTCTGTGGCGAGGAATTTTGCGTACGTCTCGGGTAATTCCGGTTTTAAGTTGTCGGAAATCAATGGCGACAATGCCCCGTTATTTATACAAGAAAGAAATGAGTGTAACTACGATTCCTGGCTTTTCTGTATGTACGCCGACTTTATAAAAGAGTTTTACCAATCGCTTGCCAAAATTGCTGCCGGATCTGATATCAACAAAAAACAAGCGCTTGCCGAGATTTTGATTTTGGAATTTGACAAAGATACAGACGAAAAAGTAAAACAGGATTTGGAGTGGTACAACAACCTACCGGAAGTTCAAGATCTTTTAAATCTCCTTGGCGTAGTCAAGGGAAATCCAACCTTTAACGATGTTGTTTCCACTTGGTGTAATATTAGGAATTTATATAGTATCAGGAGTTTATACAGAGACAAAGAGATAAAATGGAATGCGGTGGTTTCTCCCAACGCTCACACGAGCGGTATCAGATTCTGGGTTATTGATAAAGAACATCCTGTTGGGTCGCACGAGAAACATGGTCATTTTTGGGGAACATTCCTGGCTAGCGCTGATGACCCTCGCTCAAAAGAAGATTTTTCTAATGACGAGGAAGGCCTACGAAAATGGGGTGAGGAATGGGACTCTAGCTGGGTTAAATATATTTTTGATGTATTCGGGAATATAGGCGACAACGATAGAGATAGAAATACCATATTTGAAGTAACGGCTACCGTTGATAATGTTATGTGTGAAGAAAAAGACAGCGACGGCCTTATCTATAATGACGGGGGATATGTCGAAACTTGGGTTAAAAAAATTAGAAAGCTATGACAAATGAGACATGGTTGTGTCTCAAAATAGAATTTTAAGACACGGTTTTTTATGTCTCATTTGTCTCATTTTGCCCCGACCAAGGAGCATCACTTAGTCGCTGGCAAAAGACCTCAAAAACCCTTAGAATACCCTCATAGGTCTCGTACTAGACCACAGAGTTCAGCCAAATTGTATGAATCGGAAAGGTTGCCTCGCGGCTTCGCCGCTCGGCATTGAATTTGGCGAGGATTTGCCAGTCATTTTTGAACGAAACCGAAACCGCTCGCTCCGCGAGCTGGGGGTTCGAGACCTAGAATCTTAAGTCAACATTTTCTGGGGATATCTAATGTAAGGCGTCCCTCTTTTCCAAACTGCGTAGACCCGGTAGAGTATCTTTCTGGCTGTAGCGACTGTAGCTTCTTTGTATCTCTTGCCTTCACTGATCTTTTTATCAAAATATTCTTTTAACTCAGGGTCATGTCTTTTGGCAATGTAAGCAGATATGTAAACTGACTTTCTAAGATAAGGAGAGCCCCTCTTGGTTATCTTGGTATTATGTTTTAAGCTGACCCCAGATTGCTTAACTTTGGGATCAAGACCGGCATAGGCCACTAGAGATTTGCCGGAATGGAATCTATTGATATCACCGATTTCGGCAATCAGAGTATTGGCGATAGTGGGTCCAATACCGGGAATAGAGATCAACAGCTTTTTAATGGTGTTGTCAG
>Ga0209542_10004859_pt1 | contig 27312 bp, 31 predicted proteins | sample RifCSPhighO2_01_FD_184028 | JGI IMG/M metagenome (GOLD analysis project Ga0209542, IMG submission 184028) | Soil microbial communities from Rifle, Colorado - Rifle CSP2_plank highO2_0.1 (SPAdes) (version 2) | ecosystem: Environmental > Terrestrial > Deep subsurface > Rock core/Sediment ...
AATTTTTGTATCTAAACGTTCTTTCTTTTTCATGGTGGTGGGTTGACTCCACCACCCCCTCATGCCTCTTCAAGAGGCAGAGGGTTATTTATTTCTTTCGACATTTTCTACAGAGCCTATGCCTTGATATGATTAAGAACGCGTGATACATAATCTTTATAAAGTCCATTTGGAAATCAATATATGGAGGTGTCCATATGAATGTATGCGACAAATGCAATAAGGTAGTAGCTATTTTGCTGTTATTGCTTGGTTTTGCTTTTTTGTTGGTTGACCTTAATGTGTGGAATTTCTGGGGTGTCAGTTGGTACACCGCTCTTTTGCTTTTGGCAGGTATAGCAGCCACTGCATCAGGAACATGCCCAGATTGCCAGAAAATAGCAAAAAGAAAGTAGAGTCTAATTCTAATTTTTTATCTTTTTTTTTCATTCAAAAAGATATATTTCACCTAGAGAAATGGGCTATGTCTAAAGCTTATCAATCTTCGCTGCCAATATAAAGTCATTCTCGTGCAGCCCGTTGATTTTGTGGGTGTAAATCGTAATTTTTGCCTTTCCCCAGGTAAACTCGATGTTCGGATGGTGTTGTTCTTGCTCAGCCAGCGCACCCACCTTGTTGACAAATTCCAATGCTTTCTTAAAGTCAGGAAATTTGAATTCTTTCTCTAAATGATGCTCCTCTATAACAGACCAGGTCAGGACTTTTGCTTTCAGTTTCTGTAGTTCGGCACCTTTCAACGGAGGAATCCCCCCTCTGCATGGTATACATCTTTTTTCCGTTAATTCCATGTGATTTTATGGGCTTTATATCTATAAAAAAGTGATGTTTTATTCAACCTATTAGAGATAAAGTTATTAAATAACACATATCATAGTCACAATATGGAATTGATCTTACTTTATTTCCTGTTTAATTTGAAACAGGATAAGTTTGGTGTTTTCAATGGCTGAAGCCTCAGTTTTAGCAGCATTTATTGGGGGTTTGGTATCCTTCCTAAGCCCCTGTGTACTACCCCTTATCCCAGGTTTCCTGGCTTATCTATCAGGAACAAGCCTTGGAGACACATCTACCATATCTCGCATGAAGATGTTCCTTAACAGCATCTTCTTTGTCCTGGGTTTCTCTTTAGTATTTGCATTGTTAGGTGTCTTGCTGAATACTATCCTTCAGTCTTCATCTTACGCAGTCCAAACATGGCTTGGCAGATTAGGTGGATTGATCATAATCATCTTTGGACTCTATTTGATAGGTCTCATAAAGATCCCATTCCTGCAAAGAGAACATAAGCTGAAAGTAAGAAAATTCAGCATAACGTATGTAACATCCTTTGTTTTTGGCGCTGCATTTGCAGTTGGTTGGTCTCCTTGCGTGGGAGCAGTCTTAGGCTCTGTATTGGCATTGGCGATAAGCCAGCCAGCATTGAGCTTTTGGCTTCTTCTTACCTATTCCATAGGTTTGGGCATACCTTTCCTTTTAGTGGGCTTCTTCTCAACAGAAGCTTTGAATCTGATAAAAAAATCAGAGAAAGTGTTGAAATACTTCAACATCATAGTTGGTATCTTACTGATAATCCTGGGAATATTGGTATTCACCAACAATCTTAATTTGGTTGCAAACTTTGGAGCATTGAACTGGTTCCTTTTACGATGAAATCAAAGACCATTGCGTTGATCATTGCAGGCCTCTTAATAGCGGGTGCCATACTGTATCTGGAAGGCCTGAAAGCAGCTCCGGGTAAATCTCAGGAATCAGATGCAGTAAAACCGACACAACAGCTTTCTGCAGCAAACATCTCTCCTGAGGATGCTGCACGGATAATACAGAAAGAAGGACGCTATAAAAAGTCTATTGAACTTGTAGGTATAGATGGTTACCTAAATGTTGATAACATAACTATTAACGGGCTAATCGGTAAGAAAGTCATTTTGATAGATTTCTGGACTTACAGTTGCATCAATTGTCAAAGAACGCTGCCTTACATAACTGCATGGTATGATAAGTATAAAGATACAGGTCTTGAGATTATCGGCATCCATGCTCCAGAATTTGAGTTTGAGAAGAAACGGGAAAATGTCCAGGCAGCAATCGACAAATGGGGTATTGGGTATCCAGTTGTCCAGGACAATGACCACGAAACCTGGAGAGCCTACCAGAACAGGTACTGGCCAAGGAAATATCTTATTGATATTGATGGCTTCATCGTGTATGACCATATCGGCGAAGGTGCCTATGCCGAAACTGAGAAGATAATACAAGAATTGTTGAATGAAAGAAATGAAGTTTTGGGCATGAAGGAAGACGTTGCTTCTGATGTAGTAGACATAGAAAGCAGCCGTGCAGGCTTTTTCAATACCCCTGAATTGTATCTGGGCTATGCATTTTCAAGAGGCCAGCTGGGAAATACAGAAGGATGGAATCCAGAGCAGGTTGGGTCTTATGTCCTCCCTTCAACCATGGTCAAGGACCTATTTTACTTAGAAGGCGATTGGTACAACCACGAAGACAGCATGGAATCAGTCTCTGATGGAAAGATAGTGCTCGATTACATCGCCAAGGATGTCTATATTGTTGCAGGTGCTGAAAACACAGTTACCATAACAATCAAGATAGATGGTATTGAAACACAGAAAATTAACATCTCTGCTGAGACATTATATACACTTGCATCCCTGCCAGAAGCAAAACAACATAACTTAGAGATAGCTGCTCCTCCTGGTTTTAGGATTTACACATTTACGTTTGGGTAAAAAGCTTTTTATTAGGGTCTGCATTCCCATCTGTATGGGCATAATCTCAGACTTTCGCAATAGGCAGAAAGCAAGATCGGTCATCGGTCAGATAGTGGAAGCTAACACTGGCGAGGATTGTGACTTTTTGGCATCCCGGATAACAGAAGAGATGGGGGCTATAGGCGTCCCAGTTAGACGAAGATCAGTCATCACAGACCCCCCATGCAGGGAATTGGGTCATGTTAATCTAAAAAATCAATACGAACATGTGGTTGTTGAGGTTGGGGGCAGAATTTTTGACCCAGGCTATACCGAAAGAGCATTGAAACCTGACCGATATCTAGAAGCAGCTTACAGGCCGCAGCCTGGAGTGAAAGTCGTTTGGTCAGATTAACTAAATCTACAAAATCTTTATATATGAAACCAAGATTCAGTTCTTGATGAACAAGCAGGCAATTCAGGCCGGGTATTTGTCAAATCATTAAAAGGTGGTGCAAAAATGACTGGAATCAATCTGGAAGGGAAGAAAGCTATTGTATTTGGTGTCGCTAATGATCAGAGTATTGCATGGCACATCGCCAAGACCCTTAACGATAATGGAGTAAGGATAGCCTTAGGCTACCAGGAAAGGGTAGAGCCATTGCTGAAGCCATTGCTTCCGCAGCTCAATAATCCATTGGCAATTAAGTGTGATGTTGTTGATGATAACCAGATAACTGAATTCTTTGGTCAGGTTGCCAAAGAATTTGGAAAAGTTGATATCTTAGTTCATAGCATTGCCTTTGCCAAGAAAGACCATCTGGAAGGTAAGTATTATGATGTTGACAGGCGAGGCTACCAGATAGCCCAGGAAGTGAGTGCCTATTCGCTGACTGAACTTGCGCGAAGATCAACCATGCTTCTCAGGGAGGGCGGCAGCATCATCACCATGACCTATCATGGCTCTACCAAGGTGTTGCCGAACTACAACATGATGGGCATTGCAAAAGCTGCGCTGGAAGCATCTGTTAGGTATCTAGCTAATGACTTCGGTCCCAGAGGAATACGGGTCAATGCCATTTCTGCAGGCCCCATCAAGACTTTAGCTGCTTCAGGCGTTGCAGGCTTCGACAAAATACTTGATGTCATGAAAGAGAAAGCTCCGTTGCGAAGAAATATCGATGCTGATGATGTCGCTAACCTTGCTTTGTTCCTAAGCTCGGATTTATCCAAGAACATCACCGGGCAGGTCATCTATGTCGATGCTGGATATAGTATAATGGGGTTTTAGGGCTTTCCAACCCCAGGATATTGTTGGAATTACTTAAAGAAAGATATCTCCTAAGTATTCTTGGATTAGAATATGAAACTCCCTCTTACGGGTCAGTGTTTCAAGTCCAAGTTACAGCAATATTTATATAACTATACAAGACCCCATTCTCATGATAAGTATTCCTAATGGATATATGCGTCAATTAGAAATCGTGGTTGCTCCCAATAAAGGTCTTGCTTTACCGTTAATGGAAGGTGATCTTATACGAATTGTTGACATTGAGGGTCAACAGGTTACAGACCTTGTCGCATTTAACTCAGGAGATATGACTGAAAGACTAAGTGGACCACAAACGACAAAATTAAATGCACGATTAAATTTAATACCTCCCAATATTCTATACTCGGATAGATGCAATCCATTACTAAAGATTACTTATATGTCAAATCCACAGGTACACTGTAATTTTGTCTATTCCCCCTGCGGTCCACGAGATAATGAACTTCGATTTCCAGATTCACACGCTGGTAGAACGTGTCTGGAAAACTTGGAAGAAGCATTAGCTCCATGGAATATTGAAAGAAAAGATTTATTAGAGCCGTTTAGCATTGGTTTAAACCTTAAGATCCATACAGACGGTACTATAGAAACCCTTGCGCCTGTTTCTAAACCAGGAGATTATATTGAATTAGAAGCTATGAGATTTATCGTTGTCGGTATTTCTGCTTGTCCCCAAGATAGAAATCAATGCAACGCTGGAAATCCAACTCCGGTAAGATTTGAACAGTATAGAAGATTATAGCTTTCCTTCCAGTAAGATTGGACTGACACTGCGAAAAGTATAAGCTCTGTGGAGTCCTCTTCCTATACGCAAGTGGGGAAACTTCGTCAGAAGAGTTTTTTTGGTGGCATTCAATCAAACGAACCAAGTGAGCAATTCAGAACAAGTAGTTAGGGGCACACTCAAAGGTAAAATATTAAGGGTAAGAATTAATTTATTAATTGAAATACCGAAAATATTATAACCGAATATATACTAATCATGTTATCATGAATAGGGAAAAGATTATTAATGATTTAAATGATTTAATAAAGATTGAAAAAGAATCTTCTGAGTTAAATCCTGATGATTATAATGATTTTCGAGAGTATCTAAAATATCGAGATTTGAAAAGAAATAAAAAATTCAATGATATCATAAATTATATTCATAAATCAAAAAATAGATTATCTAAGAAATTTATTAAAAATAGGTTGAGTAATTTATTATATGAAACCTTACCTAAATCTAAGAATATAGCGAGGGATATAGAATCAGAACTTAATTTTATGGAGACTATGAAAGAACAAGTATGGACTGTTGTTGCTAAGTTTGGTTATCATATGAATATTTTCCCAATAAAAATCCAAGATGTTTCTTTCTTTGATGTTACATACAAAAAGGACAGAGAAGAATTCAGAAAACATTTGAAGTTGGGTAAAACTATGTTTGCAGATTTAATTGTCAAGAAATCGGAAGACTTATGTTATGCTACAGTAAAAATTAATGATATTGATCCTGATAATGCAAAAGAGAAGGGTTTAGATAGGATAAAGGAAGCTCTGGATATCTTGGCTTATATAGGAGATACTGACACGAAAATATCAGACCCTGAAGAAATTTTTGCGTTTAACAAAGATCATGTCACTACAATAATGGTAAGGGACTTTATTTTTGCAACTGCGTATTGGGATTTGGCAATTAATAAATTTTTAAATTTGTTTCGAAAAATCTATACTCCTAAGAATCCTTTGATTGGTCAAATAAAAAGGGCGCTATATTTTTATAGAAGGGGTTACTCTGATAATGATGCAAATATACAACTATTATTTTATGCGATTTCTTTAGAGAACTTAGTTTGTTCTGATAGTAGATCAGAAAAAAAATATGATTTTTGTTTAAGAATTTCAACCATTCTTCACTCAAAAACTGATTCTGTAAACGTTATTCTACAAAGAATCAAATTTTTAGAGAAAATTTATAATTTAAGGAATGAAATAGTCCACCAAGGTTATATTAAGAATATAAGTAGCATTTTATCAGAAACAGAACTATTAAAACTTCGAAGAATATCAAAAAGGATAATTGATCATTTTCTAAATAAATCCAAATTAAAGAAACATAAACAGATTATAACAGGAATAGAATCTCAAAAATCTTATAAAAAGGAAAAAATGATTCTTAAGTTTCATAATTTTGAAAATGATTTAAAAGAAGAAAATATTTTCGATTATAGAAATTCTAAAGCCATTCGGGATATTAAGGCGGAATTTGAAAAATTATAAAGATATCTTATGCAAAACCATTCTTGAGTGTGCCCCTTTCTAAAAATAAATTTCTGCGAAGCAGACTAACTGTCCGAAGGACGAACTCCCCCGTTTATACCGTCGAGAAATGGAAATTTTATTGTATATAACCTCAATTATGCGAAAACACAAGATTTCGACTTCACAGGGATTAGTCTCAGCACCAAACCCAATCATGAACCTAAAAGAACAAACCCGCACTATAGCGGTATAAATACTTAATACCCTTCTTTAACCCTTAGGTTTCAAGCGTGAAACCAAAAGATATTTAAACTATGAGTTTACACATTTAAACTATGAGTTTAAAAGACCTGACAAAGAATGAGATGGGGTTTGTCTTGGCCATCTTCAAAAGTCCAGAACAAGACTACAATACCAGCGACATAGCAAGATTGCTTGACATAAGCGCTATGGGTGCTCTTAAGATAGCCAGGAGGCTAGAAAAGGAAAACATCCTCAGATCAAAAATGGTCGGAAAAGCAAGAGTCCACAAGCTAAACAAGGAAAATGAGTATGTGCAGGACTATGTCAGATTTTTGTTGAAACGGGAGGCAGAACAGGCTCCACCACCCATCAAGATGTGGATCACTGAGCTCAGAAAGCTTACGGCAGCAGATGCCGCTGTCCTGTTCGGGTCTGTTTTACGGAAGAAAGATCCGGAAGACATAGACGTATTGCTCATAACTGATGAAAAAAAGTTCTCCAGACTCAAAAAGGAGATTGAAAACACCAATCTTATAAACCTAAAAAGATTGCACCCGGTATACCAGACAAAAGTAGACATAAGAAAAAACATACAAAAACAAGATGCGGTTGTGCTGAATGCCATCAAAGGCATCGTAGCATTTGGTGAAGACCAAATCATTGATCTGTTATGAGTCACGCAAACAATAAGGTACAATGGTGCTTGAGAAAAGCGGAAAAAGAGCTGCAAGAGTCTAAGGTACATAGGGGGATTGTAAAGACAGGTGTCAATAAAGAAAAGGCCAAAGAGCATATGGAAAAAGCAGAACATTACCTCTCTGCAACCTTGTATCTGAAAAAAGGCAACTTTTCGGACATCAGCGCCAGCACCATCTTTTACAGCATCTACCACTGTTTGCTTTCCATAGCTGCAAAATATGGGTATGAATCCAGAAATCAGGAATGTACCTTTGCACTCATGGCAAGTTTGATTGAAGACAAGCTCATCAATTTGGACAAGGGTTGGCTAGTCAAGATCGCTCCTCTGGAATCAACCGAGGAGCACACAACCGTTAAAATGAGAGAACAATACCAATACGGAACGAGCGTCAGCCTGTCTGATGATGTATATGAAGAACAACTCTCACTAGCAAAAAGGATCATGGCTAAGACAAAGGAGATACTTGAAAAATGAAAGCATTATTATTTGATATGGATGGAGTATTAGTTGATGTCAGCCAGAGCTATAGGTTAGCCATAAAGAAGACAGCAGAATTCTTTATCAATAAAACCATTTCAGAAAAGACCATCCAGGACATAAAGAACAAACCAGGCTTCAACAATGACTGGAATGCCACAGCCGAGATTATCCGTGAAGCAGGCAAGAGATTGCCGCAAAAGAAGATCATAGAGAAATTCCAGGAATTCTACTTAGGAAAAGATTTTGATGGATTCATTAAGAATGAAATCTGGCTGCTTAAGAAAGAGGTAGTTGCCTCAATTTCCAAGGAATATCGCTTAGGAATTGTTACCGGAAGGCCAAGGATAGAGGCAGAATATGCATTGAAAGCATCAGGCCAGGAAGAATATTTTGATGTTCTGATAACCATGGATGATTTAGAAGCTGAAAAGCCGAACCCATTGCTCCTCAAGGTTGCATTGCAGCAATTAGAATGCAAAGAAGGGTATTATTTCGGTGATGTGGCAGATGATATGACCATGGCAAACAATGCCAATGTGATAGCAATAGGCGTATTGCCTCCAAAAGCTGACAAAGGCCTTAAAGATCTCCTGAAAGATGCAGGAGCATCATACATTCTTGAAGATATCAATAAACTAAAAGAGGTACTGACATGAGAAATGCAACTGTTACACGAAAAACCAAGGAAACAAAAGTCAATCTGACCCTGAATATAGATGGGTCTGGCAAGTACAGCATAAAGACGCCTATCAAGTTCCTGAACCACATGCTCGAGCTCTTCGCCAAGTTCGGAGGCTTTGACCTGAAAGTCAGTGCCTCTGGAGATATTGATGTTGACCAGCACCATTTAGTAGAAGATATCGGAATCACCTTAGGACAGGCATTCAGGAAAGCCTTAGGCTCAAAGAAAGGCATCCAGAGGAGTGGTTATTTTGTCCAGCCCATGGACGAAAGTTTAGCTATTTTCGCTTTAGATGTCAGCGGCAGGCCTTTCCTCAAGTTCAATGTGGAGTTTCAGGATAAGGTAATAGGAGACCTAAAAGCAGAGCTGGTTGAAGAATTCTTCCAGGGCTTCACAAACAACTTAGGGGTTGCTATACACATCCTGCTGCCCTACGGCAGGACAGACCACCATCGAGCAGAAGCTGTGTTCAAGGCCTTTGGTAAAGCCTTAGACATGGCTACAGCCATAAGCCCGAAGTTTCCGGACAAACTGCCAAGCACAAAGGGAAAGCTATGATTGCAATAGTAGATTACGGAGCAGGAAATATCCAAAGCGTGAAGAATGCGCTGGATTATCTCGGGTTTAAGTCTCAGATTACAGACAAGGCAGCAGTCATCAGGAAATCTGATAAGATAATCTTTCCAGGAGTCGGCTCTTTTGGCGATGTCATGGCTTCAGTAGATAAAAAAAATCTGAGAGAGGTGCTCATTGAGGCTGCAGCAAAGAAACCTTTTCTTGGCATCTGCATAGGCATGCAGGTTTTGTTCGAGAAAAGCGAAGAATCTCCGGGCATCAAGGGACTGGGCATTTTCAAAGGCTCTGTAAAGAAATTCAGGACAAGCCTTAAAGTTCCGCAGATCGGTTGGAATGATATCGCTATACAGAAAGAAAGCATATTGTTGAAAGATATTCCAGAAAAATCATTTTTCTATTTTGTACACTCCTACCATCCTGTTCCGAAAGATAAAAGCATCATCCTGACATCAACTGAGTACGAAGAGGAATTTGCCAGCGGTGTTGAACAGGGTAATATTGCAGCTTTCCAGTTCCATCCTGAAAGGAGTGGGGCATTAGGACTAAGATTATTGCGAAACTTTGTGATATCATGATAAAGGCCGTACTGTTCGACATGGATGGTGTCCTCATAGACTCGCATGATGCATGGTTCCATATTTTCAACCGCGCTTACAATCATTTTGAGGGAAAAACAATAAGCCGGGCTGATTTTGATAAGCATCTGTGGGCAAAGGCCTTTGACATAGTAGCAAAAGACCGTTTTACAGTCCCGCTCGAAAAGATCAGGCAGTTTTATAGGGATATATACACAGAATATAGAGAAAGGCTGGTAATAATGCCTGAAGCTAAAAACACCTTAAGCATGCTGCAGAAAAAAAAGATTGACTTAGTTGTTGTTTCAAACTCTCAAAGAGCTATAGTAACTAAAGTACTGAAAGATGTCGGATTAGTTGACTATTTTAAATTTTGTCTTGGTGGAGATGATGTCAAGAACGGAAAGCCATCACCAGACATCTTGATCAAAGCGCTTGAGCAGCTAAATCTCATTCCAAAAGACGTGATTTTTATTGGTGACACTATTTGGGATAAGATGGCAGCGGAAAAAGCAGGCATCAAATTTGTCGGATTTAGATTAGACGGCAACCGTATAGAGGCATTGCCTGCCTTAGTGGGGATGGTATAGATGCTCGCTAAGAGGATTATTCCCTGCATGGACATCGACAATGGCAGGGTTGTCAAGGGAACAAACTTCATCAATATCAAGGATGCAGGAGACCCTGTTGAGCTTGCTGCAACCTACAATAAGCAGGGTGCTGATGAGCTTGTCTTCTTAGATATAACTGCTTCCCACCAGAAAAGAAAAACTATGGTTGATCTTGTTACTGCAGTTGCCAAGAAGATTTTTATACCTTTCACAGTCGGAGGGGGCATATCAACAATCGCAGACATCAGAGCGCTATTGAACGCAGGCGCTGACAAGGTGAGCATCAACACTGCAGCAGTAAAGGATCCCGCATTTATCAAGCAGGCATCAGAGAAGTTTGGATCACAATGCATAGTTCTGGCCATCGATGCAAAAAAGAATTCAAAGATGAAAAATAAATATGAGGTTTACATCTATGGGGGCAGGCAGCCTACTGGCCTGGATGTTATTGAATGGGCAAAAAAGGGCTGCATGATGGGCGCAGGAGAAATCCTCTTGACTTCCATGGACCGGGATGGCACTAAGAAAGGATTTGATTTAGAGCTTACCAGGAAAGTGAGCGAATTAGTGCCTGTTCCAGTCATCGCTTCAGGTGGCGTGGGAACAACAAAGCATTTTGTTGAGGCATTTACGCAAGGAAAAGCAGATGCAGCCTTGGCGGCTTCAGTATTCCACTATAGCACATTTACTGTTGACCAGGTTAAGGACGCATGCAAAAAGTCAGGGATCGTGATGAGAGCATGATATACCCCTGCATAGACCTCTTAGGCGGGAAAGTTGTCCAGCTTGTCCAGGGAAAAGCAGAAAACAAAAAGGTAGAGATCGAAGACTATGATGAGCTTATTAAAAAATTCAAGCCTTTCGGTTCAATTCAACTCATTGACTTGGATGCGGCCATGGGCAAAGGAAACAACTATCTATTGATCAAAGAGATACTAAAGAAAATAGAGTGTAGAGTAGGCGGCGGCATCCGAACAGTTGCCAAAGCAAAAGAGGTTTTAGGGTTAGGAGCGATTAAAGTCATCATCGGCAGCTCTGTTTTCTACAAAGAAAATGGTGATTATAAGATAAATAATGATTTTCTGAATAACTTAATACAAAAGATACCCAAAGAGAAGATAATAATCGCTATCGATTCCATAAAACAGGAGATAGTCATCAAAGGCTGGAAAGAAAATACCGGTTTAAATATTTTTAAGACAGCAAAATACTTAGAATCGTACTGCTCCGAATTCTTAGCCACCTATGTGGATAAAGAAGGTATGTTACAGGGAACTGACCTTGATTTCTTCAAAAAGCTAGCAAATACAACCAAAAATCAGATCACCGCAGCTGGTGGGATTTCTACAATAAAAGAAATCAAGGAATTGGAAAAAATCAACATAAATTCAGCCTTAGGCATGGCAATCTATACCAATAAGATAGATCTTAACGATATTTTACCATAAGGATTATATAGTAATACTCTGCATTCTAGGTCATGGAAAAAGAACCGGTAAAAAACAACGAGAAACCAACGCTTACTGACGATCAAAAGAAAGAATTACTTAAGTTATCCGAGATAAGCTTATGGCTTGACGACTATGATGATATTTTCTCTGACTTTGATCCAAGGCCCTATCCGCAGCGGGCTCTTTCAGACGATTTTCTGCGTGAGGCAAAAAAGGCAAGCAGAGACAAGAAATCAGGCAGGATAGAGCTAAAACTGCTTATTCCATCCGCAGTCAGGGATCTGCAGCACGAATCTATCGTAAAAAAAAGGCTGAGAGACCATTTTAAGAAGCATATGGAATCATCCAAAAAGGCCCACTGGAATCTCATACGGCAGGGTTTATCTTTTGTGGCATTGGGAATACTCTTGATGATTATGGCTACATTTATGCTTGTTTCAGATGAGGAAACCAACTTTATGCGGGGATTCTTCATTGTGCTGCTTGAGCCTGCAGGGTGGTTCTTATTTTGGGAAGGGATGCATCTGATTGTCTTTGAATCAAAGGAACATTTGCCAGAACAGGATTTTTACAAGCAGATGGCAAACTGCGAAATCACGTTCCTGACCTATTAGGAAAGCTTTTTAAATAAACTGTAATTTCAGGAAGTAGGAGGGATTTATATGGCAAGCTTTAAGTTATGCATCTCAGAGAAAGGAACTTCTTATCAAAAGGAAGTGAAGGATGAGCAGGCAGCTCCATTTATTGGCTTGAATATAGGGGAGAAGGTCAATGGGGACGCCATTGGTGCCAGCGGCTATGAGCTTCAGATTACCGGCGGTTCAGACCATTGCGGATTTCCTATGCGTTCAGGTATCTTGGGTGTGAGGAAACGGATCAGCCTATATGGTGGTGTGGGGTTCTCAGGATTAGGTAGAAAGGGTAAACGCATGGACGGCATGAAGAAGCGTAAGACTGTATGCGGGCATAAGATCAATGAGACCATCACTCAAATAAATCTTAAGGTCATTAAGGCTGGCTCAAAGGGGCTTGCAGATGCGCTTGGAATTCAGCCTGGTGAGGCTAAAGCAGACAAGTCAGCGAAGAAAGATGATAAAAAAGCTGCTGCTCCCGCAGAAGCTGCCGAGAAAGCACCGGAGAAAGCCTAAGTGCCTATGGTGAAGAAGAAAGCCATAAAATCATCGCTCGTAGATTCTCAACCAGTAGTCAATATTGGTTTGGTCGGTCATGTTGATCATGGAAAAACAACTCTTACCGAGCAGCTCAGTGGTAAGTGGACTGATACCCATTCTGAAGAGATAAAACGCGGCATCACGATACGTCTCGGCTATGCTGATGCAGTATTCTATAAATGTGCTAAATGCAAGGAGTATACTACAAAGCCAAAATGCCCTCTCTGCAAGGAAGAGGCAAAACCAGCCAGAAAAGTGAGTTTCATTGATGCTCCTGGCCATGAGTCGCTTATGGCAACCATGTTGTGTGGTGCGGCTATCATGGATGGCGCCTTGTTGCTTATAGCTGCAAACGAAAAATGCCCCCAACCCCAGACCAAAGAGCATCTTATGGCTCTCGAGATAATCGGCATAGATAATGTGATTATTGTTCAAAATAAGATAGACCTCGTTTCAGAAGAAGATGCATTGAAAAATTATGACCAGATTGCTGCTTTTCTGAAAGGAACCAAATTTGAGAAAGCTCCCATAGTACCAATCTCAGCTCAGCATGGTGCTAACATAGATGTGCTCATCCAAACCATTGAAAGGATTATCAAGACTCCGGAAAGGGATTCTACACTTGATCCATTGATGTTTGTAGCGCGAAGCTTTGACATCAACAAGCCAGGAACAGAGATAAAAGATATCACAGGCGGGGTCCTGGGCGGAGTTCTAAAGCAGGGATTGTTTAAGGTAGGTCAGCAGATAGAAATCAGGCCTGGACTGAGTTTCGAAGAGAAGAACAAGAAAGTCTGGAAATCAGTCAAGACATCAATAACAGATTTAAAGACAGGCGGCGTCAGCGTCGATGAAGTAATACCCGGAGGCTCTATAGGTGTTCTAACCTCATTAGACCCTTCCTTAGTTAAGGCAGACAGCCTTGCAGGCAATGTTGTGGGGCTTGAGGGCAAGCTGCCTGATGTACTGCACGAGCTTCCATTACAGATTACACTGCTAGAAAGGGTTGTCGGTGTTGAACAGGACCTTACAGTACAACCTATCAAGATGGGCGAGCCTTTGATGTTAAACGTCAATTCCTCTGCAACCGTAGGATCAGTGACTAAAATGAAAAAAGGCATTACGACATGCACACTGAAACTGCCGGTATGCGCTGAAGCCGAATCAAGGGTAACGATTTCCCGGTTAGTGGCAAACAGATTTAGATTAATAGGGTTTGGAATTATTAAACTTTAAGATTCTTTGTACTCTAATCCGCACTCTGGGCATTTGAAAAAATTAGATCTGAGATTCTTCATGGTGCATTGGCAGGTATAACAGAAATAGTTATGGCCCCCCATATCATGGAGAACTATCTCTTCTGCACCAGGGTCTTGTTGCATCATAGCGCATCCTCATAGCCTTGCATGAATCCTGCTTCGCCAGCATCCATGCTATCATCATCTACCTGCATTTCTCTTGACTCTTCATTATACGGGTCATCTTCGATTATATCTTCCTCATCCATACAAATCCCCTCAGAGTAGCTACGAATCAGCCTATTTTTATATATTTAACGCTTAAGTTTTATAAATAATATATATTACCTGACTTATTTATAAAAAAGGAAAATTTTATAAATGATATCAACTTCCTTATATCTCCTTATAGGGGGTACAAAATGAAACGGAAAGTAATCCAAATAGCAGATTCTACACAGCTGGTATCACTGCCAAGAAAGTGGGCCCAGGCTCATGGCATTAAGAAAGGGGACGAGTTGGATGTACAAGAGGAAGGCCCCAAAATAATCGTGAGCACAGAAGATGGTGCAGCTATCAGGCGATGTGAGATCAATCTAGACAAATTGGACCCTATTATCCCTCGCGTTATGCATGGCCTGTACAAAAAAGGGGTTGATGAGGTAACCCTTCATTTTAGCAATCCCCAATTTTTGGATCCGGTGCAGAAGATTCTGAGAGAAGATCTCGTCGGTTACGAGATTGTGCAGCAAGAACGCAATACCTGTCTCATCAAGGCAATTGCAGGGGCCTCTCAGGAAGAGTTTGACAATATGCTGAGAAGGACTTTTGTGGTTCTGGACTCGATGGCAAATGGGGTATATGAGTCAATGGTATCAGGCGATAGCAGCAATATGACCAATATACGATTTCTGGAAACTAACAACAATAAATATACTGGCTTTTGCAGGCGTTTGATTAACAAAAAAGGTTACAGCGACTATCAGAATCTTACTTTTATGTACTGCACTGTTGAAGAATTGGAGAAACTTGCAGACCAGTACAAATACCTATGCGACTACTTCATCCAGAACCCTAAGAAGATAAAGTCAATAGACAAATCAATCATGGGTGTATATAGGCAGTTAACGGAGATGGTCAAACAGATGCATACGCTATTCTACAAATATGACATAGAATCCGCAGTCAGTATATTTAGATTGCGAAGACAGCTTGTCGAACAAGTGTTGAAAACTCTTGGTAAGTCCCATGATGCCTCTCTTTCACACTATGCAATCAATATGATCCAGTTGGTGGCGAATCTAGTCAGTTTCAAGATGCAGATGGAGTTGTAATTATGCCTGTTTTTTCATTAACTCTGCTGCTCTGAGGTACAATGGATTTAATGTGATCTGCTCGGCAGGATTTAGCCTATCCCACATGAATCTGACTTTTTCCCTCACTGTATCAAGACTGCTCTGATGCTCTCTGACATAAGTGGGGAGATTATCTTGCAGGAAACTTGCAGTATCAGCAGTCTTGAGGATATTGGCCTCGACATGAAGTATATTGCTCCTATCAGCGCTGCCTGTTTCGTGAACCCTAACAAGATACATCGCATCTTCAATTACGTGGGGGTCTGCATCCCATTGTGTTCTGAGAGCCTCACCAAGAATCTCAGCGCTTCGAAGTGGATGCGCAGCCTTATACGCATCATATAACACTCTTCTAACCCCTAACCATCTTTTTTTAAGGGGATTTGATGATGGAACCGAATCCATTCGGACTGAATAAAAAGAAGACCATTCTTTTTCGGAGACAGCTAATTCAGATATCGCCTGCTGCACTTCCCTTTGGTGATAATAACTGCACCAAGAAGCTTCCGTTATGTTATCTTCAAGTCCGAATTCTCTTTTAGTGACCCTTTTATCTGGAAATGCCCGATCCAGGTCATGATGTAGGGATGCGATGAGGACTGCCTCACTAGCATTGGGCATAAGTTTTAAAACCCATTCCCTGGTGTTGGCTGCGTGCGGCTCCAGATAGTCTTCAGGTCGGGTATCTCTAACTTTGTCAGCGACATAATCCCTAACCCGTTCAAGTAGGGAACGGCGCAATAACTGTTCGTCATCCAATGTTGCGTCCAACAACTTTTCAAAAGTGAGCTCTATGTGTCTGAAACAGCAAAGCTGATACAAATCCTTCATCTCAGCACTTCCTTCCGTGGTCACAATGGGATAAGCTCTTCGAGAAAATTCAAGGAAAACATCCCGTTTACCATTCTTAAACATCCGCTTACCGTTGACCGAGATGTCCAGATCAGGCCCATCCTGAGTTAGTTTGACCTTACAGTCATCACCAAAAGAGTATTCTTTCCCCCGATGTACTCTAAGACGCTGGCTTGTTACTTCCCCTAACAGTCTCGCTGAATTAACTACTTCCAGAATGTGATACTCCAAAAAAGTTTGTTGGTCAGTCATGTCCTTATGATTTTGATAAAACCTATTGAGGGCATCCACAAACCTCCGGGCTTTTGCTTCGCCTCCTGGAATTTGGTCCAATGCCTCCTCCTTGACCCTCCATCTTCGTCCATCGCTTTGATACTCTCTTATACTCGATTTACGCACGATATTCTGGCGGTAAGCTTGGATAACTATACGCGCAACATCATCATCTTGTAGATGGTAAACATCGTGAATGGTGCGGCTGCTCTTTCGATATTGGGCAATTGCTTTGTCAATCTTGTTGGGGGCAAGAGCGCCCATCTCAGCAAGGGTCTCCTCCATATCTTTAAGGTCTTGACGATAGAAATTAATCCTATGCCTTACCCATCCTGCACTTCTGCCCAATATGACTCTAGCATAGTCTTCTTGTATCTCGCCAAGGTCATGGTCATACTGATTTCTGATTTGTTCATGAAGTTTTGCAGAGTCCGTGATGCGGAGTTGCGCAAGATCTTCTTTCACCTGGTGTATAGTCTCATCCAGATCTGCTACGCGTTGCCTGACCAAGTCTTTACCAACATCTGAGGGATATTGCCTGATCAACCTGAATTTTGATCCCATTAGCAACAGATGCCTCAGATATTGCTCCTCTTCCACGCGAGAATTTTGCGTGAAAAGTGCTCTGTCATGAGCCTTGTCTTCAAGGAAATGAGTCCACCGGTAGCATTTCGCAAAATCAATGGATGTGTAAGTATGATGAACCAGTTCCTTGACGCTGAGACCCCTGGACCTGCCGAACTCCAACACATCATCGAAGGTACCACGAAGGACACCAATATTAAATATCATGTCGCCCCAATTACGATCAAAATATTGGACATACCCATCCGGCATGTGCATACCCATATCCACCGCAGGAACAGAATACCTCAACCCGGCCCGGTCTTCACTGAAGAAACCATCAAAGAATTGGAGAAGTTCACCTACCGTGTTAAGATTATATGCCAGTTGCATGTTGATCCTATTAGGTATCACAAAATCAGGAAGTGAAATTGGAAATGCCTGTAGGAATGCGAGGTATTCATTTCTTAGTAGAATTGTCTCCCCTTTGAATTCAGCTGCCACATGATCTCCCTGCCCAATCCTTGTGTTAATCTCTGGAAGCAAGCTGAAGAAACTAGGACCGACCCTATCTTCTAAGATGGCAACCGGGAGGTTGGCATGAAACCGAGCGGTTGGAACCCGCAGAGATGGTATCTGCTCTGCCAGCCAGGCTCTTTCACCAGATGCCAGTAATCTGATGTCAGCAGCTTCAAACAGGGAGCGATACACGGATTTAAGATATGCTGCAGCTCGTTGCCTGCTGGCAGTATCACTCAGCCTGGATTCGGAACTGTATCTCCTATTTCCGCCTTCATCAACATAAAATCCCCTCTCGAGAAACTCATCCACTCCGTTGAGGCCACGTTCGACCAAGACTGCACATCCCCGATCATGCAATTCAGAAAGTATAACATACTCAACTGCCGCCCGATGCAGATCTACATATTCCTTGACAACAGTTTTCCCAATAAATCTCTCTTCCGGAACCAAGATCTTACCTGTTGCTCTCACGAAATATGGCTTAAAAGAATCCTCAATCCCATGGATGATGTCCTCCTGCGCTTCAGTTCGGGCCACGTTCCTTTGTCTCAAGAAATTGAATACCAATGGTGGCAGCTCTTCAGGTTCGAACGGCTTTCGAACGTAGGGTGCTATCTTTCCCTGCGAAAGTGCAAGAATCATATAGTCCGGAATGGGAATCCCATAGGGATGCGGCATGAATGGCATAAGGATCAGTTTGGTGTTTGGATGGCGATCAATCACCTCATTCATAAGTCTCTCCGAAGGTAAATCACTAGTAGAGCTTCCAAGAAAAACGACGTCATAGTACCGTTCATCCATTAGGTGAAGTGCTTGTTTACCACTGGGAGTGACATCAACAAATTCGCTTCCGAATGTGCTGCGAATCATCTCCTGGTAATAACCTCCATCGGGAATCTCAAGGTGTCCAGCAAGCTCTTCAAGGGGAAATTGGTTCTCAGAAATGACTTTACCCAAACTCACTATATCAAAATGTGTTGGTCCAAGCCGTACCTCTCTATGAAAACCACCGTAAAAGGCAATGGCTGGGCTATCGTCAACTACCAAGAAGCGTGGCTGCATAGATCGTATCTCTTCAGCAACTGATTCTTCTAACGGCCGCAACGGTCTAAATTTTGACATTTTTTACTACTCAAGAGACATTACTTTATTTATAAAGATATCGTTGATATCAAGAAGAAGGTTTGCTGGGCACAAAAGAAGACAATTCCTGCCTGGCGAATGGTTTTCGTATGTAGTCAAACACCTGCCTATGCGAGCCGGCTGCTTCCAAGATATAGGGGGGTATTGGCGCTACATGATCCTGGTAGGGCATGGCAACCATCCTGATTTTTCTTCCTTTCTCACTTTGTTTGATCATATATCGAACCAAAAGCTCAGGGGGTGGCACATCCAATTTCCCTAATTCCGTATTAAACAAGGTTCTGGTTGCAGTATCCAATTCTCCTACCTCAGTCCCCATGAACAAGACATCTATGCTTTGCTCCAGTAATAAGGCCACTGCCTGATTAATGTCAGCGGCCTCAGTAACCTGTCCAGCAGGTGAGAAATAATCTTTTATGATCTCCCTATAAGTACGTCCATCGGGAATTTCAAGTGATCCAGGTGCCGCTTTGACTTCAACACCTTGATACAAGTATGTTCCTGGTTTATCTTCCACCGGTGACACAGCCTTGTATCCAGATCCCACCAGAATCATGGCAGGACTGTTGTCTACCACAAGAAACCTACCAAGCCCCATGCCTCCAGTAGACATAATTCTATCTTCCACCCCATTAGGATTTTTCATATTTCCCACTATCCCGTAATAAACAATTAGAAGTGGCATATACTTTTTAAAGATATCGGCTGTCATGAGGAGACCTGGTCGCCGGTCCGAAATCGCAAAATTTAATAATACATTCCAAATTTAAAGAACATCATGCATAAAAAAGCAGGTATCGGCAAGATAATAGGATTCATTTTTGTTCTGATTGCGATCTATCTTCTGATATTGCTTGTCCAAAACAGCTGGGACTTAAAGGCAGTGGTGCAGGCTCTTCCATTTTAACCAATATATTTATTAATCTCTCAATTTCAGGCAGTTTATGACTTACCAATCCGCCATTAAATTTCTTTACAGTTTGACTGCAAAGAAGTACAATCTTAGGTTAACGCCCATTAGGACTCTTCTGAAGAAGCTTGGAAACCCTCATAAAAATCTAAAGATAATCCATGTTGCAGGTACCAATGGAAAAGGAAGCACCTGCGCTATGATCTCATCAATTCTGCAGGCTGCTGGCTATAAAGTGGGAATGTACACCTCCCCCCATCTCACCAGATTCAATGAAAGGTTTAAAATTAACAACAAGGACATGAGCGATAAGGATGTTGTAAAATACTATAAGAAAGTAAAAAAAGTTTATCATGGAGAGTCTTTTTTTGAGTTAGTGACTGCCATGGCATTTGTGTACTTCTTTGAAAAGAGAGTTGATTACCTTGTGTTAGAAGTCGGCTTGGGTGGAAGGCTTGATGCTACTAATGTCTGCCTTCCTTTAGTTGCTATTATCACCAATATTGGCTTGGAACATCAGGAATATCTGGGAGATACGATTAAGAAAATAGCTTTTGAAAAAGCAGGCATCATCAAAAAGAATAACCCTATAGTAACCGGAACATCAGGTGTTGCGCTGCAGGTAATACTCCAGACAGCTAAAAAAAGAAAAGCACTGTTATATGTGGTAGACAAGGATGGTAAAAACCTTAAGCTCCATCTTAAAGGAGAGTTCCAAAAGCATAATGCCCTGATGGCGATAAAGGCAGCTTCCTTAATTAAAGATATGCCCAATGCAGTTATCCAAAGAGGCCTTCTTACAGCAGAATGGCCTGGTCGCCTTGAATATATCCAGCCAAACATATTGGTGGACTGCGCCCACAATCTTGATGCAGTTAAGGTATTGCTGCCAGAGCTCAGAAAGATACAGAAACCAAAAATTTTGGTGGTAGGCATTCTAACAGACAAGAATTACGCTCCTATGCTCAAGCTTCTGCAGTCTGCTGCATCCGTCATGATACTCACTCAACCACATACAGAAAGGGCAACAGATCCTAAAGAACTAGCGAAATACGTAAACTCTCCTCTGATAATACCTGATGTGGCAGATGCTGTCAAGGCTGCCCTGAAGTTAGCAGGCCGTAATAGCCTAGTAGTCATAACCGGCAGCATCTACACGGTAGGGGAAGCGATAACAGCCATAAACAGTAAAATATATAAACAAGCCTAAACATTCCGTCTAAATGCAATACCTAAATTCTAGGAGCGGGTCTGATGACTAGGTTTATCTTTGTTGTTGGCGGAGTGATTTCAGGTGTTGGAAAAGGTGTCACCACAGCTTCTTTAGGAAAGATTCTCCAGGAATATGGTTTCAGGGTCACTGCAGTCAAGATAGACCCATACATAAATTATGATGCAGGAACCTTACGGCCAACAGAGCATGGAGAAGTATGGGTAACCGGAGATGGAGGCGAGATTGACCAGGACCTGGGTAATTATGAGAGATTCCTTAATATGTCCATCTCACGTAAAAACAATATCACCACAGGCCAGATCTATAAGACTATCATCGATAATGAACGGGCTGGGAAATATTTAGGAACAACTGTCCAGTTCATCCCCCACATACCTGATGAGATAAAAAGAAGGCTGCAGGAAGCATCCAAAGGCTACGATTTCTGCCTGGTTGAGATCGGTGGCACCATAGGTGATTATGAGAACATCCCCTACTTATTCGCAGCCAAAAGCTTGGAAAGGGATCTGGGAAAGGGTCATGTCATGTATATTCTGATAACCTATCTGCCGATACCTTCGCATATTGAAGAGATGAAGACTAAGCCAACCCAACAGGCAATTAGGCTGCTGACCGAACATGGCATCTTCCCTGATTTTATTATCTGCAGGGCAAAAAAATCCCTGGATGAAGTGCGGAAGAAGAAGATTGAGGTGTATGCAAACATTAAATCTGATCATATCATCTCAGAGCCAGATATAGACACAATCTACCGGATTCCGCTGGATCTCGAAAGAGAAAGGCTTGGCTTTAAGATTCTTGCAGATCTTAACATGAAGCCAAGAAAAAGGCCGAATTGGAGCAGATGGAAGCATTTGGTTGATGGGGTAGTACAGGCTCGTAAACTAGTTAAGGTTGCAATGGTCGGAAAGTATGTTGACATTGGTGACTATAACCTGTCTGATTCCTATATATCTATCAATCAATCATTAGAGCATGCAGCTGCGCACCTTAATACAAAGGTCCAGATCCAATGGATAGACTCAAAGAAGCTGGAAAAGGATCCCAGTTCGGCTAAGTTGCTGCAGGATTTCGATGGCCTGATAATTCCAGGAGGCTTTGGATCTTCAGGAGTGGAAGGAAAGATAAATGCCATACGATATGCGCGGGAGCATAACATTCCATTCTTAGGTCTCTGTTATGGGATGCAATTGGCCATAGTCGAGTTTGCCCGCCATGTCTGCCTTATGCCAGACGCAAATACCACAGAGATAAAGCGGACAGAGCACCCGGTGATTGACATATTGCCCTCACAGAAAAAACTCATGGAAGCAAGCCAATATGGCGGCACTATGCGCTTGGGAGATTATGCTGCTATGCTGAAAGAAAACACTAAAGTGCTGAAACTGTATAAAGCGATGGGAAGGCTTGAAAAAGATAGGCACTTGCTTGATATTCTCAGGAAGAATGATTCATTCAGGATTGGCAAGCTGGAGAAAGGAAAGAAAGTGATATTAGAACGTCATAGGCATAGGTTTGAAGTCAATCCAGACTTTATACCTCAGATAGAAAAGTATGGTTTGATATTCTCAGGATATCATATACGCAAAGACAATACCAAACTCATGGAATTTATTGAACTGCCTGATCACAAGTTCTTCATAGGAACACAGGCTCATCCTGAATTCAAGAGCAGCCTGACCAGCCCTTCTCCGTTATTTTATGGATTTCTGAAGGCTGCAGTTAAGAATTAGACCTCAATCCTTCCTTCAGAAGTGTACTTGTATACTATGCCCTCCTTTTCATCTTTGGTTTGTTTATGGGATCCATCGCAGAACGGCTTGTTCTTTGACAATCCGCACGCACAAATCCACTTGCTTTCCCCACCGACCTTGACTTCTATGGGAGCTTTATTCTCAATTTCAACTATTCTAGCCATGATACCACCAAAGAGACAGTAGATCAGTTATCTATATAAGTCTTCCGCAAACGGTTCTGTCCCAAGTGAAGGTTAGTAGCCTTAGGTCAAACCTAATCTAGTCAATTAACAAAACGGCAAGAGGGATGTTTCATCCGGAGAATATCGGTTTTATACGAACAGGGCAAAAGGTTTGAAGCTGCTAACCAGAGCGAAGCGAGATTTGGGACAGAACCTCCACAAACATAATCTTTTTATTCTTGGCCAACATATATACACATATGCATGAAGCCATTTTATACGAACCGCTGGAAAATAAGAAAATCAGGTGCACAGCTTGCAAATGGTACTGTGAGGTTCCAGAAGGAAAGGCAGGTATCTGCAGCATCAGATATAACAAGGAGGGGAAGCTGTATCTTTTGACGTATGGGAAACCGTGTTCTGTTGCTATCGACCCTATAGAGAAAAAGCCGTTATTCCATTTCTATCCAGGAACACAGATACTATCCATAGGCACATTTGGCTGTAACTTTGGATGCGAGTTCTGCCAAAACTGGACAATCTCCCAGACTACCAAAGAAGCGCAGCGTAAGTCTCCCTTGAACCAGTTTGAGACGATTATGGGAATAATCAACAAGAACAGCGATGATTTGTCGCCAAAGCAAGTCGTTGATATCTGCGTAGAACGAAATATTCCCTCAATTGCCTTCACCTATAATGAGCCCACCATATTCAGCGAATATGCGCATGATATTGCAATCTTAGCCAAGAAAAAGGGGATTAAGATTGTATATGTTTCAAGCGGGTATGAAACCAAGGAAACAATGAAGTACATGCATGGCCTAATTGATGCAATGAACATTGACCTAAAGGCATATAATGAAAAAACCTATACGAAGATTTGTAAAACTAAGCTCTCGCATGTTTTGGATACCATAAAAGAAATAGCAAAAAAAAAGATATGGTTGGAAATAACCACCCTGATAATACCTGGCATAAACGATTCAGATAAGGAGCTGGAGGACATTGCAGAGTTTATATATTCCTGCAACCCTGAAATGCCATGGCATGTGACTGCTTTCCATCCGGACTATAAGATGCTCGATACAATGCCAACTCCAGCAAGCACGTTAAAAAGAGCACATGAAATAGGCATCAAAGCTGGCCTTAAATTTGTATACACTGGCAATATACCCGGATTGGAATATGAGAACACCCATTGCCCACACTGCGATGAATTGTTGATAGAACGGTGGGGGATGTCAACCAAGCAGATTCACTTGAACAAAGGTGCTTGCCCACACTGCAGGAATAAACTCAGCGGCCGGTGGATTTGATGGAGACTGGTTGGATACATTCCTTGCGCATTGATAGAAATCGTTTCAAATCCGCCAAGCCTTTTTCCCATATAATCATCCCTCATTTTCTCAAGAAGGAAAAATTGCAGTCACTTATCACTTCTTTAAAGAGGGAAAAATTTCATAAAAAAGAATCAGACCTATTCCAATTTTCTCAGACTCGGGATTTGTCTCATTCTCCAAATATGGCGCCTTTTGTGCAATTTCTTTATTCCCCTCAGTTCATCAATCTTATGATAGAAATGACTGGATTTTCTCTGAAATCCAGGCCAATTGACATCCATGCAACATTGTATCAGGATACCGATTACCTGCTGTGCCATGATGACAAGCTTGAAGGAAGAAAGATAGCCTATCTGCTATACTTGACAGATGTTGCATCTGGAAATTTAGAGCTGTTAGGCAGTAAAAATGGAATGCCGACAAAAGTTCTCAAAAGGATTAGGCCTAAGAAAAACCTCTTTGTTGCATTTGAGGTCTCTAAAAAATCATTCCATCAGGTAAGTGAAGTCGAAGGAAATGACCAAAGGTTAGCGATCGGTGGCTGGTTTTATGATTAATCCTGCATATGCCAACCTGACCAAGGAAATCAGAAATGTGTTTTCTGAAGAAAAAATGGTCACCTTGGCAGATTTCCTTGAACATGATTCATTCAAGAATTTATCAAAAAGCATCTCGAAGCTGAAATTCATGCCTAAAAAAGAGCCGATGCACCACTCATTTACCTTTTGCAGCTTGGCTGATTCACCATTGCAGCATCCGGTAGTCCTTGCATTCATCGGGAGCATCATCAACAAGAAAGTCAAAAGGCTTAGGTTACGGGCTTTTACATTTGTATGGAAGGATTTTACACTACTGCATGATGCGCATTTAGAAAAACCAGGATTGGATATTATTTTCGATTTTGGATGGAACCAAGAATGGGGAGGCGAGGTTTTTTACGTGGATGGGACAGGAGCATATAGGGCAGTGCCACCCACAAAAAACACCCTTACCATTGTCCAAAGGTCAGCTAAACTGCACAGATTTGTGAAATATGTTAATAATCACGCAGAAAAACATAAACATTACCTTCTCATTGGCTGTTTAGATATCTAAATTGACAACTTCCTTTGCATGATCCTGGATGAACTGCCTTCTCGGCTCGACCTGATCGCCCATAAGGATAGTGAATATCTTATCAGCTTCCACACCATCTTCCAAAGTAACCTGTAACAATATCCTATGCTCTGGATCCATGGTGGTTTCCCACAATTGATGGGGGTTCATTTCACCTAATCCTTTATATCGCTGGATGCCTGCATTGTCTTTGCCAATCTGATCAAGAATTTCCTTAAGGTTATCTTCCTTGTAGGCATATTGGTCTTTCTTGTTCTTGGTAACTTTATACAAAGGAGGTTGAGCGATGTAGATGTTTCCTGCTTCAACGAGCGGTTTCATGTACCTATAGAAGAAGGTAAGCATCAGGGTGCGGATATGCGCTCCATCCACATCTGCATCTGTCATGATGATTATCTTATGATAGCGGATTTTGGTGATGTCAAATTCTTCTCCCACACCACATCCCAGGGCTGTTATAATAGTGGTTATCTCTTCATTGCTCAAAACTTTATTAAGGCGTGACTTCTCTACATTAAGTATCTTTCCTTTCAAAGGTAGTATCGCCTGGTATCTCCTATTTCTTCCTTGTTTGGCAGAGCCACCGGCTGAATCTCCCTCAACTATGAATAATTCAGACCTAAGCGGATCTCGCTCCTGGCAATCCGCCAGTTTTCCTGGTAAGGAATGGCTATTCAGAGCGCCTTTCCTTCTGGTAAGTTCCCTTGCCTTGCGTGCTGCCTCTCTGGCCATAGCAGCCATGGTTGACTTATTAAGTATGATTGCAGCCAGGGTGGGGTTTTCTTCGAGAAAACTGCCTAAATTCTCGCTGACCAGCCTTTCCACGATGCCTTTGACTTCGGAATTGCCAAGCTTTGTCTTTGTCTGGCCTTCGAACTGGGGATTAGGAAGCTTGACCGACAATACTGCAGTAAGCCCTTCACGAACATCCTCGCTGCTCAGCTTCTCCTTAAAGTTTCGTTTTTCAGCATATTGGTTCAGAGTTCTGGTAAGAGCGCTTTTGAACCCTATCAGATGAGTGCCACCTTCTTCAGTATTGATATCATTGGCAAATGAGAAGATATTTTCCTGATAACCCTCATTATACGCCATGGAAATTTCCACCTTGATGCCATCCTTCTCCTTATTGAAATAGATAGGCTTATGGAGCTGATTCTTGTTCTCATTCAAAAACTCAACAAATTCTATAATTCCGCCATCATAGCGGAACTCATGATTCTTGCCAGTTCTTTCATCTTCCAGGTTTATGCGTAATCCCTGGTTTAAAAATGCGAGTTCTCTCAATCGAGATGACAAAGTTTCAAAATGAAAATCGGTAGTCTCAAAAATTTCAGGATCAGGCCAGAAGGTAACTGTAGTTCCATGGAATTCGCTGGTGCCTATCTCCTGAAGGGAAGAAGTAGGTTTGCCTATTTCATAAGACTGTTGATATGACTTCCCATCACGCTGGACTTTTACAATAAGATTCTTGGACAGCGCATTGGTTACTGAAATCCCAACTCCATGCAAGCCGCCAGAGACCTGATATGATTTCTTGTCAAATTTACCGCCAGCATGAAGCTTGGTTAGAACCAGCTCTACACCTGAAATTTGGTATTTGGGATGGATATCCACCGGAATACCTCTACCATCATCTTCTATTATGATACCGCCATCTTTGAGAATTACGACTTTGATGTTCTTGCAGAAGCCAGCCATAGCCTCATCTATGGAGTTATCTACTATCTCATACACCAGATGATGGAGGCCTCTGGTGCCAGTTGAGCCAATGTACATAGCAGGCCTTTTTCTGACCGCGCTCAGTCCACCCAGTACCTGCAAATCTCCTGCAGTATATGTTGATTGTGTTTCTGTCATGATAGTTATGTGCTCTTGGTTAAAAATGAGATTTTATCGTCGAGAGATTTCACCGTTACCAGTCAAAATTAATAGAAGGTACTTTATAAAGCTTTCTGAAAAATTTTTGGGTTATAGGCTCTAAAATGACAGAATTTTTTTAGTACCTTTTACTTTTTTAGAAAAGAGGGTGACCGGTAGATACCATCTCGTTTCTAAACGATCCAAAAAAC
>Ga0209542_10004861_pt1 | contig 27303 bp, 28 predicted proteins | sample RifCSPhighO2_01_FD_184028 | JGI IMG/M metagenome (GOLD analysis project Ga0209542, IMG submission 184028) | Soil microbial communities from Rifle, Colorado - Rifle CSP2_plank highO2_0.1 (SPAdes) (version 2) | ecosystem: Environmental > Terrestrial > Deep subsurface > Rock core/Sediment ...
AATTGGAAATCCTTTAATAGTAATGATAATAATTGGAGCGCTTGGATATAAAAAAAGGATTGGTTTTTTAGCAGGTTTAACGGTTGCCCAGATATCTGAGTTTAGTCTCATACTTATATTTTTAGGTAATAAGCTTGGTCATTTATCGGACGAAGTTGTGTCATTAGTTACATTAGTAGGAATAATAACATTTACTATTTCTTCATACATGATTTTAAACGGTAATTATTTATATAAATATTTGAGTCCTTATCTTAATATCTTTGAGAGAAAGAAGCTTGGAGGGGATCACGTTATTTCCGGCGATGGATTTGATGATCTTAATAATCATGTAGTAATAATTGGAGGGGATCAGATGGGGCAAAGTATTCTCTCATCGCTCGAAGATACAGATATAGATGTTGTTTTGGTAGACTTTGATCCTGAGATTTTTAAGAAACTTGAGCACTTATCTTCCGGCAAGGCAGGAAATAAAGCGCACAAGCTCTTTGGAGACATAGCAGACTTGGATATTGCGGAAAGAGCACAATTAGACAGCGCAAAACTAGTTATTTCAACTATTCCGGATTTGGAAGACAACTTGTTTATTATAAAAGAATTAAAACGCGAAAACAGAAAGGCAAAGGTCGTTGTTATGGCGCTTGACACAAACGATGCAAAGGCTTTATATAAAGAAGGAGCCGATTATGTGATATTGCCTCACCTGGCAGGCGGAAGACAAGTTGCAAAATTAATAGAAGAGAATAATTTAGATAAAATAGAGACTTTAAAGAATAAAGATGTAAAATTTTTAGACCTAACGGTTTAACTACTTATATTTTTGGAAAGATCTTCTACTGTTTTTTCGAGTTCACCGTCTAGAATTTTCTCCAGATTATGCCACGACTTGTTTATTCGGTGATCTGTAAGTCTGTCTTGAGGAAAATTATAAGTTCTTATTTTTTCCGCTCTCATTCCTTTTCCGACTTGCGTTGATTTAAGCTCACCGATTATTTTATTTTGTTTTTCTACTTCTGTCTCCCAAAGTTTTGCCCGAAGGAGTTTCATTGCGTTTTCTCTGTTTTGGCCCTGCGAACGCTGAGTCCGGCAGGTTACAACTATTCCTGTCGGTTTATGTTTTATTCTTACCGCAGTTGAGACTTTGTTTACATTCTGCCCTCCATGTCCGCCTGCTCTAAAGGCTTCAAATTCTATATCCTCGGGCGAAATATGAAGGTCTATATCTTCAAGGTTGGGGAGTATAGAAACTACTGCTGTTGAAGTATGGATTCTTCCGCGCTTTTCTGTTGCGGGAGTCCGCTGAACCCTGTGGACCCCCGCTTCATATTTGAAAAATCCAAACGCTCCGCCAGCTGGCGGATTGCCGGAAATTTCAATTGCGTTTTCGTCAACTTGCTCAACTTTGAAATTATTTCTTTGAGCAAATTTTATGTACATTTTCAAGAGTTCTTCTCCCCAAAGCTTTGCTTCTTCTCCTCCAGCAGCTCCTTTTATTTCCATGATAACGTTTCTATCATCAAGCGATTCATCCTTGTCATCGTTATTTCTTAAAAGATCCTGTTCTAAAGCTTTTTTTTGAGTTTCAAGTTCTTCTATTTCTCTTGCCGCAAGCTCGGAAATCGCTGGATCCGCAAGAAGTGTTTTTGCCTCTTCAATTTTTTTGGAGAGTTCTTCAATCTGAGTTTTTCTATAGTCATCCATAATCTAGTGGCTAGCAACTAGTGGCTAGTGACTTGCAGTTATTCTAGCGACATTAACATTTCGCGCAGAGTCTTGGGGCCTGTATCTTTTTGCTTTTTATCTTCTACTTTTTTAACTTTTTTAGACACATATTCTTGGGCAACTTTTTGTTTATCCTGGAATTTTTGGATTCTTGACGCCGAATCTACAAATCTTTGCTCGCCTGTATAAAATGGATGGCACTTATTACAAAGCTCAATATGAATTATTTCTTTTGTTGAACCCACAGTAAATCTATTGCCGCAGGCACAAATAACCTGCGCATTTTCAAAATATTGCGGATGGACATTTGCTTTCATAGTGCTATAATTATATCTTGTTTTTATTCACTTCACAAGGAGAGTTATGACAGAACAAGAGATAGCAACGGCAGGCTCAACAACTTTCGAAAATGGAGTAAAGAGCGGTAGATCTCACACAGAAGATGGCAAGAGAAATATAAGCGAGGGTCTTAAAAGAAGAGCAAAAGAAAGAAAAGAAGGTGTGGATGTAAACGGTAAGTGGACAGAATTTCTTCTCCTAAGAGGCGCGCGTATACAGACTATTGCGGAGTTTTCAGATTTATCTGACGATAAAGATAAAAAGGATAAGGAAAGTATAAATTTTGCAAGAGAATTATTAGTGAGGGGATTAATAAGTGAGGACACAACTGCCTGGCGGTTTCTGGATTTACATTATCGCAATAATAAAAGAAACTTCCCGGCATTTTTTGATATGTTAAGGCTTGAAGTTTTTTATAAAGGAATACAAGAGGCAAGAAGAGGGGATCTGACATCGATAAATTTATATAGAGATACAGGACATATGATCGACCCCAGGTTTGATACAAATTTGGCAGATGAAGAAGATTATGTTGCAGGTCTTATCGATGAAAAGCCGGCAGGAATGAGCGAAGATAGACTCGGATACTTTAGAGAGGATGAATATGGCAGGTGGAGAGTGCCTGTTGCGTCTTCGGACAGCGGGATAATTGCTGATTCATCCATGCATTCAGTTTCAAGAGAAATTATGAGAAATTTCGAGCCCCCGAAAGTTAGATAATATTTAGGATTTCGCCTTTGGTAATTGTTTTCTGCTTGCCTGTTTTTAAGTTTTTAATAGTAACTTTGTTTTCTTTTACTTCTTTTGGACCGATTATTAAAACATACGGGATCCCTTTTTTATCTGCATATTTAAGTTGTTTAGGGAGAGGCGCACTTTCATCAAGGTAAATTTCACAGCTTATATTTTCATCTCTCAGTTTTTTATAAACTTCAAGAGATTTTTCTTTAAGGTCATTATTAAATATAGTAACCAAAACTTTTGAAGAAATATTATTTTCAGGCAGAAGATTTTGTTCCTCAAGTACCTCGATTGTTCTATCAAATCCTAATCCAAATCCAACAGCCGGAATATCATTTCCGGAGAAGAGCCCAATTAATTTATCAAAGCGTCCTCCCGAGCATAAGGATCCGGAACTTCCCTGAGCAACTGTTTCAAAAATTATTCCGGTGTAATAATCAAGACCTCGTGCCAAGGTCGGTTCATATGCGATGCTATTCATATCAGCACCCATTTGTTTAAGTGTCAATAGAACTTTTTTAATTTTTTCTGTCCGAGGTTTTATCTGAAGATCCGATAGTGCTTTTCTTGCTACTTCTTCTGTCAGTCCTTTGTCTGTCAATTCCGAAAGAACCTCACTTTCTCCGATTTTTTCAAGCTTATCGATTGCCGCAACATATTTTTTATCTAGATTCTTGAAGTTTTCTGAATCATTAATCTTAATAATTACCGAAAGACCTAAGGTTTTATAAATATTAAGAACGAGTTTTAAAATTTCTGCATCTGCAATTGGAGAAGGGGATCCGATAATATCCGCGTCGCATTGAATAAATTCACGATATCGGCCTTTTTGCGGATTTTCTCCTCTCCACACATTTTGGATTTGGTAACGCTTGAAAGGAAAAACCAAATCGTTTTGGTATTGAGTGATGACACGTGAGAGGGGGACTGTTTGATCGTATCTTAGTGCAACTTTATCCTTGCCTTTTGTTTCAAACTCATAAATTAATTTTTCTTCTTCTCCGTATTTGCCTTTGAGTAATTCCGCATATTCCAAAGCCGGAGTTTCAAGCGGTTCAAAGCCATAAGACTCAAACACCGATCTTAACTTCTCGATCAGCCATTGTCTTTTCTTTGCCTCACGCGGTAAGAAGTCGCGGAAGCCTTTTAATGTTCGCACTTGTATTTTATTCATATGTTCCCTTTTGGCAAAAAACCTGCCTGCCGGCAGGCAGGTCCCTAAAGCCTTTTAAAGTTTGAGTTTTTACCCCGATTTTATCGGGATTAATTTTCTTCATTCTTGTATTATATCTTAAGAAGGCGTCTTGGGGAATAGGTGGATCGAACAGATTCCGGTTTTCTTCTTCTTCCCAGTTTCGCATCAAGCTCTTGCGGAGTTCCGGCAAAGTTTGCTATAAAAGTATCTCGCAGCATGCGTGGATTGAGATTTTCAACTCCAATTTCCCGACGGTATTGTTTTAATATTAGATGAGCACCTCCACGGGTTAGCCGTCCGTCTTCCTGGCTATTAGATCCTAACAATAAAGGATCTTCGGGTTTTAATCCTGAGTCTTTGATGTATTCGGTGATTTTATCTCCTGATCTTTTATCTACCACTAATGTTCTTGGTTGGGTTTTATGTATACCGCCCTTAAATCTGATTGCAGTATTTCCATCTCCGGTTTTTAAAATATCTTCTGCATTTAAATTAAGAATTTCTGTTATGTTTGCACCGGTTGCTAAGGCAATCAATATTAGAGAAGCATCCCGCAAATTTCTTGCTTTTGAGATTAATGAATCTGCTTCCCCGGCGGACAAAACTCTTGGTTGCTTTTTTTCTACCGGTTTACATTTGGGAAGACTTATTGTAAAATCTGGCTGAATTATTCCTTCAGCTTGGGCCCAGCCGAAAAATACTGATAAACTTTTGCTTTTTCTATTAATTGTGGCAGGAGCTCTGCCAGCCTGTCTTAATTGATAGTGCCAACTTCTTATATCTTCTGATTCGATCTTGCTAACTTCTGAAATATCTTGAGTTCTGCAGTATTTTTGGAATTGAGCAAGATCTGCCGCATAGGCAAGACGAGTATTTTCTGACAAATCCAAAAATGATTCGGATTGTTCATAACGACCAATTGCCTGTTCCAATCCGTTTTGGTGTGAGACTTCTGTTGGTCTTAATGCTTCATGTGTCATTTTGGCTGATTTTATCTTATAAAGATTGACATGTCAATCTATTTTAGAAACTCTATATCTCAATAAGGTGTTTTGGGGAATGGGTGAGGAGACGAGCGCCTTTGTTTTCTAAAACAACTAAATCTTCTATTCTTACGCCGCCGTAGCCGGGAATATAAATTCCGGGCTCAATTGAGAAAACCATGCCGGACTTCAGTCCCACCTTAGAGGTGGGCGAGAGACGGGGCTGCTCATGGACTTCAATTCCAATTCCATGACCTAGGGAGTGAGGGATGGTGAGGAAACCTTGTTCAGTTATATAATTACGAGCAACACGATCGACATCCTTTGCAAGGATACTCCTTGCACGAGGCTGCCAAGGAGTATCCTTGTCGAGAAACTTGTCGAGAAAATTTAGGGTTTTTTGTTGTGCAGTTAAAACTGTTTTGTACATTTTTTTAAACTTATCGTCTGCTTTGCCGAAAAATATTGTGCGGGTCATGTCAGAACAATAGTTTTGATATTTTACACCGAAATCAAGCAAAATGATGTTGTCAGTTTTCAGTTTTCTGTCTGAAGTGTTGTGGTGGGGGATGGAAGAGTTTGCGCCAAAAGCGACAATTGGCGGGAAAGAAATATCCGCACCCTTTTTCTTTATAAAAAATTCAATCTCAAAAGCCAGTTCCCGCTCGGTTACTCCTTTTTTTATTTTTCCTAAAATATAATCAAAAGCCTCATCGCCGATTTTACATGCTTCTTCAATCGATTTAATCTCAAAAGAGTCTTTTATAATTCTAAGATTCTGAAGATCGGCAAGATTTGCAGTTTTAAAATATTTCCTAACTTTTTTATATTCAGCAACACTTAAATCATTCTCCTCAAATCCTATATTTTTTATTTTTCCAGATAAATTTTCAAAAACTTTCTCAAGTGAATTTGAGGAGGAAATTTCAATTAATTCAAAACCGGGAATATCTGCTACTGCCTCGCTGTATCTTCCGTCGGTTATTAAAAAACTAAAAACCCCAGGGGTTTTCTGTTTCAACCCCTGGGGTTGAGCCACGATTACCAAAAATGCTTCTCTTTGAAGATAAGAAAAACCGTAGCAGTCTGTTAAGTAGATAATATTTGAAACCGAAGAAATCAAAACCGCATCCAAATCTGATTTTTCTATAAGAAGTTTTATGCTTTTTATTTTACGCTTCATTAATAAGAAGTGCTCTTTTTAGGGAAAATTGTCGGAGTTGGAGTTGGGGTGGGAGTTTCTGTGGGAGAGGGCTTGGGTAGTATTTTAATTTTTGGATTTTTTGAAATACCCGGAAGCAAGATTATTTTTGATGCAATGATAATACCTGCCTTGCCGGCAGGCAGGTTTAAGTCTTTTTTGCTTGGGAACCCGATGATAATGATATTCTCTCCTTCTGTAATTTTTGAAAATCCCGATTTTACAAGCAGTGACTTTTCCGCGTCAAAAGAGAAAGTTTTTGTAGAATTTTCAACCTCAATATTAATTTGTTTGTCTTTTTCCGTTGAAACTCCGAGAGAAAAATTATCTTCATCAATTGAAGATACGGCGCCATGAATAAAATCCGGAATTTGTAAGACTTCTACAAATCTTACCAGAATTCTTCTCGACTGCTTATTATATAAACCTAAAACTCCAATTTTTTGCCCTTTTTCTATGTCGGATATTCCAAAAGATTTTGAATCGGATTTAAATTTTGTAAACTCATCAACATCCACAAATCGTGTGTTTCCGCCTATATCGCTTAATGTTATCTGTGTGTTTGAAACATCTGTTACTTTTCCAATTACACCTCTTTTCTCAACCAGCTTAAGTTGGGCGACTCGGGAAGCAATTTTATTTGTAAGCGCGTTTATTTGCTGTTGGGTCAGCCCCGATTGGATCGGGGTCAAGCTCTCTGTTGGGGTCGGAGCCGATGCCCAAGCCGTGCTGAAAAAAACTGAAAGAGTAAAAATTATTATAAGAAATAGTATATTTTTTTTCATAATTATCTCATGGAGCCTCAAAACTCCTCGGTTGAAAAGGTAACCGTTCTTGTTACTCTTGCTTCTTCTCCATTTGGTGAAATAGCAGTAATTTCGATATTATTTTGCCCATCGTCTATATTTATGGTTGTAGAAAAATCTCCTGTTCCCGCCGGCTTTACAACGTCCTCATCAACGGGGGATAGCACAACAATAGTCGCGTCTTTGGCGGTTGTACCCGATACCGTAACAACTTTTTTCCCAACAACTTTTTCATCCTCTGGTTCTTTAATTGTTAAATAAATAGACGGCTTGGACGAAGGAGTGGGAGAGAGTATTTTAATAGTTTTAATCTTAGACGGCGGAATTGTTTTTGTTGCCTGATAAAGATAAAAGGCAACTCCAGTTACCAATATTCCAAAAACTACCGCAATAAAAGAGAGAACGACTTTTTCCTTACTCATTTTAGATAGAAAGAATGATATGACAAAAAAATCCCCTTGTCAAGAAAAACGGTTCTGTGATAGGATGATATTTGTGGACGTTTCGTTTTTGGATAAAAACTCAATTAAGATTAGAGGGAAGAACTCGAGTTTTATAATTGATCCGACGGTAAAAATTCAGAAAGTCTCAGCAGACGCAGTTATCTTCTTAAAAGACATAGAGGAAAGATCGGCAGTAGAAAGAGTCACAGATTATAGAGTTATAGTCAAGGGCGCAGGTGAATATGAAGTCGCCGGTACAAGAATTTTGGGGACAAAATCCGACGGTAATTTTTTATACTCGTTTGGCATAGACAACATAAGTGTTTTTGTTGCCCGAACTTCCGGACTTTCTAAGAGCCAGGAAACCGGAGATTATAATATTTTAATTTTAAATGTAGACTGCGATTTTAAAGATACAATGGTAACATCATTTTCTCCCAGTACAGTTATTCTTTACGGAGAAAAAGCAGCCGAGGCGGTTGGAATGCTGGGAAAAAAATCCAGTAAATCTCAAAAATTTTCGGTTTCGGCAGATAAACTGCCAATGGAGATGCAAGTAGTTCTTTTGGAATAGTAATCGATTTGAAATCTTTAAGCTTATGGCAGGAATTAAAGTTCCCCCACATAATGAAGAGATAGAGCAAAGCGTTTTAGGAGCAATCCTTATAGACAGGGATGCTATAAGTATCGTTTCAGAAATTATAAAGCCTTTCGATTTTTACAACGATATTAATGGGATTATTTATAATTCCATGCTTTCTTTATACGAAGAAAGAAAACCGATTGACATATTAACTCTTTCGTCACAACTTAAAAAAAATAAGATTTCCGATAAAATTGATTCTTCATATTTAGCTTCACTTCTTGAGACTGTTCCAACTGCGGCAAATGTAGAGCATTATGCCCAAATTATAAAAGAAAATTCGACAAAAAGATCAATGATTGTAGCAGGCGGACAAATAACCGAAATGGGTTTTATGGAGGATAAAGGGGCAGATGAGCTTTTGGATAAGGCAGAATCTTTTATTTTTTCTATTTCTAAAGGACACGGGATGCGGGGTTTTATACCCTTAAAGGAAATGCTTGCGGAAAGTTTTGACAGAATCGATGAGCTTCACAAGAAAGGAGCGGGACTCAGGGGAGTCAGGACAGGTTTTGTAGATTTAGATAGTACTCTTTCGGGAATGCAGGCATCTAATTTACTTATTTTGGCTTCCCGTCCCGGACAGGGGAAAACCGCAATGGTTGCTAATATCGCCCAATTCGCTGCGGTTGTTGAGAAGATTCCGGTTGGAATTTTTTCTTTGGAGATGAGTCAGGAAGAAATGGTAGATAGACTTCTGGTTGGGCAGGCAGATGTTGATGCATGGAGACTTAAAACAGGGAGACTATCGGAATCTGATTTTGCAAAATTGTCCGAGGCGATGGGGCTTTTGGCAGATGCGCCGATTTTTATAGACGATACTCCCGGACTTTCAGTTGCCGAAATAAGAACGAGAGCAAGAAGGCTTCAGCTTGAGTATAATATTGGGCTTTTAATTGTAGACTATCTTCAGTTAGTCGATCCCGGCAGACATTACGATAACAGAGTTCAGGAAGTTTCAATTGTTTCTCAGTCTCTAAAGAATTTGGCTCGGGAATTAAAAATTCCGCTAGTTGCGGTCTCCCAGCTCTCCCGAGCAGTTGAGCACAGAGGAGAAAAAAAACCCCAGCTTGCGGATTTGCGGGAGTCGGGAGCAATAGAACAGGATGCGGATGTAGTTATGTTTTTATATAGAATTGAAGAGAGTGTTGGTAATGTAATTCCAACAAAACTTTTGATTGCAAAACACAGAAACGGTCCAACGGGAGAAATAGATCTACTTTTTAGAGGAGATAGAATAAGATTTTATAATGTTGAGAAAAAGAGGGAAGAATAAATCGCTCGGAACTAAATTTTTTCTCGGACCCGCAATACGCTTGACGTCCATTCGAAAAAATTTGTTCCTCGCTATTTTTTTCAGTTGTCAATAATAAATGGTCAATGGTCAATTGTAAAATGTTAATTGTTCGGAGGGGGGTGATTAATTTATGGATCCGATGAATCCAGGAATGCCGGGAGGGGGAATGCCTCCGCCACCACCACCGATGGGAGGGCCAATGGGAGGGCCGGGGGATGATCCTCACGATAAAATAATAGAAGCGTTAAAGAGAATTGAGGATAAACTTGCGGCAATTGCGGCAAAAGTAGGAGCTTAGGAAAAAGGATTATATTTTTGCGCAAGTAGATTTTTTATTGGGAGAAAAAGAGGGCGGGGGAGATTATTCCACGATATCCATTCCCAGCCCTCGCATTTCTCAGGTTCCATGTTTTTTACTTTCCCGCTGCCGTAATTAGAAGTGAAAAATAGCGTTACGTAGTGAGTTTTTTCTTTTGGGTGAATGTCGTTTGTTAAAGTCTGGAATTTGATATTTTTAATTTTTATTCCGGCTTCTTCCATTACTTCTCGCCTAACACAATCCTCAAAGCTTTCTCTAAATTCCAAATGACCTCCCGGAAATGCCCAAGTACCACTAGCCCGAATATTTTTTCTTTTTCCAATAAGGACTTTATTGCCCTTCTTAATAATTATCGAAACCCCAACAAGCGGTCTATCCTTGTCCATAATATTTTTTGAGACCAATTATAAATTATAGCAAAAACGCAAAAAAATCAAGGTAGCGAAGATTTTTTGTCTTTTAGATGAGATGTATGTGCTAAAATCCTAGGGTGTCATACAAATCCACCCCTGGGGTGACTACTGACTGGGGTGACTACTGACTACTGTGTCTATTCACCTTTCAGGTGGCGAAACTATTGCTTGGTCCCAGACCGTAGACGACGTTAGAATTTTTTGGCTTCAAAAAGTGTGCATTGTTTAGCTGTGTTTCGTGCGATCTCTAAAATAATATTTTTGCGACTCGCTCTTGCTATAGCCCCGCCGATCCCTCTGCTGGCGAGCTTTTGCATGATTTCTACTTTTGTTGCCATACCACCAGTACCCTTATCGGAAATCTCTCCAAAATGAGCAAGCCTATCTGCTAGATCGCCATTTTCCACTATATTTTTATTCTCATCTAGCACGCCATCTTCATTTGTAAGCATAGCCACCTTGTCCGCCTCTATAGCTAAAGCTGCAACATAGGTAGTAGAATCGTTATCTGTTAGTCCGAAGTTGCCCTGGAGAGCTTCTGCGCTTACTACATCGTTAATGTTTACTACTAAGGCGCCGAAGGCTAAAGCTTTCTTCATTACTTTACTTGCAGCTTTTAAGTCTTGTGCAGTTATGAGAGCTTGGCCAGCTACTATACCATGTTCTTTGAAAGCTGTTACCCAAGTTCCTATTACTGTAGGTTGACCAAAAGCTGCTTCTATTTGCCTATCTTTTGGACCATGTTCCTTAACAGACAGTAAATTACGACCACATGCGACAGCTCCTGAGCTGACGATTACAACCTGAACGCCGTTTCTTATAAGATGACTACATTGCTCGGCAATATCGCGAATCAAATTGAGATTTAGAGGATTTTCTCTTGATCCACCCTCTGTAAGTGCATTACTGCCTATTTTGACGACCATTCGGTGGATATCAAAATGCTCGCGTTCTACGTTGCCAGATGCTCTTTCTGTTCCGCCAAAAGACATAGATGTGAATTATACTAAAATGAGACATGAATATCAACTATAGGTCAGTGTGCCGAGGGAGAGATCCTGCCTGCCGCCCGCCTGCCGGACGGATAGGGCAAGGCAGATCGAACTCTCAAGCTGTATAACTTGTGGCGCGGGGGAGAGTCGAACTCCCATGAAGTTGCCTTCACTGCTTTTTGAGAGCAGCGTGTCTACCATTTCACCACCGCGCCAAAAAAAAATTATAAATCCGAAATACTAAATCCTAAACAAGCTCCAATCTTTCAAATTCAAAAATTTCAAACAATTCAACAATAGAGCAATTAGATTACTTTTGACTTTTGACCTTTGAATTCTGAGCTTTTATATTATATACTTTCATCTATGACACTTCAAGAAATTTACGAATTGGCTATCGAAATGGGGATAAAGGCAGATCCCCGAGGAAAAGATGGGGTGAAGCGTTTTCTTGCCCGCACTAAAAAAGAATACGACGAAATGCCCAAAAAGAAAAAGCAGTATTTTGACGAGGAGTCTTTTAGAAATCCCTATTCTGATTCGAGAATTCTTTTTGGTGATCCAAAGATAAAAGTCAAAAAATTAATGGCAGGAATTGATGCGGGAGTTGCGGACTTGCTTCTGTTGGATCGTCTCAACCATCCTTCGACCCATTCGACAGGCTCAGGGCAGGCAGGCTCAGGATTAGGACTTAATCTTCTTATATCACATCATCCAACAGGATACGCACTGGCCAGTCTCCATGAAGTAATGGACATTCAGATAGATATGTTTGAAGAAGCAGGAATTCCCCCAAATGTGGCTCATGCACTTTTTGAAGAAAGAAAAGGGGCAGTGAAGCGAAGAATCGATCCAAGAAATCACGGACAGGATATTGATGCGGCACGGCTTTTAAATATTCCGTTTCTTTCTCTTCATACCATTTGGGATAACCTAGGAAATCAGTTTATGAAAAATTATCTGGGAAAGAAAAAGTTTTATACGGTGGGGGAAATCTTGGATGAAATAAACAAACTTCCGGAATTTATAGAAGCGACAAAAGGAAAAGCAGGGCCTTCTATCCTTTCGGGATCTGAAAAATCAAGAGCAGGAAAAATATTTATATCATTTACAGGAGGCACAAATCCTTCGAAAGAACTTTACATGGAAATGGCAAAAGCCGGAGTAGGTACTGTTGTCGATATGCATATACCCGAAGAGGCATTACAGGAGGTTAAGAAACTCCACATCAACGTAATTAATACCGGACACATGGCTTCGGATTCAATCGGAGCAAATATATTTTTGGAAGAGCTTGAGAAGCGGGGAGTTAAAGTAATTCCCTGCTCAGGGCTTATAAGAGTAAAGAGAATGAAAGATCTGAAAACTTAAATCTCAAATGTCAAATTTACATCTTTAAATCTCAAAACTTCACAAATTTTCAAAAGATTTACGATTTGCGTTGTGGTTTTGCGATTTGAGCTTTGACTTTTCAGTTTTTTACTATGATTTCTGTAACAGATTTGCGAGCCGGTACTGTTTTTGAAGACGGCGGACAAATTTTTCAGGTTCTCTCATACGAGCATATAAAAATGGGCAGGGGGAGCGCAAATATAAAAGTAAAAGTTAAGGATGTCAAATCTGGTTCTACCATCAATAAAAGCTTCATAAACGGTGCGAGGGTTAATGATATAAGATTAGATAAAAAGAATCTTCAATTTTTATATAAAGACGGGGAAAATGCTTATTTTATGGATCCGAATAATTTTGAACAAGTTGGTATTTCTTTAGATAAACTTGAAGGGCACGGGTTTTTAAAAACCGGTGAAAATTTTTCCTTAAGCTTTTATAACAACGAGCCTCTTTCTTTAAACCTTCCATCTAAAATTAGACTTAGGGTCGAGGAAACGGGACCTTCTGCACGCGGAAACAGCGCAACAAATGTTTTCAAAGACGCGATACTTGAAAATGGAATCAAAACAAAAGTCCCTCTTTTTATAAAAACAGGGGATGCAATAAATATAGATACTCGGACAGGCGCTTACAGCGAAAAAGCATAATTATGGAATTTATAAGGAAAACCATTTCCCGCAACGACATGCTAGCTGTTCTTAAAATTCGTCCTTTCTCCTTTATGATGATTTCCGAATTTTTCTCCCAGTTCGCTTTTAACATGCAGCATTTTGTCTTAATTTTTATAGTTTTTGAACTTACTCATTCAAACACTGCGGTCTCGGGAATAATTCTTTCATTTATGATTCCGGCTCTTTTATTCAGTCTTATAACCGGAGTTTTTGTAGACAGGTGGAATAAAAAAAATATTTTATTTTCAACAAATATTTTAAGAGGTGTTTTTTTAATACCTTTTTTTCTGCCTAATCTTCATGTTGGGCTTATTTATACATTCACTTTTTTAATAGCTGTTGCAACTCAGTTTTTTCTTCCCGCCGAATCCGCAATTATTCCGTCTCTTGTTCCAAAAAACCTTCTTTTTTCGGCAAATGCGGTTTTTTCTTTAGGAATATACAGTACTACTCTTCTAGGCTACATTTTCTCAGGACCAGTTCTTCTTCTTTTGGGCAAAACTTATACTTTTGTTTTTTTAGCAAGCCTCTTTTTCATAAGCGCTTTTTTTATAACTTTAATTTCAATTTCAAACAAAAATAAAAGAAAGAATATCGAGATTCAAGCTGCTCCCTCTTTTGCCTATGAGGCAAGAGAAATTTTTTCTTTTATAAGAAAAACTAGAAAAGTCATGTATGCGCTAACCATGTTAACCATCGCTCAAGCTGTAATTTTTATGCTTGCCGTTTTATCACCAAGCTATGCAACCGATATTTTAAAAGTTCAGCTTGAAAGCTTATCTTGGATTCTTATCACTCCGGCTGCAATCGGAATGGGGGCAGGAGCGTTAATTTTAGGAAGTATCGGTAAAAAATTTAATCGAAAATGGTTAAGCAGCTTAGGTTTCTTACTGGGTGGAGCATCTTTTATTATATTTCCGTTTTTAAACCAAGCAACTTCACACGGATTTGTACAATTTATAAATAAAATTTTGCCGATCTTTTTAAACATTACCAGTTTGCATATCGTCGTAGTTATGGCCGCAGTCATAGGTTTTGCAATTTCTTTAGTTTTTATCCCCTCAAATATAACCATTCAAATAGAAACAGCTGAGTCAATGAGAGGAAGAGTCTATGGCTTATTAAATGCTTTAATTGGAGCAGTATCATTTTTACCGGTTGTTGTAGCAGGAGGCCTTGCCGATCTTTTTGGAGTTGCGGCTGTCATAACCGGTTTTGGCATTATCATGCTTTTAATAGGAATCTTTTTTCTGGCATTTGAGTAATATGAATTTTTTTATTATTTTTTTGTTTTTGGGACTTTTTACTGCCTTGTTTTCTGTTTATTATCTTTCCCGCGATGATCTTATACTTCTTCGAAAAGATGTAACGACCGAGCAAATCTTCAACCTTACATTTACTGTTTTTCTAGTCGGGCTTTTTTTTGGCCGGCTTGCCTATGGGTTATTGTATTCAACGAAAATATTCTCAAACCCTCTAATATTTTTTCTTTTTCCTTATTTTCCGGGGCTATTGCTTTTGGGAGGAATTATTGGAGGATTAATTTTTTTGCTCCTCATTTCAAAATCGAAGAATCTTCCGGCGGGAAGGATTTTTGATATTTTTTCTATTTCTATTTTAAGCTGTCTTTCTTTAGGATATTTTGGATTTTTCTGGCTTTCGGGTCAAAATTTACTTTCTATAAAACCAATTTTTCTAATTATTATATATATAATTTTGTTCTATGTTTTTATAAAATACATCCACCAGTATCTTTTAAAAGGAATCTTAAAGGACGGCAGCGGGGGACTGCTTTTTTTAATCTCGTTTTCCGCAATATCACTTACGATAAACATCATCGATAAATTTAAAAGCAACCCATTTTTGGGAAAACCGGAAAATCCGATCCTTTTTGTAATTTTTATTTTTTCGGCAACAGCTTTTATTAAACAGGAAGAACTCATCAAATTTCTCCGAAAGATTAAAAAATAATATGGACATCAAAATAATATACGAAGATAGTGATCTTCTCGTAATAGATAAGCCTTCGGGGATAACCGTCAACAGATCAGATACCACAAAAGATGAAGAAACGGTTCAAGACTTTGCGGAAAAAAAATTAAAGATTCACATGAGCGCTGAGGTCGCTTCCAAAGATTTTCGTGTTCCCAACGCGGGCGGCTCTTCTTCAGAAAGCAACTCTTATGGCGCTAAAGTTCACAGCGAAAATTTTGAAAGCTCCCCGCGCTCGATTGAAGAGGATTTTTATAAGAGGAAAGGAATAGTTCATAGGCTCGATAAGGAAACTTCAGGGATTTTGCTTATTGCAAAAAACCCTGCCTCTTTTTTAAATCTTCAAAAGCAGTTTAAAGAAAGAAGGGTAGAGAAGACTTATATTGCTTTGGTTCATGGGGAAGTTAAGCCAGAGATTGGGGAAATAAATGTGCCGGTTGGAAGACTGCCTTTTAATCGAAAAAGATTTGGTGTAGTTGCAGGGGGAAGAGAAGCGGTGACGAAATATAAACTGTTGTCAGTTTTCAGTTCTCGGTTATCATCTAACAGTCAACCAGTTCTCGGTTCGTCAGTTCAGAAAAACCGACAACAGATAACAGAGAGTTATTCACTTCTTGAACTCTATCCCAAAACCGGAAGAACGCATCAGATAAGAGTGCATTTAAAATATTTTGGCCATCCGGTTTTTTCAGATCCACTTTACGGCGGCCGAAAAACAGCAAGAAAAGATCGCAAAGTTTTACCGCGTCTTTTTCTCCACGCCTTTGAAATTTCCTTTCTACATCCAAAAACCGGCAAAGAAGTTTCTTTCAAAAGCAATTTGCCCGTGCAGCTTCAAAATTTCCTAGATGGGTTAATAAAGATCAGCTAGTATTATAATATCTAGCTGATCTTAATTCCTGGGTGGTTTATCTGATACGCTTTAACAATATTACATTATTTTTATAAACTGCTATTTCATATTTTTTTTGCTCAAAAATTAAAGATTTCATCACCTTTTCTACTGGGTCAGGATAAAGATAATCTGGTAGATTATTATCCCAAATAATATAATCAGCATCATCGTTTGGTTGAGGACCATGTTTAACCATTCCAAGAGGTTTATCTAAATGAGGAATAATTATTGAGTGTGCGGAAATCGAAGCGGATTTAGGAATACTATCAATAGTATTCTGAAGAGTTGTTAACTCTTCATAAGATAGTATCCCGGGATCTCGTCGAAATAAATAAAATGGAGAAAGCGGAAGGTAGCCATATAATATACTTGATGATACAGCAGAATAAATTATCAGTATTACCCAGAATTCTTTTCTACGCAAGATAGTCAGTTTACTTAATAATTTAAACCTATTATTTAGTTGAAATTTCAATGTTTCTATGCATGCGATTAAAGTCACTCCTGCAATCGCCGAACTATAGTGCAGGCCATTGTAGGAAGCAAATCCATTGCTGGCAATTTTTTCGAGAAGTGAAGGTGTAATAATAAGAATTGATGGTGGATAAAATAGAGGCAAAAAAGCGAAAGGACCAAAGGTGTAAAAAATAGTTACGATCTTATGGAAAGGAGTAATAAGATTATGAAGGAATAATACTGGATCAGCAAAGGCTGAGATGAGCATTCCTGCAATTCCATCTTTGCCCCCGGCATACTGATTCCAATACCCGAATGACTCTCCTTGAGTAAAGTATGGAAAAAGTATATAAAAACAAAGAAAGAGCCAAAAAATTCCTAAAAGAATAGTCCCTATAGGATAAATTTTCTTTTTTTGAAAAAAAGCAATATAGGCTCCCCAGGCTATCATAATAAAAGACACCTCCTCTTTTATAAAAAGTGTTAACAAAACAAACGCAAAATAAAACCATACTTTTTCCTTGATATAAAAATAGTACATCCAAAAGAAAAATGTCGGGAATAAAACTATTTCATGGAATCCATATGCATAGCCATACTGAAGGCCTCCAAAGGTTAAATAGGCTGTTACAAGAGATAGTGCTAAGAATCTTGATTTAAGGACATTTTTTGCAGAGCAATATAAAGGAATAGCACCTGATAAAACTATTAATGTTTCAATGGCCATTAATATGGCCGCGCTTTTCGCTATCCAATAAATTGGAGCTAGAAATATAAGAATAAAGCTTATGTGATCTGCCCAAACATATCTATTTGGTATGTCCCAAATAAAGGGAATCTTAAAATTAGATAATTGTACCAATGCATAGTGAAAGTAGGGGACATCGATCGCCTGCGATGCAAATGAGTTATATCTCTCAACGCTGTTTAAAAAAAGAAAAAAGGCATAAGCCACATTGAGGACGAACAGCAATATAAAAATTTCCTCTCTCTTTTTATAAATAAAACTGTTTTTATTGTAAAAATTGGTAGCTGTTATAGCTAAGATAAAAGCAAGAGTAATTAAGATTAGATAATTATTTACTACGGAATTGGTATATGAAAGAATAGGATTAGGTTTTTGAGGGAATATAAAAAAGAAGTATGCAAGAGGGTAAAGAATTATAATCATTATTAAAATATGTTTTATAAATTTGCCAAAATGAGAAAATGAGTAATCCTGAGTCGTTTCCTTGCCCTCCATATTGAAAATTGTACATCAAAAAAATCATAAAAAGAATATGTAAACATATATTTTTCTAGTCTAATAATCTAAATCATTAGACTAAATAGGGGATTGCGGGGGGTTGATTGGGGAGTTTATTCTTGTTATCATTCTATAAAGGTTGGTGATTTAGATGGGTAAATTTGGCGGATTTTACAAAGGAGAAAAGAAGAAAAAAAAGAAGACTTCGGAAAAGGGCTTCAGCGGATCTGATATCAGTGCCCCCATATTTACGCTTCCCAAGATTGTTTCTAAAAAGAAAAAGCAAGAATAATAGTATGGGCAGAAAAAAGAAAGATCAGGGTAAAAATACCAAGATTGGAGTTTATTTCTTCATTTTCATTTTAGGAATAATCTTTATTTCGTTACTTTTCAAAGGACTTCTAATTGTAAAAAACAGCAAATTTCAAGACGACAGCCGTTTTAATTTTTTAATATCAAACAATAAAGATAGTGAGATAATTTCTTTTTTGCCCCAAAATCATTCCGTCTCCGTTTTAAAAATAGAGGGAAATTTGGAAAATATCCATAAATTTTTACAAGTCCCGATAGATGGGGAGATAAGATCTGCCTCCTTAGTTTTGGAAAAACCGATATCTCAGGTTTTATCAAATATTTTCTTCGGCTTTAAAGATATTAAAACAAATTTTACTGTTCTTGATCTTTTTAGAATTTTTTTATTTACTAAAACCACAAGTCCCGGTAATTTTACCCTACGCACTGTTTCCGCAAATTTAGATGAGGCAGCTCTAGATAAAATTTCTTTAATATTATTTTCCGATCCAAAAATTGCAGATGAAAATTTAAGCGTAGGGATTGTAAATGCAACAGATGAATTTGGAGTAGGGAATAGATTGGCGCGCCTTATTTCAAATATTTCGGGAAATGTTGTTTTGGTCTCAACATCCCAGAACATGCAGGAAAAATCTGTAATTTTATATAAAGCGAAAAAGAGTTATACCCTAAAAAGGTTAAGTAAGCTTCTGGGTTTTGAGGTTATAGAAAATAAATCTCAAAGCTTGGCGGATATTACTATACAAATAGGAAAAGATTACAAAAATCTTTCAAATTTTTAAAAAATGTTTTTCGAAGCGGTAATCATTATAGCTTTAATTTCCGTAGGTTTATCTTTTTTATCTCTTAAAAATTTAAAGGATAAATCAGAAATCGAAAAAGTTTCGAAGACTCTTAGGACGGGGAGAGTGATCTATAAAAGAGATCATTCATCTTCGTCCTCTGAGGACTCTTCGTGATCGTCTCCCTCATTATTTTTTACTCTATTAAATTTCTTATCAAAGTCTAAAAATTTTTCGGCGCTTGAAATAAACGAAGGCTGATCTCTGAGCCTTGAAGTTCTTTTTATTTCTTTTATAAAAATAATAATATGATGATCATATGCCAATTTAACATAAGCTTCATATTGGTTTCCGGCCTTGATGAATTTAATAAGCCTTTTTCCAATATTGTCCGCAAGTGCACCGATATATTGTTTGCCGCTATCCAAAACAAATATTTTTAGCCTTTTTACGTAAAGGCTTAAGGACTGTCCAGTGTGAAGATTATTAATTACAGAAGGTTGAGCAACATTAACAAGTTCAACAATTTTTGTTTTTCCCTGCTCCTCGATAAACATGTTGGTAAGGCGTATCATCGATGCCGGAGAAGCATCTAGGGCGTCGTTTTTAATTTTTTTTAAATCTCCAATTCTCTTTAAATTTCTAAGCGCTAAAGGATTTAATGAATCTATTCTAAGAACTTTTTGATAGGTATTTTTTGCATCTTTTACGCGTCCTAGAATACTGAATGCAAAGGCTAAGCGATTGAGAGCATCGATATCTACAGGGTTTTCTTCTATGAGTGATTTGTTTACCGCAACTGCCTTTTGCCAATCTCCGGTTAGCGCATTTTGGATGGCTTGGTCTTTAAGTGAAGTCATTTAAAATATGAAAAGGATGTCGAAAATTTTACTACTATTTGTTGCAAATGTCAAGACAGAAACACTATAATACTACAAATACTACCAATAAATACCAATACTACCAATAAACCAATATTGAAATATTTGTAGTATTTGACATTTGTAGTATTGTTTGTAGTATTGGTAGTATTCAGTTCTATGAGCGGACATTCCAAATGGTCACAGATAAAAAGACAAAAAGAAAAGACCGATATAAAAAAAGGCCTAACATTCACAAAACTTGCAAATGCAATAATAATTGCAGTGAGGCAGGGTGGGGGGGCAGCCGATCCCAATCAAAACTTCAGACTCCGTTTGGCAATTGACTCTGCTAGAGCTTACAATATGCCGAAGGAAAATATAGAAAGAGCAATTCAAAGAGCCGCAAAAAAAGAGGGAGGGGATATTGAAGAAGTCATTTATGAAGGCTTTGCTCCGGGAGGAGTTTCGGTTATTGTTGAGGCGGCGACAGATAATTCTCAAAGAACGACGGCGCAGATAAAAAATCTTTTTAATAAAGCAGGCGGAAGCTTTGGCCAGCCCGGATCTGTTTTATACCAGTTTACACAAGTTGGCAAAATAACCGTCGGAAAAAATGGAAATACTTTTGATGAAATATTTTCTATAGCAGTTGAGAGCGGAGCAGAGGACATAGAGGAAGAAGGCGGAAATGTTTTTGTTTTTACAAAAGGGTCTGATTTGTCAAAAATGAGGGAAAAACTTTTAGAGAGCGGTCTTACAATATTAGATGCAGGACTTACTAGAAAACCTACAACAACAACAGAGGTCTCGGATCCGCTAGAGCTTGAGAAAATAAAGAATTTTTTAGAAACAATTAATGGATTGGAGGATGTACAAAATGTTTACTCTAATCTTGCGCAGCTATGATAATTAACAGGAGATCTCGATTAGCAAAGAAGGGCAGAGGAGCGATCAAAATTCTAACCTCCTTAAGTAAAAGAGAGAGGCTCATATTCTCAGTTATAGTTCTATCCCTTGGTCTTTTTATTGCGGAACATTTACTTGGAAAATCGGGAATTTTTACTGTTTTTACAATAGCTATTTTAACAGATTTACTGCTTTTCCTCTCCCTCAAGTCTGATTTAAAAGAAAACACATTTTTGCAAATTTTTATTCTGCCCTTCTTTTTTAGTCTCTCTTTTGGACTATTTTATTTTTTAGTTCCGGGAAGATACTTAACAAGAATATTTACGACTTCTCTATATGCGATTGGTCTTTACTCGCTTTTTCTTTCCGAAAACATTTTTACAGTCTCATCGATCAGAACAATAGCGCTGCTTTCATCTGCCCGAACAGTCTCTTTTGTTATTACTCTTGTTTCTTATTTTTTTCTTTCAAATGTACTTTTTTCGCTTCATATTCAGCTTATTCCTTTTTTGATACTCCTTTCTCTTTTCTCTTTTCCTCTTGTTGTGTATTCGATTTGGACATATACGCTTGAAAAAAATTTATTCCAGAATATTTACTGGTCGTGGGTTTTGGCTTTTGTGCTTGTAGAGGTGGGAAGTATACTCTGGTTTTGGCCAAGTACGCCTACAGTCCTTGCCATTTTCCTAACCGGTGTTTTTTATACTACTGTTGGGCTTTCGCAGGTTTGGTTTGAGAAAAGGCTGTTCAGGAGCGTTATGTGGGAATATATTTGGGTTTCGGGCATTGTATTGATAACATTATTATTATTTACCTCTTGGACCGGCTAAATCCAGTACCACTTTTGCCAGATAAGGATTTATGTATGATTAAAGATATTAATCAGCCAGCGGAAAAGTCAAAAGTGGTGCTGGATAAAAATTCTCGTTAAACAAAGAAAAGGGGAGAGTAGAGGGGTGTTTACCTTTCGAAGTTTTTACAATCGAAGCTAAGTGATATGGTTTGATATAGCAGTCTAAAAAATTATAGGATACTTTTTGATTTGTGATGTGGATAACTTTTTAATTTTCACGGTTATATAGGTCTACTTTTCACAGCCGCCACGTGTCTAATATCTCATCTCATCTTCCAATAAGAACAACGAGGCGAAATAAGTAATGTAAAAGTCCTGCGAAGCAGGATCTCAGCTCCCCGCCAAGTCAGACTTGGCTCCGCCAGACAAAAATAATACGAACGATTATATTCTTGCTCCTCTCCTATAAAATTAATTAAATAAATATTTCCAATTTGTCAATTTTTGAGGCTAAAAGTTGCTATTTAGATTGATAAACCAGTCTAAATTAAGTGTAGTTTTAAACATCGGGGGGGGGGTATAAGCTGGAATAAGCGACATTCTGTAAAGTTAAATTAATAAGATGAATTATGGAGAACACGCAGTCCTTTTAATAATGCGCCGTATTTCTCTGTCTTTTATTCCCTAAGACAAAGGCCCCTATAAAAATGTTTGATAAGCACTTGGGAAGCGAGAACTGATTACGTCGTACAAGAATACTTTTACGACGTCACTCAGGCACATGCTCTGGGGGAAGTGGTATCAATTGCATGTTTTTTTTGTTGAAGTTTATTTAGCTTTTTTATTTATGCACTGTTCTTTTACCTATTTATTCTCCGCTTAAAACTCTAAGAAAAATCCTAGCCGCTCCCCTACTATAGGATCCACCAAAAAAACTTCCTTGCTTATTTGCACTAAAATTGCTAAAATTCCAAGTCTATGAGACTAGAAAGATCTTTTGTACCGCATTCTCCCGAAGTTATTTCATCCAGAGTCCCTGAGCATATTAGGCCTTCAACTGAGTTCGAGCTATTTGTTCCATCAACTGAAGTAGTCTTATTTTATAAAATAGATGGGAAAAAAGATACTGAAGCTCCGGATCAAGCCCCAGAGATAAATCAAGATGTTGAACTAATCAGAACTTCTGTGAATGGCGATTGGGAGCCGTTTAATTTAGATCCGTTTAATTTAGATCCGCATCCATCACAAAATTTTATAAACCTCTATGGAGGACCGTTTTCTCAGCAAATGGAACTTAACAGAAAAAACGCCGAAAGACTTTTGCAAGTTGCAGCAATTGAGGGGAAAGTTATCTTAACTTCACTTTCAATGTCGAGAACTCGTTCAGCAGAAGTTAACCCTGATGGAACAGCTACTGGTAAGAGAGGATTGTTTTGGGGTAAAAAGCCGGAGGATGCTGAGAATCCATATCATCGGGTTACATCCATTCCAGAAGGCTGGAGAGTTGAGATCTGCGATCAAAGAATTCATGACGAACTTTCCCAAAAATTTGCAGGGGAAAAATTGCAGAAAAAATTTGTTGCCAAATTTAATCAGCATTTTCGAGCTGGAATTTGGCAAGCTGTCTGGAAGGAAAAGATGGATGTTTTTAGTAGAGGTAATTATTATAAAGTGTTTGGTTCATCTTGGCCGTTACTTCTTAATTTGTTTGGCGCCAGTCAGGGAGGTTTTAAAGCAATTGATATACCTTGGTTTTTTGGTGGTTCTGCATTCATGCATGGAATAATGAATATTTCAGGACAGTTATTCAAATTGAATCTTCGGAATCTTACTCAGCTATACGAATATTTAATGCCATTAATTGAAGTTGATAGAGTAGCAAGAGCTTTTTCATATTTAAATCTCAAGGGCCGGAATTTGGTCCGCCTTCGCTAAAGCTTCGGCGAGATAAATCCGCATCCGCCCCGATGAAGCCCGAGGCATAAAGCTTTTTAAGGGATGTTAGTCGAGGGTGTTATTCTGAAGCGGTATTAGGAGACTCTGGTTGAATATATATGCCGTAGATGTAGCCGATTTTAAAAGGTTCATTTTCTCCTGCGTTCGGAGATCTCCATAAAAAGCCAAACCAATCCCCTTCCTCTTTGGAATTTGGTCCAACGCTTTTTACACGAATTAAATGACTTATTTCCGCGCCTTGCGGAAGAGTCCCCAAAACATCAGTTGAATTACCGGTTGGAGTGTATGTTGACGGAAAGTCTCTAACATTAACCGGAACTTTCTCATCTATCATTTTTTGACGTTCTTCAAGATCTACACCGGCAGGTATAACCTTTACTTTTTCAAAAATTTGCTCTCCTGGAAGAAGAGGCGTTCTACCGCTAAGCCTTGAGGCAACTTTCTCGTTGTAATCTCGTATTTCTGCGTCTTTATTATAAAAACTTACAATACTTTCTCCTGCCTCTTGAATGTTTTCTGCCTGCTCAACAACTGCTGTTTTGGCTGCGTCAGTTAAAGATTCAATAGGATGTGCAGTTGCTTCGATTGCCGCTCCAGATGCTACTAATCCCAGGGTTGCACCGACTCTTATCAAAGCACCTTTTACTCCAGATGGCCCTCGATTTATCTGTCTTAAAGCTCGAGCATGGGAGTCTTTGCTAAATGGTCCGCTCACTGTAGTCTCTGCCATATTTAAATCTTATCAATAAGAGATGTTCTTGTCAACGCCGATTCAATCGGGGTCAATTGAGAATGTTTAAATCGTACGGCGGATTTTCTTCTTTGGAAAATCCGTAGATGTCAACGCCGTCTTCTAAATCCTGCAAGATCTTTATGTACCTATAAAAAATTGCGTTTGTCCAACCGAAGCCGGATTGAATTTTGTAATGCGCTTCCTTTTTGGGCTTATCTCCTAATTTTCCGTCTATTCTTTCAAAAAAAGTTCCGTACTTTCTAAAAATTTTTGCATGAGCGTTTACAGATTTTTCCATTATTCTTCTTGCATTGCTCAAGAATCCGTATCTTAAAAGCCCGGTAACAGTCAAATATTCAAGAGGTGGCCAAATATTTGGATAGTCCCATTGTTTTGGTTTTATAACTTCTTTTATAATAGATCTAAATCTTACCGGGATTTTGGAAAGGTTAATTTTAGGAGACAAAGAATCCGCCGCTGTAATTACAAGGCCATATTCGGTCTCGAATAAAAAAAGTTTCTCTACTATTTGCTTTGACTGTTTTAAACTTGCAGCTCCTGTCCACAATGGAACAAATCCTGCAAGCGAATAGAAAGGACTTTGTTTTTTGTTTACGTAGTCATAATCAAAAAAGAATCCCTTCTCCTGGTTCCAAAAAAGTTTATCCATCATCTTTTTTCTTTTTTGCGCTTTATCGATCCAAAAATTCACTTCCTTTGTTTTACCCAGAAGCGATGCAACAAGTTCAAAATCCTTCTCATACTTATAAAGATAAGAATTTAAATCGATTGGTAAAAATTCATTACACCTATTATAAAATCTTGAGGTAAAGTCCCAGCCTGATTCAAGCTCGGAGGAGTGAGCATATCCAATATCTCTGTCTCCATATCTGTTTAAATTATACTTTTCTGCCAAGTGATTGTACTCTGCGGAATTATTCCAAACCCTATCGTATTCCTTTCTTGCAATATTCATTTTTTCGCAAAGCCACTTAACGTGTCCAAAGGTCGAGGTGGGTTTTAATATAAAATTCCCAAGTATCTTAAGAGCAGGAAGCGAGCCGTTTCCGTTATTGAAAGTCTTGTATGTATCAAGAATCATTGTTGTTAAGAATGGCGGTTGTGATCTTCCCATAGACGCATGGGAACTAAAATTTGGAATAATTCCAAATTTTTTGAATAAATATTCAAAATTTTCTATCATTTCTTTCATAATCCATTCTCTTTTTGTTCCCGCAAGTCCCCTAAACATAAAAAAAGTATCCCAATAAAAAATATAGGAGAATTTTTTGTCGTTGGGGGTTACAAAATGGTATGGAATATTTAAAAAGTTGTTATAAACTTTTTCCCTTGCGGGCTTATGAATAATTTTGCCCCAATAGGAATCTATATAGTCAAGGCAGTCTTTAAATTCGTTTTGGTAATTTCTTCTGCGTTTTATTTCTTGAGTTTCGTAAGATTGAATCGGAATAAGTCCCAGAGACTTTTGCATGATATATTAAGTATTAGTTCAAATGCACAAGATGTCAAGTCTTAGGTTTGACAAAAAGATGCACCTAGTCGTACAATATTTTTATGAAAGAACTGCCCGGATTGATTGATGAATTTTTGGAATATCTTGAGGTTGAGAGGAATTGTTCAAAGCTTACGATTAGAGATTACAGGCATTATCTTGAAGTATTTAGCAATTGGACTACCGCTTCCCTACCCAACAAGTCCTTAAAAGATCTTACCATTGCGGATGTTCGAAAATACAGGGTTTTTCTTTCCAATAGGGTTGATAAAAATGGTTTAACACTAAAAAGAATTACTCAGAATTATTATGTTATTGCTCTTCGTTCGTTTCTGCGCTTTCTTCTTAAAAATGATCACGAAACCTTAGAGCCATCAAAAATAGATTTGCCAAAAGCAGAAAGCAGGAGTCTTAAATTTTTAGATAGAGACCAAGTAGACAGGCTTGTTATATCGGTTGATACGCAAAAGCCCGAAGGGAAAAGAGACAGAGCGATTTTGGAGCTTCTTTTTTCAACAGGACTTCGTGTGTCTGAGCTTGTATCGTTAAACCGGGATAAAATAAATTTAGAAAGGCGGGAGTTTGGGGTAATCGGAAAAGGCGGACGGGCAAGAGTAGTTTTTATCTCGGATAGAGCTGCAAAGTGGCTTTCGGAGTATCTTAAAACTCGGGAAGATATTTACAATCCCCTATTTATCCGCTATTCCGGCAGAGAAATTCCGGAAGGCCGCGGGGAGAAGATGAGACTAACAGCTCGAAGTATTGAAAGAATTGTTAAAAAGTATGTAAGAGCTGCGCGTTTGCCGATTGATGCAACAGTTCATACCCTTCGCCACTCTTTTGCTACAGATTTGTTGACCAATGGCGCCGATATCCGCTCGGTTCAGGAAATGCTCGGACACAAGAATATTTCGACAACCCAAATCTACACCCACGTTACAAATAAACAATTAAGAGACGTACACGAAGCATTTCACAGCGGGAATAAATAATTCAGTAGCTTTCGTAGGTTAGGGTAACGGAGATTTTTATATTATTTTCTCCGGGAGTTATATTCGTAGATGGTGTTTCTTGAATGCCGGCTTTTGCGCTCTCAAACGGAATTGGTCTTGGAAAATTGTCTTGGGATTCAGTGACATTTATAATTTTCCCAAGTCTTATTCCTGCGGAATTTGCCAAACTTTGCGCTTTTTCTTTGGCATTTTTGACCGCTTCTTTTCGAGCTTTATCCTCAAGCTTTGCTTTTGTCTTATCGTCAAATCCAAACTGAACTTGTCCTATTAGATTTCCTCCATTTGCCGTAATGGCATCGATTGCTTTATTAGTATTATTAATATCTTTAATCTTAAGCTCAATATTCTGAGTAACAGTATAACCTGATATTTTCTGAATCCCTTCAAAATTATAATTTGGATTAACCGAGTAATTCGTAGTTTTTAAGTCTTTTTCGGAAATTCCAAGATTTTTAAGATTTTCCAAAACAGAATTTATTGCTTTGTTTGTTTGATTTTGCGCATCAGAAACTGTTGAAGAACTTTTAGTAACACCAAGGGAAATAGTTACAATGTCCGGAGCTTGTGAGACGCTCCCCTGCCCAAGGGATTGGAACAAATCATTTTTCGAAGTTACATAACTATTGATTAAAAAAGGAATCGGTCCTGCAAGTTTTGTATAGATAAAAAGAGTAAAAAAGAAAAGA
>Ga0209542_10004862_pt1 | contig 27302 bp, 21 predicted proteins | sample RifCSPhighO2_01_FD_184028 | JGI IMG/M metagenome (GOLD analysis project Ga0209542, IMG submission 184028) | Soil microbial communities from Rifle, Colorado - Rifle CSP2_plank highO2_0.1 (SPAdes) (version 2) | ecosystem: Environmental > Terrestrial > Deep subsurface > Rock core/Sediment ...
TGTCTGTGTCGAGTCGAAATTCTGCGCCAGCCGCTCTCACAACTCACCATTCTTTCTTCCGAAAATCTTTCTGATGACTTTCTCTCAATTGTGAGGGATGAGGTTAATGTTAAAAGCATTGTTTCAGGCACAGAATTTCGACTCGACACAGACATTACTGATGAGTTGCGCGAAGAGGGCGTGGTTCGTGATTTGATCCGCGAGATTCAGGCGTTCCGTAAAGCGGAAAATTTGCGTCCTGGCGAACCAGCGACTTATCGAAAGACAATATCGCCCGATTACAAGGATATTATTGAGAAGCACAAAGATCACATTCAACACGCAACGCATACCACAGTGGAGCTAACTTTGGAGAACGCGCAAAAAAATTAAGAGTCTGACTGACCATGTATCAAAAATATCAAACAGAAGCATTGGTGATGGGGAATTGGGAAAGCGGCGAAGCAGACCGGGTCATGCATTTGTTTTCACGGGACTTCGGACTAGTTGCCGCACGCGCGGGAGCTTTACGGAGAGAAAAATCGAAAATGCGGTATGCGCTTACTAATTACTCTCGCGTCGAGGTCTCACTAATACGTGGCAAAAACAATTGGCGGCTCGCGGGAACACGTGCACTGCATATCCCTAGTGGCAGCGATCCGCGCGGAATAACGGCATTCGCTCGCATTGCTGAACTCGTCACCCGACTTGTCACAGGAGAAGAGACGAATCCGTATTTATTTGCGGCTCTTTCAGAGGCGCACAATGCTTTTATGCAAAAAGATTGCGGAGCGGCAGGGACTATAGAATTGGTATGCGTCGCCCGCGTTTTATATTCCTTAGGCTACATATCTGCCGAGGCCCTTAAGACTGCTCTCTTCACGCATACAGCATACGCCGACGTACATCTCGCAGAGGCAGAAACCTTGCGCGATAAACTACTTTCTTCAATAAATCGTGCGATCGCGGAAACACAATTGTGATTTCAGCCATAGATCTCAATGAATTTCCAGGCCAAAAGCCGACATGCGGTATACTACTTCTATGGCAGAATCGTCTTCTGATGATGAAAAGATAGATCGTTTGCGCCGCGCGATGTACTCGCGCTCTCTGTCGCCGAAATTGACTCCACGCCCCCGCCGAGATATGGAGGAAGGGCCTGCTGTTGTTGGAGAAGACTGGCGGCGAGAAGAGCCAAAGATGCCGATTGTTATGACTGCTCCCAGAAGTTTAAGGTCTGGGAAACATGCTCTTATGTGGCTATTGATTGTATCAGTAGTTTTTTTCGTAGGCGCCGCAGGATTTCTTGCATATTATTTTACTATCGGCGGGGGCTCTGTCGCTGTGGCCCCTGGCAATATTTCAATTTCGATATCCGGGCCACCTGCTGTTCCGGGCGGTGAATCGACCGAGCTTCAGATATCTGTCTCGAATCAAAATCGGGCAAGTCTTGAGCTAGCAGATTTGATCATTACTTATCCCCCAGGAACGAGACTTTCGTCTAACATGCCTGTCGATGTTCCGAATCAGCGACAACGCGTTCCCCTTGGAAGTATCAGCTCGGGTGAAATTCGCCAAATGCCGGTCAGAGCAGTATTCAGTGGTGAGGAAGGCTCACGCTCTAATCTGAAAGTCGAGCTCGAATACCGCCTCGAAGGTTCAAGTGCGGTTTTTGTTGCGGAATCTAATTATGAAATTATTTTTAGCTCTTCGCCTCTATCGATTTCCATCGATGGAAATCGGGAGACGGTTTCCGGACAGCCGATAGAACTTACATTCACTGTGAACTCCAACGCATCCTCGGCAATACGCGATGTGCTCCTAAGCGTCAGCTATCCATTTGGCTTTACATTTGGCGACAGTGACCCTTCAGCTTACCGACAAGAAGCTAAAGCGAGCTCAGGCGTTTGGACTCTCGGAGATATTACGCCTGGAGAATCCGTACGCGTCGTTTTGCGGGGAACACTCAATGGAGAATCCAATGATGAGCGCATATTCAGAGCCACTATTGGGACGCGCGAAACTCCACAGAGCCGGGACATTGATACAGCTCTTGCTGATAATTCATATAAAGTGGTCATCTCTGGGCCATTCTTGGGGCTTGGCATAAGTGTAAACAAGATCACTGACTCAAGTGTTATTGTAAGGCCTGGCGACACGGTAAATGTATCAATCGCATGGCAAAATAACCTGTCGACTCCGGTGACGGACGCCGTCATAGTCGCACGTCTCTCCGGCCTAGAAATTGACGGAGAAAAAGTACGGACTACGGGGGGATTTTATCGGTCTTCCGACAGTGCGGTTTTGTGGGACAAGAATACGACCGGAGGAATATTGGCTAATTTGGCCTCCGGCTCCTCAGGCAGTGTCGATTTTTCTTTCATCGTCCCGGACAGCGATGCCTTACAGTCTATAAAAAATCCGCGTCTTTCCATTAGCGTTAATGCTGCGGGCAAGAGAATTTCAGAGACTGATGTGCCGGAAAATCTTCAAGCAACTACTCTAAAGACCATAAAGGTTGCCAGCAGTCTCGAAATACTGGCGCAGGGATTCTATTATCAAAATCCATTCGGAAGCGAAGGTCCTTTGCCGCCAAAGGCAGGATCTGAAACTACGTATGCTATCGCATTAGGCGTGACTAATACGACCAGTAAGATCACTAACGCGAAGTTAACGGCGATTCTTCCGCCGTATGTAAGATGGCTTGGAAAATACCTTCCTTCTTCAAGTGAAAGCGTGACATACAATAAATCAGACGGCAGCATCACTTGGAATATCGGGGATATCAGCTCCGGCGTGGGGGTTGAAGGAGTCCCGCCGAGGCAGATAGCATTCGCAATAGGATTTACTCCATCGACAAGTCAAATAGGTGAAAAACCTGCTCTTCTTCAGAATATAGTTCTCACTGGGATCGATTCAGCGACGGGCGAATCAATTTCTCCGCAAGCAGCCGATGTGACGACTAACATATTGGGCGATCAGGGATTTTCGTCCTCCTATGCTACAGTCGTGAGGTAATATTCCAATTCCCTTGAGAGATATGTCCGATTTAATGGATAACATAGTTTCTCTTGCCAAGCGTAGGGGTTTTATTTATCCCGGGAGCGAGGTCTATGGCGGTCTCGCAGGGACCTGGGATTACGGCCCGCTCGGAGTTGCCTTGAAGAGAAATATTGCGAATCTGTGGTGGAAAATGTTTGTAGAAGATAGGGGTGATATGTATGGCATCGACGCCGCTATTCTAATGAATGCAAAAGTATGGGAAGCGAGCGGCCACGTAAGTGGATTTTCAGACCCTCTAGTTGAATGCAAGAAATGCAAGCGCCGATATCGAGCTGATCAAGTTGAAAAAAAATGTCTCGAGTGTGACGGCGAGTTCGGTCCGGTTCGCCAATTCAACATGATGTTCAAATCACACATCGGCGCAGCGGAAGACGTATCCTCCGTAGTTTATCTGCGACCGGAAACTGCTGGCGGTATATTCGTCAATTTCAAAAATATTGTCGATTCTTTTCATCCGAAATTGCCGTTCGGGGTCGCTCAAATCGGCAAAGCTTTTCGAAACGAGATCGCGCCACGTGATTTTCTCTTTCGTACTCGCGAATTCGAGCAGATGGAAATCGAATATTTCGTCCGGGCGATGGAATGGAAGGAAAATTTTGAATCGTGGCGGCGAGAGGCTAACGAATTTATCCAAGCAGTCGGTATAGAGGCCGATTCCGTGCATGAACTGGAAGTGCCTGACGGTGAGCGCGCCCACTACTCTTCGCGTACCATCGATTTTGAATTCGATTTTCCTTTTGGACGCAAAGAGCTATGCGGTCTTGCCTATCGCACCGACTTTGACCTTTCTGCCCATGCGCGCGCATCGGGTGCTGAATTTTCATATCTTGATGAAGCAACCGGAGAACGATTCATACCCCACGTAATAGAACCGTCCTTTGGTCTCGACCGTATTGTTCTCGCGCTTCTATGTTCCGTTTATAAAGAAGACGAGCTTGCCGGCGAGCGGCGGGCATATTTAAAGCTCAACTTTTCGATTGCGCCCATCAAGGCTGCAGTCTTTCCCTTGCTACGGAATAAGCCGGCGCTTGTTGAAAAAGCGCGACAAGTTTATGAGACGCTAAAAAAGTCATCGCTCGGCGCCATCGCATGGGACGATAATGGAAATATTGGAAAGCGCTATCGCAGGCAAGATGAAATAGGAACGCCTTATTGTGTGACAGTTGATTTTCAAACCCTTGAAGATGATACGGTGACGGTTCGCGATCGCGACTCAGCTAAGCAGGAGAGGATAGCGGTGGGTGGGCTCAGCGATGTACTCAAACGATAATTTACGGCTTTTTAAGCCCATTTTCCGCGATTTAGTTCGCAATGCGAATTATGCTACGATTCGGGAATGCAGGATCGCCCCGTAAATATTTCAATAACAACGGGTACTGTCATTAAGATAATTCTTTTGTTGGCCGCAGCGTGGCTTTTGTTTTATCTCCGCAATCTTGTAATCATTGTGCTGACGGCTATCGTGATCGCTTCGGACATAGAACCTTTCCTCAGATTTCTGATGCGCAAGAAATTGCCGCGTCTAATTGCTGTCATTACTGTTTACCTATTCCTTTTCCTGATTTTTTTTGGAATGTTCTATTTCTTCCTGCCAGCAGTGTTGGAGGATATAGCGACATTCATCTCTTCTCTGCCGGCATATCTGGAGACGTTCAACCGTGTCGGTGCCTTTGATGAATATGCACAGATTTTAGGAACTGCAGTCCCTGCGGGTCTGTCTGTAAATGAAATAATGGAAAGCGTGCGGGGGGCACTTAATCTTGGCGGAGCTTTCGGAAGTGCCTTTAAGGCTGCCAGCACGGTTTTTGGCGGCGTATTTTCTTTCATTCTCATCATCGTTTTCTCGTTCTATTTTGCATTCTTGGAAACAGGTGTGGATGATTTTTTGAGAATAGTAACTCCTCGAAAATATCAGCCGTACATTCTTCATCTGTGGCAGCGCTCTCAGCATAAAATCGGCCTTTGGATGCAGGGCCAGCTGCTTTTAGCTGTTATTGTCGGCGTCCTTGTGTATCTCTTGCTGACGATACTTGGAATTCCTCATGCGCTTACACTGGCTGTCATCGCAGGAATATTCGAGATAATTCCGGTATTCGGCCCAATTATGGCGGCAGTGCCGGCGGTTGTCGTCGCTTTTGTGGACGGTGGAGTTACTCTAGGAGTGGCAGTAATTATTGTATATACCATAATCCAGCAATTTGAGAACCATCTTATATACCCCTTGGTCGTTACTAGAGTTGTGGGAGTTCCGCCTCTTCTTGTTATCCTCGCTCTAATTATCGGCGCAAAACTTGCTGGATTTTTAGGAATACTTCTCTCTGTGCCAGTTGCGGGAGCAGTTCAGGAATTGGTAAAAGATATTCAAAGTAGGCGGGCATTCGCGAGCTCTACTGAAGAATAAATTTATGAAAAAGAAGACCGAAAAGAAGACGGTGTCTCTAAGATCGAAAGCTAAAAAGCAAAAGCCATTTTATTTGACGACGACTCTCCCATATGTAAATGCAGAGCCACATATAGGATTTGCTCTTGAGATATTGAATGCAGACATTGCTGTTCGATACCGAGCTAAAGTGGGCCATGATGTTTTTTTCAATACGGGAACGGACGAACACGGCCTCAAGGTTTATCGAAAGGCTCTTGAAGAAGGAAAAGATACACAGAGCTATGCCGATGAATATGCAGAGAAGTTCCGCGCATTAAAGGAGCGTCTAAATCTTTATCCGAATATATCTTTTATAAGAACAACTGACGCGAAACACAAGAAAGCCGCACAAGAATTCTGGCGTCGTTGTCAGAAAAACGGCTATATATATAAAAAGAATTACACGACAAAATATTGCGTCGGCTGTGAACTTGAGAAGACAGAATCCGAACTGGTAGCCGGCAAATGCGCAATACATCCACACCTTCCGCTTGAACTCATTGCGGAAGAAAATTATTTCTTCCGTTTCTCCAAGTTCCGGGAGCCTCTATTGGAACACTACAGAAAGAACCCTGATTTTGTTCTTCCACGTTTCCGGTTTAACGAAATAATAAAATTTGTGGAGGCAGGTCTTGAGGATTTCAGTATTTCCCGGCTGAAAGAAAAAATGCCGTGGGGAGTTGATGTCCCGGGGGACGAGAGACATGTTATGTACGTATGGTTTGATGCATTGGTCAACTACATATCTACGCTTGGATGGCCATCGAATGAGAAAAAATTCGAGAAATTTTGGGGCACGAAAAAAGATCCCAATGCCGTGCAGATGGCGGGGAAAGATCAGATCAGGCAGCAGGCAGCTATGTGGCAAGCCATGCTGCTTTCGGCAGGATTACCGCTAACCAAACAAATTCTCATCCACGGATTCATCACAGTTAACGGGCAGAAAATGAGCAAGTCTTTAGGAAATGTCGTCGATCCAATGAAAATAGTTTCGGAGTATGGCATTGACCCTCTGCGTTATTTTTTGGCGCGCCACATTCACCCGTTTGAGGATAGTGATTTTACCTTCGCGAGATTTAAAGAGGCGTACAACGCTGATCTCGCCAATGGGCTTGGCAATCAAGCTGCCCGCATAATGAAGCTTGCCTCAGAACATCTTGAAAAACCGATTAAAATCTCGGAAGAGCTTACTGCACTCCAAGTTCCCTTTAAAGCGGCTCTTGATGAGTATCGGCCGGACGATGCACTTGCTCTAATATGGCAACATATTAGAAAAACGGACGACTTTATTGACAAAAATAAGCCATTCATCCTCGTAAAATCTGAGGACAAAAAAGTACGCGAAGAAGGAAAAAGAATAATAGACAGATTAGTAGGGCATCTAGCGACCGTTGCCGCGCATCTTGACCCCATATTACCCGACACAGCGCGAAAGATCATGGAGGCGGTAAAAAGTAATTCAATGCCGCCGACGATCTTCCCTCGAAAGGAATAGAACGCACAGGCATGAAATATTTCGACGCACATACGCATGTAAACTTTGCTGCTTTCAAAGACGACCACCAAGAGGCGATAAAGCGCGCGCAGGATAATGGAGTCGTCATGAATATCGTGGGGACACAGCTAGACACTTCACTTTCAGCAGTTGCTCTCGCCGAGAAAAATGGAAACGTCTATGCAACAATCGGACTTCATCCTATACATACAGCAAAATCATTCCACGACGTGAAAGAGCTCGGCGAAGGCGGGAGGGAATTCAACTCGCGCGGCGAGGCGTTTAATTCAACCACTTACGCGGACCTGGCACGGCATCCGCTTGTGATAGCAATAGGCGAGTGCGGTCTCGATTATTATCGATGTGATGCAAGCACGAAGACAGTTCAGAAGGAAACATTCATACAGCAAATCGAACTTGCGAATTCCGTCAACAAACCATTGATGCTTCACATTCGGAATGCGTACGAAGATGCGCTGGAGATTTTGAAAGCCCACGCAAAAGTCAGAGGCGACGTGCATTTTTTTGCCGGCGACTGGGAGATAGCAAAGAAGTTCCTTGATCTAGGATTCACTATTTCTTTCACGGGAGTGCTGACGTTCACGCATGACTATGATGATGTGGTGCAAAAAGCCCCGCTTGATTCAATACTTTCAGAAACTGACGCGCCGTATGTAGCCCCCGTTCCTTATCGCGGCAAGCGCAATGAACCCTCCTATGTTCTCGAAGTAGTGCGGGCCATAGCTGGCATCCGTGGCGAGCATTTTGAAACTGTTGCCGAACAACTGTTTAAGAATGCATCCAGGGTTTTCGGCATAAAATAAGTTGCGGTGGGGTAACCAGCATGTTAGAGTGCCTCAACATATTATGGCGGAGGAAGTCGATATTTTAGAAACAGAAAACGTCGCGGCGGAAGACGATGAGGTCATTACACGCGTCTATGAGATCGGTTATCACATCATCCCGACAGTAAAAGAGGAGGACCTGGAGAAGACAGTCAATGATGTGCGTTCTGTCATTGAAAAGAGCAACGGTTCGTTCATTGCCGAAGGTGCACCTTCCCTGACGAGACTTTCTTATTCGATGAAAACCCGCGGTGGCGCTGGGGATCGAAAGGTAGAGTATGATAGAGCGTATTTCGGATGGATAAAATTTGAAGCCAACGTTAGTACCGCTTCTGCCTTAAGAGACTCTCTAAAAGTAAATCCTAACTTTTTGCGCATTCTTATTTGGAAAACGGTCAGAGAGGATACACGGGCAAAAATGAAAGCCCCAACCCTACGCGAAGTTAAAAGGGGGGATACTATCAAGACTACGCGAGTGCGTACGCCTGAAGAGCAGGCCCCTGTATCTGAAGTAGATCTTGAGAAAGCTCTTGAGGAAATTACGAAGGAGTAAATAAGGAAGTTGACAGTTGACAGCAACACAATAACTTTAGGAAAACTTGGTAAATTCTTCCGTAAACTGTAAACTGTCATCTGTACGCTGATTTCTATGTATATCAATAAAGTAATTTTGTTCGGCAATTTAACACGGGATCCGGAATTAAAATCTCTTCCATCCGGAATGAATGTCGTGAATTTTTCTATCGCTACTAATCGCATTTTCCGTGATCGGGAAGGGAAAAAACAGGAACAAGCAGATTTTCACAATATCGTAGTCTTCGGTAGGCAGGCAGATACCGTGGCCCAGTATATGAAAAAAGGCGGTTCGGTTTTCGTTGAGGGAAGATTGCAAACGCGCAGCTGGGACGACAAAGGAACTGGAGAGAAAAAATACAGAACGGAGGTTGTTGCGGACAGAGTGCAATTCGGTCCAAAAGGCGGGTCATCCGGTTCTCAAGGATCTCGTAATAAAGCGGATGAACCTGAGCCGGTAGAGAAGGATGGGACGGGGATAGATTATCCGAAGGATGATATAAATCCCGACGATATTCCTTTTTAAAAATAATCTGAAGCAAAAAATGAACATTCTTACACAAAATGATATACAGCACGTCGACTACAAAGACGTCGATCTTTTGAAGCAATTCATTAATCCACACGGACGAATTGTGAGTCGCAACAAATCTGGCTTAACCGCCAAACAGCAGAGGGCCGTGGAAACGGCCATAAAAAGAGCGCGATTCATGGGCTTGCTTCCTTACGTGCAGAAATAAAGGAACGCTCGCAGCACTGGCATTGTCTCGGGTCGCTGTCTGCGGCTGCTGCCGCAGCGCTCACTCTCGGCCCGTCAGCCTGCGAGAGACCCTCGACAACGCAGCACTGACTCGCTAGGGCTGGAGGAACCCCAAATCAAACGCGCTCCACGTATTCACCAGTTTCAGTATTTATTCGAACCGTATCGCCTGCATTTACGAACATAGGCACGTTCGCCGTTGCGCCTGTTTCGAGGGTCACGACTTTGTTGCCTCCTTGAGCTGTATTGCCTCTTGTATTCGGCGGCGCGTCCTTTACTTTCAAATCCATTTTGACCGGAATATTTACTTGAATCGGCTTGTCTTCAAACCACCGGACCTCTACCTCAGTATCGCTTTTTATATATTTTCCCGAATCTCCCACGTGATCATTATCGAGTGCAAAGCGCTTTGATTTATCTTTCGAATCATGGAAGAACCATTCGCCCCCGCGACTATATATATATTTTGCTTTTGTTGTTTCGATTTCTGCTTCTTCCGTTTTATCGGATACATGGAACGTATGCTCTGCTATAGCGCTAGTTTTTAGATTTCTTAGTTTCGTCTGATTTACCGGCTTTCTCTGTTGCTTGCGAAAAACCCACGAGGACAGCACTTCGTAAGGTTCTCCATCGAGAATGATAATCCTTTTCGGCAAAACCTCGTTGTAAGACAACATTCGGAGAATTCTAGCGGAAAAAGATTCCTGCGCAACTACTCCTCACTATTTGGAGCGGAATTTTTTGCAAGATTATCGTTGAGTCCTTTTCGGACATCTTTCAGCAGTTCTTTGAGGACCGATTTGTTTTCATGAAGAAATGTGCGAGCTGCATCATATCCTCGTCCCAATTTTATTTCTTCGCTGTCTTTCGGCGAATAGGAATAAGACCCGCCGCTGGATTTTTCTACCATTCCAAGCTTTTCTCCCAATGCCAGAGCTTCGCCTTCCTTTGATATGCCCTCGTTATATAGTAGATCAAATTCAACAGCACGGAACGGTGCAGCGACTTTATTTTTCACGATTTTCACTCGATGCCGTCCTCCCATAACCTCGTCCCCCTTTTTTATCTGCGCAATCCTGCGAATATCGATTCGCACTGAAGTATAGAATTTGAGGGCTTTTCCTCCGGTGGTAGTTTCTGGGTTTCCAAACATAACCCCGATCTGCATTCGGATCTGGTTGATGAATATCACTACTGTTTTTGTTTTCGACACTATAGCGGTGAGCTTGCGAAGCGCTTGGGACATGAGCCGTGCCTGTTTGCCGATGTGCTGCGCTCCCATATCCCCCTCGATCTCATCTTTCGGCGTCAATGCGGCGACCGAATCTATGACGATAACGTCGATTTTGCCGCTGCGAACGAGTGATTCGACTATCTCTAACGCCTGTTCTCCTGTGTCTGGTTGAGAGATTAAAAGCGACGTGATATCTACGCCGATCTTTTTCGCATACTCCGGATCCACTGCGTGCTCTGCATCAATGAATGCGCAGATACCCCCGCGTTTCTGCGCTTCAGCTATAGCATGAAGGGAAAGAGTTGTTTTTCCTGAACTTTCCGGGCCGAAGATTTCTATGATTCGTCCACGCGGCAATCCTCCGATCCCAAGCGCCCAATCCACACCAATTGAACCCGTGGGTATTGCATTTACATCAACTTTCGGTTGTTCGCCGAGTTTCATTATCGCCTCGTCTCCGAATTTTGTTTTGATATCTGATATCGCCCGCTCTATGTCTTTATCTGGCTTTTGCGCGGATTCAGTATCGGAAGGCTTATGTTTCTCTGATGTTTTTCCCGCAGTCTTTGTTTTCTTAGCAGTCAACATATTTTTTTAGAGTATGAAGTATCCTTGCTTATTATCAAGGGATGCAAGATGCGTTAATTTGTAACAGTTGTGGTCGACATAGTATCGGGGGGTGGCGTGGACGCGGGCATAAATAGTATATCTATAGTTTTTTCTCTGGATCTGCCATATTTGTCACTGGCTTTAAGGATTATGCGGTTGTTACCTACGGCCAAAAGATACGGTTCCCTAAATTCCCCAGTTTCTGTCACTGAAATTGGCTTCCCGTTCATTGTCAATTGTGAAATCCTGCCCGCTGTTCCCTCAACATAAATGAAAGGCTCGCTTACGACTGGTACCTCGGCGGGAACATCTATAATAGGCCCATACAAAAGCCCCTGTGCTTCGTAGTAAGCATAAATAATAATGAGGACAAAAAATGCGATAAGTATTATTCGCACGATGCGACTGTCGCGATAGGGAAGCATAAAAGTCACCGAGTTCGATTAGATATAAATAACATCATGCGCTCGAGCGCTCATCTGATTGCTCGTCAGAATTCTCGTCGGTATTTGCGTTTACAAGTTCGTCAGCATTGCCGTCACCGATTATTTCTCTAGGGCGGGCGCCGTCTCCAGGTCCTATTACGCCATTTTCTTCAAGAAGGTCGATCAGGCGAGCGGCGCGTGAATATCCGATCCGCAGCTTCCTTTGGAGATACGAAGTGGAGGCTTTCCCAGCTTCTAGCACCGCACGCTTCGCATCTGCGTATAAGGCGTCATCGCTGCCATCTTCCGACCCATCGTCCATCATTGTTGAAAAAATGGCATCAGTGCCGTTTTTGCCTTCTGCGAAATCAATTTCACTAGGAATTTGATCTTCATTCGTTTTAATAATGTGCTCCACAACACGTTTTACTTCTGATTCGGAGGTAAATGGGGCCTGGATTCGACGCGGCTTCGACATTTCTCCTGACAAAAACAGCATATCGCCAGCACCAAGAAGTTTTTCCGCACCCCCTGTATCAAGAATTGTTCGCGAGTCGACCTGAGAGGCGACCTGCAGGGCAACACGCGCTGGTATATTTGCCTTGATAAGCCCGGTGATGACCTTGACTGATGGACGTTGAGTTGAAAGTATGAGGTGAATTCCAACAGCTCTACTCATTTGCGCCAGTCGCACGACCCCGCTTTCAAGCTCGCGCGGATAGAGAGACATCATATCGGCAAGCTCATCAATAATTACTACTATATATGGCATCGCCTCCGGTAATGGCTCTGCATCCTCTTTTTTTGATTTCGATGCTTTTTCTAGCGCAGGCGCTACGACGTTCGTGTGGTAAGAAAAAATATCGCGCACGGATTCCGTCTCAAGAATGCTGTATCGGCGCTCCATTTCTTTTGACAGCCACTTAATCGCTAGTATGGCCTTTTTTGCGTCAGTGATGACTGGCGTTAAGAGGTGTGGAATTGAGTTATACATAGTGAGCTCAACTCTCTTGGGGTCGACCATAATGAACCGCAAACGTTCGGGTCCGCATCGGTACAGAAGGGATACGATAAAATTGTGTATCGTTACAGATTTTCCCGCTCCCGTCGCTCCGGCCACGAGCACATGTGGCATACGTGCAAGATCTGCGAAATGTGGCGTTCCTGTAATGGATCGACCAAGCGCAATCAAAAGAGGTTTGTCGGATTTTGCATATTGCTCATCGGATAATAGTGGAGCTAATCCTAAAGTTGTTCGTGAAATATTGGGGACCTCGACTCCCACTAGGGAGCGGCCAGGTATTGGAGCTTCAATGCGTATAGGGGAGGCAGCAAGGGCGAGTTCAAGATTGCTTTGAAGTGCGACTATCTTAGAAAGACGAACTCCCTCGGCTGGCTTCATTGCATATCGCGTCACTGTCGGGCCGATGGATGCCTCGTCCATTTCGACCTGTAAGCCAAAGTTCTGAAGCGTTCTCTTAATGATATTCATATTTGCTTTGATGTCGCCAACCTCAGGTTTCCCTCTGTTCTTCCCAAGGATAGAGATGGGCGGCGGCTCATAAACGTTCCCAGTCGCTGTTATTATTGGAAAACTTGCCGAGCCTTCATCGTTTTTTTGCCATGGCTTGCTGAACGCCAATATTTTTGCTCCCTCATTTTTTTCTGCGATTGTTTCTGCAGCTGTATTTTCAGTTTCATTGGCAGATTCTTCAATTGAAAGACCTTTAACAGAAACTGTTTCAGGAAGGTCTGCATCTGCGGATTCCTGTTCGGAACGCAGCGAAGTAAAGCGATCTTTAATATTTAATAAGACTTCACCTATATGTATATCGAAAGCAACGATCAAAGACGCGATAATAAATGCTATTAAGAAGATAACTGCGGCTATTACGTCAACGGCTGCAATAATTGGATTGGATACTGCCGCTCCCAATACACCACCCTCTCCTGGGAAAGCAGTATTTATTATGCCCAGACCTGAGAGGAGGAACACAAGCATACTCATGAGCTGAACGATACCGAATCTTCTGTCAAAAGATTGGAACACCAAAATCGCAAGAAGCAGCAATGAAAGAGGAAGAAGCAAGTACCCAACTCCCAAAAGCAACGAAAGATATTTGTAGAGGATTGAACCCACAAATCCACCGACATCAAATCGAGCAAGTATTAAAAAAACTGCGATCGCAACGAAAAATATTGCGAAAACACCGCGCAATGCTTCTGAGCTTACCCTGCGAGGCGCAGGATCACCACTATCTTTCTTTTTCTCAAGCCGATTTTTTCTACTCACGAGACGCATGATATCACAGGCAGCGCGAGCATTTTCCCAACGCGTTAGGATATTTTTTGGACGAATGGTCAATAGGGAGCAACTGTGAATTTCGCGTTTGCGCGCATTCATGTCCTATATATAATCACTATGATAGGCTGGGAGTCTCTAATGGACCTCTTAGAGACGTAGGGAATAGAGATTATGGACGACGCAAGAGACATAAAAAAGACAGACCAGCTAGCTAGATTTCTTGATGAACAGTCCATTAGAATAAAACCTTTTGGGCGTAATATCTCCGGTGAGAAGGCTTATGCGCGCGCCGAGAGAATAGTCGCCGCCCTTTATTTGATAACAGCTCATATAGCGCCGGAAGAGCCGGCTCGGATCAGGATTCGTGAAATAGGTCTCAAACTACTCGAGAACCTATTATCCTTAAGGGATGAGATGCGCGCGAGTAGCTCACAAACAGCCGGAACAATCACGTCACATTTACGGGAACTAGTATCAATTACGAGGCTATTGACGGTGTCTGGATTTATTTCGACCCAAAATGCCGAAGCAGTCACAATAGCGCTAGATGAGTTGGCGAATTTTCTCGCCTCCGCTCAAAAATCTCCTCTGTCAGAAAGCATTACATTTTCGAAAGAAGATTTTATGAGTGGTAACCTCCCACCCTTAAGTAAGTCCCTTGTCCGTCCGAGAGCTCCAGTCTTAAGGACAGAGACAGATACGCTAAAGGACGGTAGCCTCGACAAGGACGTCACGGACAGTAGGCTTGTCCAAGACGTGGCCTTTGTTATTGGGGACAGGTCGCAGGCCATATTGGACATACTCCGAGTTGGAGGAGAAATGGGCATCAGGCTTATAGCGGGTCATTTGCCGGAGTACAGTGAGAAGATGATTCAAAGAGAACTTGTGGAGCTGATAAAATCTGGGAAAGTAAAAAAGAACGGCTTTAAGCGCTGGAGCAGGTATTCTCTTGCCTGACGCTGAATATCATGTCGAAATGCGAAATAAGGATCTCGCAGGCTCTAATTCTTAGCTTTTGAAATTTTTCGCTTCCTATAACGTCAGAGGGTGCGGAAGCTTCATTGACGCCAAATATCGTGTGCGATAGTATTGTTTGTTGGCTGATAACTTGTTTAAGGGGTCCTTAATGGGCGCCCTTTTGTATGACAAGTTATCCCCAAAGGGGGTCAGCTTTGAATTGGAGCGTCGCGTTGCTATTGGTTATAATTGCGACGACGCCTCTGAAGAGAAGCGTTACGCAAAGACAGACGCAAACCAGGCGCGCTCTGCGTAGTTCTTTGATAATTTAATAGGGGGATAAACAATGGAAGAAAATGCGAGCATTTTGCTCGCACGTAAAAGCTCACAAAATCGGCTCTAGTCCTTCTGTGGGCAGTGCGCACAGTCAGTATTACTGTTAGCCATAAATTGAAACGAGCGTGCGCGAAAGTCCAGAGTGGGAGAATTGTCCTGTAACGATTGCATGACTGAATTCAGGAATTACTTTTTGGTGCTAACTTCCAGAAATGGAGCTAGCAAAATTATTGGTGTGCTCGAGGGCGGACCTACTTCGCTTCGACTGCCAGTACAGATTATTAGGTTTTGTCTTCGGTTATTAGATTAGTTTTAGAAGACGCACAACAACGTGTATGCACTCTCGTCGAAAGGATGCATGTACGGCCCGACACGCGAATTTCGTGTGGCGGGTGAAAGGTCAATATAAAAATATGAGTAAATCATTAGCAACAAAAAATGTTGCGGCAGTACTCATTGGCGTTGGTTTGGTTTTCGCGTTCACGTTCTCTTTCGCACAAACTGCGAAAGCGGATGCGCTCTCGGATCTTCAAGCGCAAGTCAATGCACTGCTCGCACAAATAGCAGCAATGCAGGGCGGCTCGGGTTCCCAGCAAGCTGGCGGACTCGCCTGCTCGCTAACCTTTACACGGAACCTCACTATTGGGTCAACAGGAACTGAGGTCCTTGCATTGCAAAAATTCCTGAACAGCATCGACGGCACACAGCTGGCGACAACTGGAGCAGGTTCTCCGGGCAACGAGACGAGCTACTTCGGCTCCATCTCGCGTGCTGCGGTGTCGAAATTCCAGCAAAAGTACGGCATCACGCCAACTGCTGGATACTGGGGTCCTATTAGTCGCGCAAAGGCAAACAGCCTTTGCACAACCACAACACCTCCAGTGGTCACAATTCCTCCGGGTGGCGGAGTAGTCACTCCGACAGGCCCAGGAATCACGATCGCGGCGGCAGCACAGCCGGCCAACTCGCTAGCTCCTAAGAGCGCAGCTCGCGTTCCGTTCACTACCTTCACACTCACTAACAACACGTCTAGTGCTGTGACGGTAAACGGTATTACGATTCAGCGCACAGGATTAGCACAGGACGCGGTGTTCTCAGGTCTCGTCTTGGTCGACCAAAACGGTCTCCAGGTCGGAACTTCGAAGACTCTAAATTCCAATCACCAAGCAGTAGTCGGTGACACCTTCACGCTTAACGCGGGAGAGTCAAAGACTTACACCGTTGCAGGAAATATGGCCGCAGACCAGACCAGCTATTCTGGTCAGGTTGTCTCGGTCTCCGTCATTGGTGTAAACACGTCTGTTCCTGTAACTGGCTCGCTCCCGATAACGGGCGCACAGCAAACAGTGAACAACACGCTTACACTTGGTTCTGTTTCAACTTCAACTTCGGCATTCGATCCGCAGTCAACTCAGACCAAGAACATTGGCGACACAAGGGTCAAGTTCTCGGGTATCAAGTTCACCGCCGGTTCAACCGAAGACTTGAAGTTGTATTCGATCCGTTGGCGACAAGTCGGCACAGCAAGCTCAGTTGACTTGGCAAATGTCGAGACAGTCGTCGACGATGTAGCTTATCCAACAAATGTGTCTATAGATGGTAAGTACTACACGACAAGCTTCCCTGGAGGACTTCTCATCGAGAAGGGTTTCTCTAAGGATATGCACGTGAGAGGCGACATTGTCGGAACAAACTCGGCAAGCAGAACTGTAGACTTCGACATCGACAAGGTGACGGATGTCTACTTCGTAGGCCAGACATATGGCTATGGAGTCGCTCCTTCGGGAACATTCCAGCCATGGTATGGCGGTTTCGCAACGACGATCAACGCCGGTACGGTTACAACTATCGGCAAAGCAAACGAGGTTCCAGCGCAAAACATTGCGCCTAACGTCGCAAACCAGCCTCTCGGAGGCTTTGTGGCGGACATCAAAGGCGAGCCGATCTCGGCCGCTCAGATGATATTCCAGTTCAACTACTCCAGCGGTGCGGCTTCGTCAAACCTTTTGACGAACGTATCCTTGGTTGATGAAGATGGAAAAGTAGTGGCGGGCCCGGTTGACGGCGTTGTCACCGTCCTGTCACAGCAGAAGGTGACATTCAGTGATTCTGTTACGTTCCCGACTGGGCGACACATCTACACCCTAAAGGGCAAAGTCCCGACGAGTGTAGCGAACAACGTAACTATTACGGCCTCAACGACACCATCGTCAGACTGGACGACCATTACCGGCCAGACATCGGGTAATACAATCACGATATCTACCGGTGTCTTCGCCATGAATACGATGACAGTTAAAACGGCAACTCTCGCTATAACCATGTCCACGACCCCGACTTCGCAGACGGTTCCCGCCGGCAGACAGGGTCTGACTATGGCAAACGTGAAAATCGACGCCTCGCAATCAGGCGAGGATGTCCGAATGTCTTCGATTCCGATTGAGCTTACTGTCGTAACGGGTGTGGTCGGGGATATAACATCCTGCCAACTCTTTGACGGTTCTACGGCTCTAAACACAGGCAGTAACGTTCCAACAAATGCGGCAAGCGGCACGCACACGACATTCACCTTCGACAACTCCAAGATTATTCCGAAAGGAGCTATCTTGACGCTTGCTCTTAAGTGCAATGTTTCATCGAATGCCACGACCGGTGCCACATATGTCTGGAGCTTGGACTCGACTGACACGTTCACGGCTACGGGTGCTTCCGGCTCATCGGTCACACCATCCGTGACAACTGGCGATTCCGGAACATTCACGATCGGCGCAGCGACTCTATCGATTGCAACCGACCCATCGAGCCCGGCATACACGCTGGCTGTCGCTGGCACCTCGGGAGTTACACTCGGTGCCTACAAGTTCTCGGCGCTAAACAGTGACGTCACTCTTACACGTGTTGGCGTTAACCTCGGTTCGGTTACTGCTTCCTCGACTGAAGCTGACATCGGTCAGCTGACTCTGTGGGCGGGCGGAAGCCAGATCGGTACTGTTACCTTCCCAGGAAGCGCTCGAGCTGCGACATCTACGAACCTTTCGCTCGTAGTGCCTGCAAATCAAAGCGTCACAATTACAGTCAAGGGTGATCTTGCTGCGCAAGGCGCAAACCTGCCAAGCCACCCTGGCGCACTTCTGACGGTTGACGTTGACGTCAACGGCGCAACGGGCAACAAGAATACTTCGGGTATCTCTGAAGGTTCGACAATTGACCCGACGGGCTCATCAGCAGTTTCAGGTGTTCGCGTATTCCGCACCGTTCCAACGGTCGCGAGGATTACGCCATCATCTTCGACGCTGGTTGCTCAGGCGGGAGTTACGTTGTATCAGTTCAGCATCAAGGCGGACGCAGCCAATGATTTGGCACTCGCTCGGCTGACAATTAACGTAGCGACCTCCTCGGTATCAACAACCAATGGCACGACATCAGTCGGCAGCCTCAAGGTCTTCGCGTACACTGATTCTTCGTTCAGCAACGGAGTCCCAGGGTTCACGGACGGCCAGGTTGTTGCGACCATCACGGCACTTCTAAGCGGTGGAAACAACGTCGCAACGACGTCGTCCATCCTTACCATCCCGAAGGGTCAGACCTACTACTTCAGGGTGACGGGTGAAGTTACCCAGGTAGCGGGATCAACGGGTTCCGCAGGTTCAGTCACGACAAAACTTGTTGGTGACTCCGCGTATCCGTCGCTCTCAACTCTCATGGGTGACCTTGCCACCGTAAGCACCAGCAACTTCCTCTGGTCGCCACTCTCGACAACGTCGACAGCTGCGGCAGCGAATCTTGACTGGACTAACGGCTTCGGCGTGACAGGACTTCCATCTGGAGGTACTGACTCGTTCACTCTGACGAAGTAATCCTCTTTGGATCGCACGGCTTCAACTGCAGTTGATACCCGAGCCATTCAAAAAGACGCTCATGGCGACAACATGGGCAAAAGCATGGCCCCCGCTCCGAAAGGAGCGGGGGCTTTTGCTATTTAAAGTTTTGAGTTATTCTTTTTGGAATGACAAAACAAATAACTACCGGCATCATTGCCGTCGCAATGATCGCAATTATCGGATGGTATTTCTATCAGAATAGACCCGCTCAAGATTTAAGCCCAAGCATAGCAGGCGGCGAAGTTGTACCGTTAGGTTCGGAAACTGTAAACGTAGATCTGGCTTCAAGTACAGGTACGAATGCCCGCAATATTTCAAAAAAGCCATCTGTAGAACGTGCCATTCCGGGAAACACCATCAATCTCGACGCCTCCTATCGTGAACGAATTATCTCTGATTTGAACAAGACTATCGCTGCGCTTAAAAAAGACGAATCTTCCTATCAAGACTGGATTTATCTGGGTCTTTATTGGAAAATCCTCGGCGATTTTGAAGGGGCAAAAGAGGTATGGAATTATGCGACTACTCTTGCACCATCCGAAGAAGTCGCATATATAAATTTGGCGAATCTGTACGATTTGTCGTTAAAAAATTACGCACAGGCAGAAATCTACTACAAAAAGGGATTGGCTATGAATCCAGCAAATACGGATACCTATCGTAATCTCCACGAAATGTATAGATATCGCTATAAGCAAACGACCAACGAAGCGGAAAATGCTTTGAAATCAGGAATCGAAAGGAATCCGGAGGCGCTTGATTTGTATGTAATGCTTGCTCGTTTCTACGCCGAAACAGGCCGAGCCGCTGAAGCCCGCGCGGAATACGACTTGGCAATAGCGCTTGCAAAAAAACAAGGCAACGCCTCCATCGCGGCCGAACTGGAGAAAGAAAAGGGTTCTATCAAATAAGACTTTGTTGAAATTATAGTATCCCCAAGGTCTGAAGCACATGCCCCATTTAGGGCGTAGAATTACCTTGATGCAATATATTCCGGCGCGTTTTGCGTTGTCTGTATCTTTTCTTCTATTATTGATAGTCTTTTCGCCTTCTATTGCTCGCGCTGTAGTGACGATTAACACTTATCGGGCCGCGGCACTAGCCAATCACTTGGATTATGATATGGACCAATGCGGTAGGGAAAGCAGGTTCATTAGCTGGCTCCCTTTAATTCAAAGCCCATCAGCGGCGAATGCATGTATGGAATTAAAACGTACTAGCAATCCCGTCTATTCGGGCATAAGCGAAGATTTGTTTGCTCGACTACGCAGCTATCAATCCGGGTGTGCCTACTATCCCGGAGGTGAAGAATTTGATTGCATAAAACGAAGACTAACTAATGATCAAGATGTCAGATACGTGGAATCAACCGCTCCAGCTTCAGCACAACCTGTAGCGCAGCCAGCCTCAGCCGCATCGCCTCCAGCCTCTGCTCCTGTGACTGCGTCCTCTCCGGCAGGTGGAACTGCGGAACAGTTCGAGCAAGATCCGACAAGCGCACAATTAAAGTGTGAGGCATTGGGATATGATGCCCTGACGCCCGCTTATGGAAAATGTTGGCGAGATATTTTAAATGGCAGGGAAGTTAAATCATACACCTCTCCGACTGGCCTGGATACTTCTGCGAATACCGCGCTATATTCAAGGGAATATATGCAGTGGGCATTTGATTCTTGTATCGACGAAGCAAACCCGGAAGGATGTAAAGCGCAACTAACTAAACAGTTCGGCATGACTCCTATTAATTCTGTCAGCGCACCGGCCACCGCCATTCCTCAATCCGTTAATGCAATAGAAGGACTACGCGCGAGAGCTCAAAGCATGCCGGCATCTTCGAGGCCGTGCGATGCGGATGATAGTTGCTCGTCGCTTTCTACGGTGCGCCAGATTAACAAAGAGGAATGCACCACCGCGGCCAGCGGACCACTTAGTTGGCTTTTTGGTATAAATCAGGACAAGTTTAATACTTGCATCGTTCAAAAAGAATCATCGCAAGGAATATCGTCTTCAATATTTCCCGATGCCTCGACAGAAGCAGCAAGACTTCAGGGGACGCATCAGCAAGCATTAGAGAACACGGTAGTTCCTCCCGGCTATTGGGATCCCAATGGTCCGTATCCTCTCGGTGCTGACGATAAGATATTGGGTCAGGAACCTGTGCCGCCCGCCGAAGGGCTTTCATATTACACGAACGGTATCAGCAATTTCTTTAAAGGACTCTTTGGTAGCGGTGCATCCTCGCCCGGTTCGAGATCATCGGAGCCAGCATATGATTCGAATTCTTCTCGCAATGTAGTCCCAGGTCCATCATCACCGTTTCCATCTGACGCTGAAGCCAGGCAAGAGTCCGACCCTAACGCGCCGAATTCGATTAAGGCAATTACAGACTTTTTTTCGAGCTGGCGATGGTTTTCCGATAGCAACACGGACACGACACCATTGTTTGACGCCAATAAGGAATATGCGGACGGCATATACAAGGAGGCGCCACTAAATGCCTTCAATGATGATGAATTCGGGCCTGCAGTAGGGTCATGGGTTCGGCAAAATGAGCCAGTAGAGAACCCCACATTCATTGAATATGACCCGGATACAAATTACTTACGTCCCGAGATAGAAGCACTACCAGTCCTTTATCCGGACGACTCAAGCCAAATTATTCAAACTAATATTGGACCGACGTCAATATGGGATCAAAGGATCGAAGGATTTATACTTGGCGATGATCAGTCCGAGACTTTGTGGAAGGCACAAGATAATAGTTTGTGCACTGATTGTGATTCATCATACGCCGAACCTGCGCAACATTACTCCGCCGTTCCATTCTCTGAAGAACTTTTTAATCAAAGTCTGGTCGCCAGCGCCTTCGGCGCATTTCTCCTCAAATCCAAATAGGGAAATATCTGGATTTACGAAATCCAGAATATTCGATCCCGTGTCATTCTAGAAGGAACGGTTTAACATCGGTTAAGTCCAAATCGCGCAGATATTCGCGCACCTCTTTTTCATAGTTCTTGAAAATATCATTGAAAAGGTCAGTGGTAATCACGGAGGGGAAATTTTTCTTGCCGACATAATCGAGATAACTGCTCCAACGATAACCGTCGAGGTGCGCGAGTGCGGCGGCAGTACCGCTGATGCGCCGCGCTCGCCAATCTTTACAGCCCTTTAGAAAATCCAGCGGATTGAAATGTACATAATTTAATATGTGCAGCATATGTGCATCACTGGCGATGTGTATTTTCTTTGTTCGGCCTTGGAACAAGGTTCCGGATCGTTTATATCGTTCATTAAAGTAATTTGCGTATCCCACGTTTAGCTTTCGCAGGAACAGTGATATTCCGCCTTCGACTCTTTCTGACAACAAAAGGTGATAGTGATTGTGCATGACGCACCATCCGTGTATGTCAACAATGCTAGTCCTCGGCATTCTAATATCTGGGTTTCGTAAATCCAGATTTGGCAGGTTTTTCCGGTATGAATAATACACACTCCCAGCAGGCTCTAAGTCGTTGAATTCATATAGGTCATGAACAAAACGTATACGATCCTTGTCGTTCAAAAAGATATCTCTTTTATCAACGCCGCGATTAAGTGCATGGTAAAGCTCCATTTATCTATTCTATTCTGGATTTACGAAATCCAGATATAGGAAATCCAGATATTAGGCAAAGAGTGGATAGTAAGGTGGATAAAGATGAGGATAAGCATGTGGATTTCTTGCTCACAATGGTGTGGATAAGAAAGATGGTCAGAATATAGCTGTAGAGCATAATCGACCAATGAACATTGCGCGCGAGCGATCGTACACAGGAACGACGCTCGCAAGTCTTTGCGCAATGGTGTTTATCCTCGCCCCGCTCTCGGCTTCTGCGGCAGAATCCTCGTTAGTGTGGGCCGGAGCACCGGGCGGGCCGGAGCAGATAACGATTCAGGATGAAGGTACGTACACGCCGCCGCTAAATGTGGAAGCACCCGCGTATATCACCGCACCAGACACTGGTCCCAACGGAGAATTTCTTTTCGATGTTTTTGCAAATCTTTATCGAGTGACTGGCCCAGGCGAGCGCGAATTTATTTCTACATTGTATCAGCACACTGAATATGATGACCCCGACGATCCAGATGATGGAGACATAAAATTTGCCTGGCCCGCGGCCGGCTCCTATGAACTCGACATACTTTCGTTCCCACCGCCACAGGTAAGTTTTGAAGATCGATTGCGTCGCATGATAGCGAACGTTCTGTTTGCCGACATTGCGCATGCGCAATTCTTTGAACCGACTCTCATCGAAACTCTGCACTTCACGATCGAAGACGTATCCGCTTCGTGTGTCGCAGATTGTTTCTCGAACGTGCTCTTTTTGCCCGGCCTTGAATCGAGCAGGCTATATCGGCCGAATGTCATCGGCCCCGAAATACGGGTATGGGAGCCGTCATTTTTCGGTCTCGACCATGAGCAGTTGTTGATGAATCCTGACGGGACACCTGTTAAAACATGGATTTATACGAAGGATGTAATTGATGAAGCATTTACTGCGAACATATATAAATCTTTCATCGAGAGGATGGACGAACTTGTTGCAGATGGAACTATCAATGAGTGGAATGACTTTCCGTATGATTGGCGATTCGACATAAATGATGTAGTGGATAATCCAACGGCTCTCGCCACGAGCACCATTTCACTGATCGCGGAAGTGGAACGGCTTGCTGCTGGATCGAAATCAGGGAAAGTTACTATAATTTCTCATTCAAACGGCGGTTTGGTAGGCAAGGTGCTCTTGAGCGAACTCGAGTCTCAAGGGAAGGCAGATCTCGTGGATAAATTCATCATGGTTGCAGTGCCGCAGCTGGGAACGCCAAAAACAATTGCCACATTGCTGCACGGGGAAGCGATGCCCTCACAATTGTTCCCATTTGTCGCGAAGGCGCAAGAAATTCGCGAGATGGCGGAGAACATGCCCTCGGGCTATACATTGCTTCCGTCCACTGAATACTTCTCGCGCGTGCTCGATCCCGTCGTTGAATTTGTTGATAACGGCTCACCACTGATGCAGCCATTAGTTGATAGCTATGGTCTTGCTATTACCAATACGACTGAATTGAATGATTTTTTATTGGGCGCTGACGGTCGTTCTAAACCCGCGGAGAGCGACGTAATGAATCCAAACATTATGAACTCCGATCTCATAACTCAAGGCGCGGCGAATCACATAGTGCTCGACGGCTGGGATGTGCCCGACGGAATAGAGGTCATCCAAATTGTCGGCTGGGGAGTTCCCACAATTCGCGGTATTCGCTACAAAGAAGGTCGACTCACAGGAGCAGCCTGTAGCATCTCGAATTGCAGTTTTATCGATCATGAACCAATTCTCACGATTGATGGAGACGAGACCGTAGTGGTTCCCAGTACATCTTTATTAACGATAGATACCTACTATGTAAATTTGCTCGAATATAATCGATTTAAAAATCTGAAGATCAATAGAGAACATGCCGATATCATGGAAGTGGATCAATTATTGTCATTCATGACAAATCTAATACGGAATGACACAACAGTTCCATCATTTATAGAGACTTCCAAACCAACATTTGATCCCGAAAGTGCCCCCGCCCTGAGAATAAGCATTCATTCACCTGTCTCGCTTGATCTTTACGATACGCCCGGCCGTCATACCGGCATTGCAACTTCCACGCTGTCAGGCAATTCTTTTATCGAGGAACAAATTCCAAACAGCTACTACATCGAAATGGGCGAAGGCAAATATGCTGGGGCAGACATACTTAGCACTACCACTGTCCGGCTACACGGCCTTGCGCTCGGCACATTCACTCTCGATATTGAACAAACGTTGGGAGATACAATTACTGCATCAACGACATTCGGAAACATTCCAGTAACAACAAGCTCGACAGCCTTGCTCGACATTGGAGACTCAACTAATCTACCTGTTTCTAAATTGTCGGTGGATGTAGATGGCGATGGTGTGACTGATGCTGATATCTCCGGTGGTGACGGACTCACAGTGCCGGAGTTACTCGGTCTCTTGCGCGGCTTGGTACAGTCACTTAATTTGCCCTTGAAGAAAGAGAATAAATTCATAAAAGCTATAGACAAATTGCAGAAACAAATCTTGAAGAATCAGAACGGCAAGAAGTTTCAGAAATACCGCATAATTGATGCTCTCAAAGATATAAAAGATAAGATTAAAACGTTTGAGAAGAAAAAATTACTTGCAAAAGATGAGGTGAAGGAATTATTGGATATTTTATCACGGGTTCAAAATTTGGTGCTAAACTAACTCCATGGATTATAAGAGAAGACTTATATTTCTGGGCACATTAGCCCTTGCGGGTCTTCTTATAGCCTCAGTTCTTTTGTGGCCAGATCGGTTGGGATTGTGCAGTCATGGCGATAAGGCCTGCATCTACAACTACATAAACTATGAAATTATTTCCGTACCGATTTTATTGTTTTCACTATTGACACTAGTCTGCTCAGTCGTTCTATACTTTATGCGATCAGGCGTGTTTTATTCGTGGGTGAAGTTCACGTTGTGGTGGGTGCCTCTCTCCGTAATTCTTATTGCAATTACGCCAGAATATGGGGGCAGTGGTCTTGACGGGGGTATACCGAGCTTTGGGCGAGAAGTAGTTATCTGGTTTATGGCCGGAGGATTCTTTGTACTCTCACTTCTCATCATAGCCTGGAAGTCATTTCGGTTGCGGAAAAAAGAGAAAAGTATATAGGTCGGTTCTCGGGGTACCACAAAGACACGAAAATTCAAAACAAAAAATGACTGCAGAGAAAATCATACAGCTCATCTTCATTCTCGCAGGATTCTGTTTGATTTTCTTAATAGTATCTGCTTTTTTCATTACAGCAGAAACAGGAAGTACGCTCGAGACCTTGCTGTTGATATCGATAATTCCTGTAATAATGGCAGGAGTGATTTTTGTCATACTCGCGCGAACAAGATACAACACTGTACTTCCACCATTCTTGCGAGTTATCGGTCTTATCCTTTTTGCCTTGTGGATTGCATCGTTTTTTGTCGACAGCCCATTTCGCTAGGGATGACTTTGCATCGCACTGTTATGAAAAATCTCTATAACATCACAAGAGGACAACTTATTACGCTGTGGGTGTTTGGAATCTCCGCGATTATTTGGGCAATGGACGCATCATGCAATTAGTATGCAGTGTGCATGCCTCAACTGAGAAGAGATACGACTGTTGAGGATATCCTCATATTTCTAATCCCCTTTGCACTGATTTTCTACACGATCGGCTGGTTCAATCATCGAAAACACCGCGAGTAAGTTCCCATACATACTTGCCTTTATTCACTAGTTGTTGCGCAATAATCTAGGGAAATAGTCGCCTGAATACGGGGACACGAAGTTGTCCACAAAGCAAATTAAAAAATTATCAAGTCGCATATGTTAGTATTATTTTAGCTTAAATAAAGGAAATAATGCGTCTTTTTGGATATTAGAGCAAGTTTTACGTGCGGAAACCCAGTCAATAGCTGACAAAGCGCAGGACTTTGTCATTTTTTGACTGGGCTTTTTGTTTATCAAAACAAAAAGCACCCCTGTGGAGTTGGTAACGGGACGTCTTTGGAAGAAGAAGCGGTTCTTGTAAAACCGTAACGCGAGTTCGAACCTCGCCGTCCCGATACTGCCTCTAAAGGTGCTCTTTGCCTAACCCACACCACCCGCAAAGCGATGAGTGTTGAGATTAATGATACTACCTCAATACGAAAGTCTAGCAAGCTGGTGTGAATAGCGAGTGAATCTAAGGCAGCAAAAGGTCGTTATTCGGAGAATTAAAACGAGAAAAAATATGTTGAAGAATGAAAAAACTTCTCGCGGTGTTGGTACGTTGGCATCTAAAATTTTGCGCGGCGATAAGAGGCCGACAATAAAAGATGCAAAACGTTTAGCCGCGAGTGTTCTCACCCAGCGGCCAGATAGAAGGCGCTAGGGAAATAGGTAATGTTTTGTATAGGTTGCGGGATTACACAAAACGTGCCGATAGTAGAGCCCCAACGTTGAGTTGGGGCTCTCGTCGTTGGTGCCATATGATCCCAAATTCGAGAACAAACTAATATTTTGGGCGGTTGACGATTCTGCCGAGTATATATAGAAGTCCTAGAGCGAGAATTATTAGTAGGGGATAGAAAATTGCGCGGCTGCCGAAACTGAAAAGAATTGCAGGCGACGCTAGCTGTGCGAGTTTTGAGAAAAATGAAGGTTTGTTTTCGCCCACAGCGCCTTTGTTAGTTTGCGCGGCATTCGATTTAGAACTTGTGGCGCCTAAAACTTGCGGCACATTTTCTATACCGCCGGAAGAATCGGCAAGCGTCTCCTTCGCAAAGTTAAATCCCCCCATTCTAAAAGATTCCG
>Ga0209542_10004863_pt1 | contig 27302 bp, 25 predicted proteins | sample RifCSPhighO2_01_FD_184028 | JGI IMG/M metagenome (GOLD analysis project Ga0209542, IMG submission 184028) | Soil microbial communities from Rifle, Colorado - Rifle CSP2_plank highO2_0.1 (SPAdes) (version 2) | ecosystem: Environmental > Terrestrial > Deep subsurface > Rock core/Sediment ...
TGGAAAAATTCACGATTTTACTAACCTTAAGCCGGTATCTGACGGAAAGGCACCTGCTTCTGAACTGGATTTAACACGCGTAGAACCAGCCACTTCTTCCTCTCCCTCTCCCAGTCCAAAGTCTGGTTTTTCTCAACCTTTAGCCCAAGCAAAAAACTCTCCTTCGCCCTCGCCCAAGGGAAGTCCCAAGCCCTCCCCCAGTCCCTCTCCAAAAGCCGTGGGTGGACCAACAAGCGCTTCGCCTTCACCAAAGGCTTCACCTGTGGCCTCGCCATCACCAAGCCCAAAACCAGCAGCTACCGCAGGGTCAGCAACAACACTTACATCAACAGGAACCTTGCCTTCAGCCGGTAACTTGACTACCACGATGTTCATCTTCATAATTGGATTAGTTCTAGTTGTTATTGGACTGTTTGTACCTCAGACTGCCTAAGTTTACTGCCAATATGAACGATAAACAAAACCCTGCCAATTCTCAAATTCCTAGTTCACCTGTTAGCGATTCCCATCAAGATATTCCACCACCACCAGTCCCGGCTCCACCCCCTGGTATTTCATACAATGCTGATATTGAACCATCCGTTGATAAAGAACCTCCTAAAACAGAATCCCAACCAGCCAATTCTCTTTCTACCCCTGTTAGCGACACCTATATTCCTACTCCGGAATCAGTTTCTCCACCATCACCTCCTCCTACCTCCTCTGGTAACAGAACAAAATTCATCGGCGCAATAGCAGCTGTAATTTTATTAGTTATTGCCATCCCTGCCGGAATTTTCTTAACCGGCCGCAACCAGGATTTCCGCGAGAAAGCAGCGGTTGGCGATAGTTGCAGTTACGGAGAAACCTGTCCTGGCGGCGGTGTGCAAGTTTGCCAAGGAGTAAAACAGCTTAATTCTAATGGAGATGAACACTGCTCCTATACAGGCCCTTGCTCTGGATGCGAAAACCCTGCAATTTGCGGTAACGGCGCTTGCGAACCAGGTGAAGGACCAGACAATTGTGCTGATTGTCAAAGTACAGAAACCAAATGTGCCAACGGAGGTCAACAATACAATCCTGGAGACAAGCGTTATGACTGTACAGGTAATAAGGCTAGTTGTAGGGGAGAAGCCGGAGAAGGCGTACCTTATGTCTGCAACGCAGACGGCTCGTGGAGTGTAAATGGTTCTGAGTGTACCAACTCATGCCCTGTTGGAGACAATAGTAACTGCGAATACCGCGAAACATGCACTACTTCTTCTGGAGCCTCTGGAACAAAACTTTGCTCGGGAACAAAGGATTCAGCTAATGTGTGCAAATATAACGCTGCTGTCTCAAGTTGCGGAGACTGCGAAACAACACCTGCTCAATCTTGCTCTAGTAACAAGAACTACGAAGCAGGTCTTCTCCCAGGTAAAACTAACCCTGATCCCAACTGCAGTTCCAATGGCGGATCTTACTGCAATGACGGTGGAACTAAAAATGTTTGCTGTTATGGCGACGGAAATTGCTACGAGGGTCAGCAAGGAAGCTGTAAAGACAAAGGCGGCGGAACTATTGAATTAAGCGCTACAGCCGAGATAATTGAGTTCAATTGTAGTGGACAGACCACAAGCTCTGGCTCGTGTCCAGAAAATAGGACAAGCCGCGGAACCATGGGTCCTGGAACTTATTCAGTAAGCACAGGTTGTGGAGGGAAACAAATTGACGCTGTTGGTTATTGCGGGAGCTATAAATTTAACGGCGCCTGCGCTCCTGCTGGAGGTCCTTCTCCGACAATCCAATGTCTAGATATTAAAATCTACACAACAGCCGGGGTAAGAATTACGGATCCTGTTGGAACCATTAAGCCGGGAGACACTATCCGCCTAAGCGTTTCAGGCAACACAAATGCCTCTGGCGGACTATCTAAAGCGCGCTTCCGAACAAACGGCGGAGTGTGGCAAGAAACCGCTGTAAAAAATGCGGCAGGAGAATATTATCTTGATGTGACAGTCTCTGCCGGAGCATTCTCTATAGAAGCACAAGTCTTTAGCCCGGTTTTAGGCTGGGAATAAATTTAATACGATATGAATAAAAAGTCTTTAATCGTTATTATTGCAACCGTAGTCTTAGGAGGAACAGCTCTCTTTGGCGCATGGAAATTGTATGAATCCAGACAAAGCGCAATCGCACCCACCGCCCCAAAGCCGGCTCCTGCCCAACAACCGGCTAGCCAATGTACTCTGACTTTCAACATTGCTTCTGTCCCGGCAAGTCCTTCGCCCAGCCCATCTCCTTCTCCTGTCGTTTCTCCTTCACCATCGGCTTCACCAAGCCCGTCACCTTCTGCTTCGCCTTCACCATCGGCGTCATCGTCGCCGTCTGTGTCACCTAGTCCTTCACCTTCTACCGCGCCAGTTGGTGGAGCGCCAAACAGTTGTAATGGAACTTGCGGATCAAATGCAAACTGCGCAAGCGGACTTGTTTGTTCAGGTGGATTTTGCCGCAACGCTTCGTGTACCACCGAAACAGACTGTACATGCCCGGCAGGCACCGCCGCATCGGGCACACCTAAAGCAGTATCTCAGGCAAAAGCCTCACCAACGCCAACCCCAGAAGCAACTCTGCCGGAAGCAGGAATTAACATCCCTTCGGGAATCGCGGTTATGGGAGGCCTCATTCTCCTCTTCTTGGGGTTGGCACTTGCTTTATAGATGGAGAATTTTTTTTCTTCTAAGATAGGAAAACTTATAAGCAGAATTTGGTTCTCTGTGTTTGGAGCTATAGTAGCTGCGCCTGTACTTTTTATTTATTATGCAGCTGGGGTAAAAGGAATATTAAGTGAAATAATATGGTGGGCCGTCTTTCTTGTCTTGGCACTAGCTTTAGGTAATTTGCCAGCATCTGTAATTAGAAAAGACTTTGGACGTCCGAAATTGGCGCTTTTAATACAAGTTTTGTATCCATTAGTCCTTTTGGGAGCATTTCCATTAGCTAGAATAATATTTGCTGGCTTTTAATTTATCTCCAAGTGGGCAAAAAGTAGTATATTTTATCCCACCATACCGGCATGGCAATTCCTACCCAATGGGGATAATAAAGTACAAATCCTGCAACAACCAGCACGAAATAAACAACAACTAATCTTTTGTGATTACTCTCCCAAAGCTGAAACAACAGCCATGATAAAAGAATAATCATAAAGGGAACCGAGGGAAAGTAATGGTAAATAAACATTATTCTAGGAGAGACTGACCAAGGCATAAAAAATACTAAATAACAAAAAAGAGCGAGCAGTACCCCTTTGTTAAATTTTTTAAGTAAGGCCAAACCTGAACAAATCACGGCAACGATACTTCCATAAAAAACCACAGGATTGCCGGCAACATAAAGGTTTGTTACCGAACCTCCTTCGCTTTGTGTATAGAGCCAAAGGGGTTTGAGCATTAACGGCCAGCTCCACCAGGATGAGGAGTATGGATGGGTTGCTTTTAGGTTCGTGTGATACCACCACATTTGCTTTTGAGTTTCCCAAAAATCTGAAAGATTATGTCCGCTGGTAAAAAAGAAAGCATATGAAGCAAGATAAACCAGGAGCGGAATAATCAAGAAAAACAAGTAACGCATGTTAAATTCTCTTTTGTACAAAATCCAGGCGACAAAAAGTATTGGGAAAATAAAAAATGAAGTCCATTTTGAAGCAAGAGCGGCTCCCAAAAAAAGGCTGGCGAAGATATATTTAGAATTTAAAAAAAACACTAATGTGCCAAGGGTAAAAAATAGAAAATAAATATCGTTCATGCCAATCCTAGACATAACTATCGACATCCCGTCCAGGGTAAAAAGTAAAACAGCCCAAATTGCAATCGTGTTCCTCTTAAAAAGAGTTTTTGTCAAAACAAAAACAAGCAGTAAACAACCAAACCCAATAAGCACCCCCGGAAGACGCCAGGCAAAAGGCGTTTGTCCGAATAAATATATGCCTCCTGCCATAAAAAGTTTTGCCAAGGGAGGGTGTGTCCACTCATAGGCAAAACCTTTGGGTGGACTTGCCGAAAACTCCCAAGCAAGGGGATTGTTTTTTACAATTTCTTGTGCAGTAAAGGCATGATAGACCTCATCAAAGTAATGAGTCGGCGGAAGATCAAAGCGGTAGATTCGCAAAAATGATAAGACCAAAAAGGCGATAATTACCCATTTTTTCTTAAAAATACTTTTTTCTTTGACCGGCTTTGCGTCACCCGCGCCAAGCGAAAGAAAGGAAAATCTCTTTGGCAAAACTACCTCTATTAAATCTTTACCTTTATATATTGAAACTGCCAAAACAGTGATCAGTACAAAGGGAATAAAAAAATTAACAAATGAAAAAACGTTTATCAAGTTCCAATCAAAGGGATATTGACCACCTCTTAAGTACCAAAATAAAGCAAAGTAGAGATTGGCAAAATAAGAAGCAGAGAGAGTTAAATAAAGTGCGAAAAAAGAAGCGTTTTCGACCGCCAAAAGAGCAAGAAAGGGGAACATTGTAAACATGTGCCGTTCATGAGCCCGCGTAGCAAAGGAATATAGCGCTAAAAATACAATGAATAACACTAAGGCTAGCCTCCTTGCTGGCTCTGGTCGGTTTTTAAATTTTAAAAAGTAAACTGTAGAGACTACTACAAACACAGCCACTATTGCCATTCCCCAACCTTGAAGCGCGAAGTTGAGAAATATTGTTTGGTCAGAAACCCACCACCTCTCCCCGATTGACCAGAAGTTAAAAGCATTAACCGACGTATAAGGATACTGGTTGGTAGAAGCAAGGTATCTCTCATAAAGAAGCGTAAAAGGAGCCGTAATCAAACCTGAAATTGCAAAAGCCTTTGTCAAAACAAAAGGGAAACAAACAGTCCAAATAGTGATAGTAACAGCAAGCACATATCTGAAAACAATATTTATGTGTTTTTTGCTCGACTTAAAGAAAAGTACCAGTCCAAAAATTGGCAGGGCTACAACAAAAAGTGGTTTAAAAGTTAAGGCTAGGCCTAAGGCAATCCCAGAATAAATAAATCGTTTACCCAGTAAAAAATATAGAGAAGCGGCAACAAAAAGCGCGCCTATGCCGTCAACCTGACCCCAAAGACTCGAATTGAAAAAAACTGCCGGGTTAAGCACATATAACGCAGCGCATTGTAAAGCTAGACGGCGATTTCGCTTTTCCAAAATTTTAAACAAAAAATAGGCAGTACCCAAGTCTGCCAAAACTCCGGGCAATTTATATAAATATTCCAGGGGAATATTGGGCAAGAAACTGGAAACCCAGTGTAAAAACCAAAGAATATAAAAATAAAAAGGTAAATAATCAGTCCAAGTAACTTTGTCGAAAAAACCGTCAAAGCCGAGCTTGTAAATCTCATTGCCCCAATGGATCCACAAATTCATATCCGAACCGTGTGTCCAATAAGGAAGTAAGAGAAGCCGAAGGAAAAAGGCCGAAAGAAGAATTAAAAACAGTCTTATCCCTATCATTGGAGCAATTGTAACTTATTAATCTCGTATCTCGCGAGTAAAGTCCTCGATCTGACAATCGCCTTTAGTTAAAAGACAATCAACCCAACTTTGCGCCGGCTGCCAGGTATCTGCCCGAGGAATTAAAACATACTGGTTGCCATATTTTGGTGAAAGAGGCGGATTAACCAAGAATCCATCTTCCAATACTACAGACTTAACACCCGAGTCCCGGGCATTTAAAGCAAGTTTGGCAAATCCGCCCATGTGGGATTCAGGAATATCTGTTTCGATTGAATCCTCAATTATTTGCAACACCTGACTTACCCGTTTAGGGTTAAGTAAAAAATCAGTCGAGAGAACTTTGTCTTTGACGGCCAAAATAATTTCCTGTTGACGTCTGGCTCTGGCAAAATCAGACCCCTCCTCTCCCTCTGCATGCCTTGAGCGGGCATATTTTAGAGCGGTCGTTCCGTCTAAGTGTTGTACTCCCGTGTTAAACGAAATTGTCTCGTAGCGGCATAAAGTCTTGGGGTCTCCTCCGCAAGTGTCAGCCTCACGGCCAGTAAGCGGATACTGGTTGTCAGTAAAAGCTTTGTCAATCCTTACATCCGCGCCGCCCAATAGATCAATCAGCCTCACAAAACCGTCAAAAGAGATAACAACCATGTAGTGAACCGGCTGACCCAAAATCTGCGATACCCAGCGGCGTGCCCATTCAATTCCCAATCCATCTTGCTCATTGCCATAGTGATAAGCCGTGTTAATCTTTGCTTGCATCTCAGGAATCCAAATATCCCGGGGTAAAGAAACCATCACTGCTTGGTTTGTATTTCGATCTAAGGAAGCAAAAAGTATCGTGTCTGTTAGCCCCGAAGGTTCATTTTTGGCACCACCCAAACCCAGAATAACCACGTTTGTACGCCCGTTATCTTGCCGAACATATTTCCCGTCCATAACAAAATCCCGGGTAATGCCTAAAGCGCGCGGCAAATATCCAAGCAAAGGCCCCATGTATAAGATCAACAACAATACGAGAACAAAAAAAACAACCAATTTTGTGTATTTTTTGGTAAACGTACTAAGGAGCCAGCTATGGTAAAATTTGAGCATGCGAAGTAATGATATTTTAACTGGTCTTAACCCTAAACAGCAAGAGGCTGTAAGTCACTGGGGGTCTCCTTTGTTAATTTTGGCAGGGGCAGGGAGTGGAAAAACAAGAGCTTTGACGCACCGCGCGGCTTGGTTAGTTTTGGAAAAAGGGTTTTTGCCAAACAGTCTTCTTCTTTTAACTTTCACAAACAAAGCTGCGGCAGAAATGAAAGAGCGGATTGTCAAACTCCTCGCCTCTCACCCAGCTTCACAAACATCTCAACCTTTTGCAGGCACTTTTCATTCTTTCTGTGCCCGTGTATTGCGTCAAAGCGGTAAATCAATTGGCATTAACCCAAGTTTCGTCATTTTCGATGACGGGGATCAGCAAGATGTTTTGAAAAGCATTATCGCAAAACTGGGTTTAACAAAATCTCTAAAACCGCAAGTTGCTAAGGCGCTGATCTCTGGAGCAAAAAATGAACTGATAAATCCCCTCGAATATGCCGAATACGCACGCGGAGACGTCCAAAGAAACGTGAGTCATATTTATCTGGAGTATCAAAAGGCGCTAAAAAGAAACGATGCCCTGGACTTTGATGATTTACTGGGAGAAACGGTACGGCTTTTAAAAAACGAGGTGCAAACACTTACCAAATACCGCAACCATTTTCAGTATGTATTAGTCGACGAGTGGCAAGACACAAACAAAGCTCAGTACGAAATCACCAAACTCTTGGTGCAACGCGACCGCAACTTAACAGTTGTTGGCGATGCAAGCCAGTCTGTGTACCGCTGGAGGGGCGCAGACCACCGCAATATTGAATATCTAAAACGCGATTTTCCCGAGTTGACCACATTAAATCTCGAACAAAACTACCGTTCAACTCAAAATATTTTAGATGCAGCCTATGGCGTGATAAGCCGTAACAAATCTCACCCCATACTCAAGCTTTGGACCGATAATTTACAAGGAGAAAAAATCGTGCTCTACCCGGCAAGTTCAGAAATCGACGAAGCAAATTATGTTGTTGGACAGATTAAAGCTTTAACCAATAAAGGGTCTATGCTTTCTGATTGTGCCATTCTTTACAGAACCAACGCGCAATCGCGTGTATTAGAAGAGGCTTTACTGCATGAGGGAATGCCCTACGTGCTTTTTGGCGGTACAAGATTTTACGAGCGGCGGGAAGTTAAAGATGTCTTGGCTTATCTTCGTCTTCTTATTAATCCTGAAAACGAAGTTTCGCGAAGCCGCGCAGAAAAACTTGGCAAAACACGCCTCAAGAAGTTAGAACAGTTCGTTCAAGAAGAAGTTGGAACGGCTGAAGGGAAAGTGTTTTTGAAAGGCAACGAGGCTACAACGCGTGAACTTCTTGATAAAGTTTTAGAAAAAACCGCTTATCTTGAACTGTATGACATGCAAAACGAGGAAGATCTTGCACGAATAGAAAACATTAAAGAGTTGCGTTCTGTTGCAGCTGAATTTCCCAACCCTTATGAATTTTTAGAACAAGTAACCCTTGTCGAATCAGCACAACAGTCCCGTCGTCCACTACTTACTACTCACAACTTATCCTCAAGCGACCATGTCGTGTTAATGACTGCCCACTCTGCTAAAGGCCTGGAATTTAAGATTGTCTTTATTGTCGGCTTAGAAGAAGGGTTGTTTCCGCACTCAAGAGCACTTCTGGACAACGAAGAACTAGAAGAAGAACGAAGGCTGGCTTACGTGGGCATAACCCGAGCCAAGGAAAAATTATTTTTAACCTATGCCCGCCGCAGGCTTATCTTCGGCCAAAGCGGATCTTCCCTGCCGTCGCGCTTTTTGTCTGAAATTCCCGAAAACTTGTTGGAGAATAATTTTCAAAAACCTCAAGACACCAGCTATTTAAAAAACGGGTTGAGAAATTACCTTGATGATTACGATTTTTAGCACCTAAATTTAGAGGATATACCATGACTATCCATGAAGTAACGGCCGAAGAACACAACGATTACAACGGTGTCGTTGACCATCCTGTGCAAACTTGGGAATGGGGAGAGTTTCGGGAAAAAACAGGCAATAAAATTCTGCGCCTTGGTTTATACGATAAAAACAAACTCGTGGAAGGGTATCTTTTAACCCTACACCGCCTTCCATATACCAATCGATGTGTTGCCATGCTTGCCAAAGGACCCGCGCCAACCCGACAAATGCTCATAAACTTGAGGGATTGGGCAAGGCAGGAAAATATTATTTTTATCAGGTTTGAACCGAACACTAGCCTTACTCACAAAAGCACCCAACACATACTTGAACTTTTCAAAACTTTTAAGATGTGCGCAGGGCGGCCATTTTTTAACAAAAAAACACCCGAAATCGATCTGACTCAGAGCGAAGAAGAGCTGTTGAAAAAAATGCACCCTAAAACTCGCTACAATATCCGCCTTGCCCAGAGGCATGGCGTCGAGGTGACAGAAGACAATTCAGAAGAGTCCTTTGCCCGTTATCTTGACCTAATGGACGAAACGACCCGGAGACAAAATTATTTTGCTCACACAGAACACTATCACAAACTAATGTGGAAAACTCTGCGGCTTGCCGGTATTGCTCACTTATTGAAAGCTGTTTATCAAAGAACCACCTTAGCCAGCTGGATTTTGTTTGTGTGGAAAGACAAGTTGTATTATCCTTATGGCGCATCAAATAACGAGCACAGAAATGTCATGGCGCCATATGCCACGATGTGGCAGGCGATTAAATTCGGGAAAAGTTTAAATCTTAAAAGTTTCGATCTCTGGGGAAGCGACGAGGCTAAGGGTTATACCAGATTTAAAGAAGGCTTTGGACCGAAAAATATTGAATCTTTAGGAACCTGGGACATGCCGATTAACAATAATCTCTATTATCTTTACAGACTGGCAGAAGAAATCCGCTGGAAATTCTTGAAACTTAAGGCTCGTTTTATTCCCCTGTCCTCTTTTCGTTAAACTCCTCAAAAACAATTTGAGCCTGTGCAATATATTTGCTTAGCCTCATAATGTGTGTTAGACTTCCTGCAGTTTATGTTAACTAAGACTTCTATTACAAAAGAGCCGAGCCACATAGCCTTCTTCAAACTCGGTGGGACTTGGGATATGGTCAAAATAAACGGAAAACTTGTAGGGTCTGGAATCTTGGATGATGAAACCTTATATAAACTTGAAAAAACAATTGGATTTTATAAAAAAGGTAAGCAAGATTTTATAAAACTTGAGCTTTCTCTAGCAAAAAAGATAGAGGAAATTACAGAAGTAAACAGTAGTCGTGTTACCGATATAACAGACCATCTAAAATGGGTTCCTAGAATTGCTAAAAAAGTTCATGGTAAATTTATACCTTTGTTTAGCGGGGATAGCTCTCATCTGCGTCCATCCCTTATTGCTCCTTTTGTGTCTTACTTGCTGAGATTTGCCAATAATAATCCTTCGATTCAAATTACCGGAGCACAAGGAACAGACTCAGCCGATATTTCAATATTAACTTTACTTGATGCTTTCGCTTTCGATACAAATCTTCTTCCGTTTCTGTTTACAGGATCAAATCGATCGCACCGAGAATGGAATTCTGATGCTCCAAAAAATTTTATTGACCTAACACAAGTTGTTGGAGCGAACTTGCCATCAGGAGCTTATTGGATATTTGGGTCTCACATCTATCGTGCCAGTGATTTTGTAAAAATCGATCCTTTAGAAAGCAGGCGTATTGAAAACTATACAACTTTTTTCTCTCCCCGCTTAACAGCTCGATACACTAAAAAGGTTATCGAGGAAAATCATATTTTCCGTGCGACACCTGGAACTTCAGCAACTAAAAACCATATTTCCCAAAAAATAAATACAATCGATTTATATAAGGCTCTTACTCAGATTAACGTTGTGGATTTAGGAGACCAGAAAAATACTGATAAAGATGTCTCTGAAATCTTAGAGGACAAAACAAAGGCGGTCATTGTAGCCGCACACAGTTTGGGTAATGTTAATAATCCCGTTAAACACGCATGTGTCCAGACTGCACTAAAAGGAAAGCTCGTCTTGGTCGTAAGTAGATCGCTCATTGGAGAAGTAAACGAGCGCTATGCGGCAAGTCTACTTGGTGTAAATGAAAAAGAATTACTTGGAACTGGCAAAATAGTACTTTCAGGACATAAAATGAACAAAAATGTGGCAAAGGCTATTATTATAAGGGCGGTTCTGGAAAAGTTAGACCAAAAACAAGCTCAAGTTCTAATCAACACATACTGCGAATCTCGTGCTTTAATTAGTTGATTATGGTAGATCTTCGCCAAACCCCACAATACGCCCGTTATATGAAAGCTCTTGGCTGGGAAACAGTTGTTACACCCCTACGTAGTAGTGTAGTAAGAAATCGGATTTATATTAAAAGGATCCTCCTTATAGGCAACATTGCAAAACTTCAAAGACCACAAAAATTAGACTTTAAACAAATAAAGAGTCTCATTGAGACTCGTAAACTTTCTGTTTTATACATCGAGCCATCCGCAGAGATCAGCTCTAAATTAGCGCAAGTCAGTTTCAAAGAAGCTAAATCTGCGTTTTTGCCTTCCAAGACAATTCATATTGATTTAACAAAGTCTGAAGAGCAGTTATTAAAGGAAATGAAGCCAAAAACCCGCTATAACATTAAAATTGCCTCAAAACGGAGGGTTGTCGTTAGAAAATCTCAAGATATTGCCGTTTTTATTAATCTTTGGAAATCTTCAGCCCGCAGGAGGCTTGCCCTACCTCAAAGCAAAGAAATCAGGGCGCTGTGGCAAGCTTTCGGAAACAGAGCAAACTTACTTCTAGCCTACAAAGAAAAAAACCTAATCGCAGGGGTTTTGACCGCCCGCTCTCCCGACACTACGTTTTACATGTACGCCGGATCAAATAAAGAAGGAAACAAGCTTTTTGCTCCAACCCTAGCCGCATGGGAAGCTATAAGACTGGCAAAAAAATTGCGTTGTAAAACTTTTGACTTCGAAGGAATTTATGACCCCCGCTATTCTTCAACAAAAAGCTGGCGCGGGTTCACAAAGTTCAAAGAAGGCTTCGGCGGAAATCTCGTAGAGTTTCCAAAAACATTAGTCTACTTTAAAAATCCCCTATTAAGGTTTTTGAATTTTTAACCATTAACGCCGCAAAACATTTTGTATTCGCATTCGCGGCAAAAGAAGCCTTTGTTGCAACTAAAATCTGAAGTTTCAATTGCCTCTTTTACTTTCATTATTTCCTGAGCCGCATCCTCTAATTCTTCCACTGTTCTGGTTGTAGAAACTTTTTTTCCTAAATCAAAGTAATACAAAGATAGGGTTACCTCTTCTAAATCCCTTCCCAAAGGCGCTTCGTGTACCTTGTTGGCTGCCATGGCATAGACCGAAAGCTGTAAATCTTTTCTTAATTCGCGTTCTGTTGGCTCTTCTTTGTGGGTAAAATCGGTTGTTTTGTAGTCAATAATCTCAATACCGTTCTTGGTTTCGTCCACCCGGTCTATTACTCCCCCTATTTTTAAATCGCTATTTAGACCGAAAGTGAATTTTTGTTCCAAAAGCACCGGGGAGGTGTCGGGTTTAAATAAATCGCTCTTTAAGTAATTTGCTAAATATTCCCTTCCCCTTTTCTTCATCTCAAGCTCATGTTTTTTATCTTCATAGCCCACACTGCTCCAAAATTTATCTAATAGATTCCAGATGGTCTTTTTTGGTTCATTAAGGGAACCAGCCATCAACATTCCGCTAAAGTCGCGCATCACATAATGCAAAGAGCTTCCAAAACTTAAAGGAGCAGAGGCTTGGGTAGGAATTCCTAATACATAGCGCAGTTTGTAATGAAGAGGACAAATCTTAAAACAGTCTATTTGGGAATAACTTAGATAATTAACAGTATGTGGGAGGTTAGAAATTAGAGGTTGGAGGTTAGATTGAGAAGCAGGAGGTGAAAAAGGCGAAAATGATAAAACAGAAAACTGTTCGACTTCTATACTTTTGACCGGAGCTATAGACCTTGAACCGAATGTTTCTGCGACAAACGGCGAAAGTTTTTTCTCACGCTTGCCTTCTCCGTAATAATCTGCCGCGGTCACAAAAACCCTTTCCTTGGCGCGGGTCAAGGCGACGTAATAAAGCCTTCGTTCTTCTTGGAGATGATAATCTCCTTGGGGTAAAATCTCTTTTATTAATTCTTCGGGAATTGGAATCTGCTCTTTTCGGTCTTGGGTAGGAAAACGCTGGGCAACTAGGTTAACAACAAAAACGACTGGAAATTCCAAACCCTTGCTCGAATGAATAGTTAGAATATTAACGGCGTTCTCACTTCCCCAATCAAAGTCGGCAGCTAGCGGGGATTCACCCACCTCGAGACTTAAATCAATCCAATCAACAACTGCGTAAATTGAGGCGTCTTCATTTTGTGTTTCAAAACTTTTTAACCGGTCAAAAAGTTTGGATATATTTTGTGCTCGTTTTTCATCCCCTAGTGATTGAGAGTTCCCAAGTTTTTGCAAGATTCCACTTTCTTCCAAGAATTTATAAAGTATTTGTCCTGCGGTTTCTCTTGGTATAAGTTTTAGGTGCTTGTGAATCATTTCAATTAACTTTTTAAGCTTGTCTTTAGCACTATCTGTAATAGCAAGCTTGTCTGTCAGTTCCGTAGTTTCAAAAAACGAAAGGTTGTTTTTCCTTGCATAATTTGCAATCACAGCCAAATCCCGGGCTGAAATAGCAAAACAATCCATGGTTAAAACCTTATAAAACGCGGCAGAGTCTTCGAAGTTATATAAAACTTTTAAATAAGCAATTAGCTCTCTTACCTCCTCTTGGCTAAAAAGTTGCCCTGGCCCTAAAAATTGAAATGGGATTCCCAAACGCGAAAAAGCCCGCGAAAAAGGTTCGGCGTGATTATTAGCGCGAACCAAAACGGCAAAGTCTGAATAATTCCGTTTTTCTGTTTCAACCAAATGAAGTACCTTTTTAGCTACTAGATCTGCTTCATCTTCTACTCTCTCTGTGTAAATAAATTCCGGCTCGAATCCTTTTTCTTTGTTTACCCCGATCAACTCCGATCCTATCGGAGTCAAATCGGAGTTTACCGCCTTAAGTTTTTTGTCGATTTTTTCTGTGACTTCCAGCCGGTCAGGGTTGTTGTTTTGAATTAGCCTGTAAGCCGCGTCTAAAACCGCCTGGGTCGAACGATAATTTTGAGTTAAGGCGACAACTTTAGCTTTAGGATAATTTTTGCGGAATTGAATAACATTGGAAACTGCTGCCCCACGCCATTTGTAAATACTTTGGTCGTCGTCTGCGACAACGGTTAAATTTTCATTGTCGTTAACCAGCAATTTAACCAATTCATTTTGGGCAATATTGGTGTCTTGGAATTCGTCCACTAAAATATATTTAAATTGTTTATGGTAACGAGCTAGGACATCTTTTCGTTCCCTAAATAGTTTTAAGGTGTTGGATATTAAATCTGCATAATCCATTAGACCCTTTTCTGCCTTTAAGTCTTCATACTTAATATAGGCATTTGCTAACTCCTGCCACTTCTTAGTCTCTGAATTGTCTTTATCTTGCTTTTTTGCCCACTTCAGATATTCCTCAGAAAGTATGTCTTCATCTTTAAGTCTTGAAAAATGCTGCAAAATCCCAGCAATAAACCTAGTTGGGTTACCTAGAGGACGAAAGTAAGAAAGCTCTAGATTAAACAAGTTTTTGCGCAAAAAACGGATTGATTCCGCCTCGGTCATTAAGCGAAATCTTGTGTCAAGGCCGATACTTAAAGACTCATTGCGCAAAACCCGGTCGCAAAAAGAGTGGAAGGTTGAAATCCACATTTGCGTGTAGCCATACGGCATAGCTATATCGACTCTTTCCTCCATCTCGCGGGAGGCTTTCTCAGTAAAAGTTAAAGCTAAAATTTCTTGGGATAAAGCACGGCCGGATATAATTAGATGTTTAATCCGCTCCGTAACAACAGTCGTTTTACCCGTCCCTGCGCCTGCAACTATTAGCAATGGACCTTCCCCATGCTCTATCGCCTCTTTTTGCTCTTTGTTTAACTGGAGATTATCTGAAGCCATGTATGCATTTTAACACGGAGTGCTCAATTAACTGTTGCATCAAGAACTTCTTTGGAAGCAAGTTCGGCAATTTCTTCATGGGTTTCTTTACCCAACCTGCGGGTCGTCGAAATCTTTTGACCAAGAGTGCCAAAACTTGAAAAAACTTGACTCATCATATTTGAGGCATTATTCAAATGCTTGCCTAAAACTCCTAAACCTTCTTCTACTTTAAAGTAGTCTTTTTCTACAGCACGGATAGCAGATAAAATTTCCCGCGCCTGGGATTCAATTTTTTGTCCCTCAAAAGACATTAAAATCGATTGTAAAAAAGCATAGAAGGTTGAAGGACAAACAGGTAAAACCCGCTTTTCCTGTCCATATTCCCAAAGCCCCTCTGCATTGCAAATTTCGTAATATACATTTTCTGACGGGATATACATTAAGGCAAAATCAATCGTTCCTTCGTCGGTTAAAATATATTTTTTTGAAATATCGTCCATATGTTTTTTAACATCCCGGGTAAACTCTTTTTCGTACGTTTTTTTATCTGCTTCGTTTTCTGCCCCCATCATTTTCTTAAAATTCTCCATGGGGAACTTTGAATCAATTGGGATTACCCCACCGCTGGTTGTAACTGCCGCATCAACTATGGCGCCAGACTTAAAAGCGTATTGGAGGTGGAATTTTTGTTTAGGAAGCATTTGGGTTAATAGCTCTTTTAAGACTTGTTCACCTATGTTGCCCCGCAACTTCGGGGAACGCAAAAACTCCTGCAAATCACGCATATTGCGCCCTATTTCACTCATCTCGCCTACTGATTTTTGTACTCCCATAATTACACGGGCGGCGTTGTCCAGGCGTTCGTTAAAAGTTTTAGCTTGTTCCTCAAGACGGGAGTTGGTCGTTTGCATGAGCATTAAAAGCTCGTCAGAAGGTTTTTGGGTCTGGGCAATTTGCTTAATTTGCCGGTTAATAAACCAGGCTAGAAAAAAGAAGGCAAAAGCTATGCCCCCAAGAATAAAGAAGAGTTCGGCAGACATGGTATGATATTGTACCACGAGTTCGATATGCTCAAACCTAGACAGAGAATTATTAGGAAAAACTTCATTGCTGCTTTTTTACTCACTTTTCTTCTCTGGACAGTTTGGGTAATTTTTTTCTTTTTTACCCCCCCGGAATATTTCCTGACACCATTAGTTTTTTTGTTAATTAGTTTCCTGGCAATTCTTTTTACCTTTGCCCTGCTTTTTGCTAATACAAGGCGGGGTTTATTGGTAGCGCTTGGAGCTATTTCCTTTATGGCACTGCGCTACTATGAAATCGGAAACTATTTGAATTTGTTACTTCTTGCTGGCGTCCTTTTAAGCCTTGAATATTACCTTTCAAACAATTAAACTTCAACCAAACAAAGCATGCGTGTCTCTAAAAACAAGGTTAATCAAAGCTTAGAGAAAGAGTTGTATCACACACTCCACCAGGCAATTGCTGATTTAAAAACGCCTCAAGAAGTACAAGTCTTCCTCGAAGCATTTCTTTCAGAAGCAGAGCACGCGACCGTCGCAAAGAGGGTCGCGGTTTCTTACTGGCTCGATAAAAAACGAAGCTATCAGAATATACACGAAAACCTGAAAGTTTCTTCAGCCACAATCGCCGTAATTCAAAATTCAATGAAAGAGCCTGGCGTTAGGCTCGCGCTTCAAAAGATTAAAGCGGAAGAATGGGCCAACGTCTGGACCCAAAAAATCCGTAAATTTGTCAAAGTCTAGGCATAAATAGTATGACATTCTCCCCGCTCTAAAAGAGCGGGGTTTCTCTCCCAAGAGAGAATGACATATCAGGTTCAATTCATCCGTGAGCTAAAAACTCACGGTTTTCTTGAAACTGTTATAATTTAATGCACTAAAAGCCTCCACTGGGAGGTTTTTGTTATGCTTAGGTATGAACAAATACTACGTCCATTGTGCTATTCCATATGTTAATGCCCCGCCACACATCGGGCATACGTTGGATTTTATCTACACAGACGTCATCGCCCGCTTCCACAGACTAATTGGAGACGATGTTTTGACTTTATCCGGGGCAGACGAAAACGCTCTTAAAAACGTTCAGGCAGCTGAGAAAGAAGGCGTTGATACGCAAACCTTAGTAGACCGCAATTCCAAGCTCTTTTTGGAGTTTGCAGAAAAATTAAATATCAAGTTCGACGTCTTTCAGCGAGGCTCAAATAAAGAAAAACACTACCCTGCCTCACAAAAGCTGTGGCAGTTATGCCAAGCAAGCGATGATATCTACAAAAAAAGCTATAAAGGTCTTTATTGTGTTGGGTGTGAAGTTTTTTATACTCCAGACGAGCTAAACGCGGAAGGCGAGTGTTTTGAGCATCCCGGAAGGAAATTGGAGGAGGTTGAAGAAGAAAACTACTTTTTTAAGTTATCCCGCTACCAAGACCAGATCCTTGAGCTCATCAATTCTGGAAAATACCAAATTGTTCCGGAAAAACGAAAGAACGAAGTCTTGTCTTTTGTAAAATCCGGGCTTGAGGATATTAGTATTTCAAGAACCAACGAGCGGGCAAAAAACTGGGGAGTTCCAGTGCCTGGCGACTCATCTCACCGAATGTACGTCTGGTTTGACGCTTTGAACATTTATCAATCAGGAGTCGGGTTTGGCTGGGATGAAAAAAAATACCAAAAATGGTGGCCGGCAGACCTTGAGATTATCGGTAAAGGAATCCTTCGATTCCATGCCGTTTATTGGATCGCTTTTTTATTGTCTGCGGGATTAAAACTCCCCAAAGCCCTCTTGATCCACGATTACTTTACCGTTAACGGTCAAAAGATGTCCAAAACTGTTGGTAATGTCTACGATCCCGTACCCTTGCTAGACAAATTCGGCGCAGATCCTTTGCGGTATTATTGTCTTGCTAAAATTTCTCCTTTTGAGGATGGAGATTTTTCGGAAGAAAAGTTCTATGAAGTTTACAATGCTGACTTGGCAAATAATCTAGGCAATCTTATCTCCCGGGTTGCAAAATTATGCGAGACAAGTAATTTAGAGGTTGATCCCTTAAATAAGCAACACCTCGATCAAGAAATTACCAAAAACCTGGAAACCTATCAATTCAACCTCGCTTTACAGGTAATATGGAAGAAAATTGACAGTTTAAATAAACAAATAGATTCTGAGAAACTTTGGGAAAACACAGATCAAAAACATGACATATTAGCAAACATTGTCGAAGGTATATTGCGGGTTAGTGTAAATTTGCAACCCTTCCTTCCGGAAACTGCAGAAAAAATTCAAAACCAGTTTAAAGGCCCTAAAATTAAATCGGGTGAGCCCTTGTTTCCCCGCCAGCCCCGAATTTAATATGAGAGATTTTATACTCAGACACGAAAAAGGCGTCCAGAGAGCGTTAGAAATTCTCCCTGGGTTTTTTTCCTGGAACATGATTCTTTTCCCATACTGGGGAATACTTATTATCCCTCATGTGGTTGCCTATTTTGTTCTCCTTTTTGACGTTTACTGGTTTTATCAATCAATAACCACGGCAATTACAGCCAGTATTGCCCACCTGCGGGTTCAAGCATCTAAAAAATTTGATTGGAAGGGTGAGGCAAAATCATTCCAGGATTGGGATAAAGTTCAGCATTTTGTGGTTATCTCAACCTACAAAGAACCTCTTCATGTCCTGCAAAGGACGGTTGCCTCTTTAGCAAACCAAGACCTTCCCACGAAACAAATACATCTTGTTTTAGGCATGGAAACGAAAGAAGACGAGAGAGCAAGAACAGAAAAAGCTAAACACTTAAAAAAAGAATTCGGCCATCTTTTTGGCAGTTTCTTAGTTACAATCCACACCTTGGTTTCTGGAGAAGTTGTCGGAAAATCTTCAAACGAACGTTATGCCGCCTTAGAAGCCAAAAGAGAGATTTTGGTCAAAAAAAAGATAGACATCAAATACGCCACAGTCACTTCTTGTGACGCAGACCACACTTATCACCCTAAACACTTCTCTTGTTTAACTTATAAATTTTTAGACGATCCTGATAGATACCACAAATTCTGGCAAAGTGCTGTATTTTTTTACTCTAATATCTGGCGGCTTCCTCCGCCAACCAGAGTTGTCAACCGCATGTCTTCAATTTGGAATTTGGCACAACTTCCGAGGCGTGACAGGCTGGTAAATGCCCAAAATTATTCTCTTTCCTTTAAACTGCTGGACGAAACCGGCTATTGGGACGCTGATCTTATTCCAGAAGATTACCACATCTTTTTTAAAGCTTTTTATAAATCTGGAGGAAAAGTTGAGGTTGAGGCGCTTTACCTTCCTCTACTGGCAGACGCTCCAGAAGGTGATAATTGGATTCAAGCTATTAAAAATCAGTACCTTCAATATCAGCGTTGGGCTTGGGGAGTCTCAGATGATCCCTATGTTATTAAAAACTATCTCTTGACTCCCGGCGTTTCCTTTTTTACTAAGTCATATCGCCTTCTAGCTTTGTTTCGTGATCATTTTCTTTGGCCAGTCAACTGGTTTATTATCACTTTAGGGCTTTCCGTCCCGGTACTCTTAAACCCTGAATTTGCACGAACTACTCTTGGGTATACCCTTCCCGGTCTATCCTCGATAATTTTAACCGTATCTCTTTCTTTCTTAGTAGTAATGATTTTTATCGAGAGCTACCACAGACCAGCAGCGCCTAAAGGCTATGCCCAGTGGAAAGTATTTCTCTCTCCTTTGGAATTTTTACTTTTACCAATCGTGGGCTTTGTTCTCTCTGCGCTTCCAGGACTCGACGCTCACACCAGATTGATGCTGGGCAAATATATGGAGTACCGGGTAACAGAAAAGAAATGATATACTCGAATCTGGTGCAAATATTTGGTCAAATCAGCCTGTTTACTAAAAAAATCAAGACTACTCCGATCACTCTCGTTGTTTTCTTTGTTATTTTGCTCAGAATCCCCAACCTTTTTGAACCTTATTGGTATGGCGACGAAGCAATTTACCTGACTTTGGGCGAAGGCGTAAGACAAGGCCTGACTTTATACAAAGACATCTTTGATCACAAACCGCCGTTAATCTATCTTCTGGCCGCCGTTGCCGGGTCTATTTTTTGGTTCAAATTTCTACTTCTCGTGAGTCACATTGCCTCAGTCTTTATGTTTTGGAAATTGGCAGAAAAACTTTTTAAACAAAGTTCTGTTCCTGAAAAGAGTCAAAAAAGAGCTGTCTTTCTAGCTGGAGGGTTTTTTGCCCTTTTTACTACCTTGCCAACCCTCGAAGGTAATATCGCCAACGCCGAGATATTTATGAGTTTACCGATAATTGCAGGATTACTCTATGTCTTTTCTCTAAAAAGAGAGTCTCTCGTAAAACTCTATCTTGCCGGAATTGTTTTTTCTTTGGCTGTGCTTTATAAAGTTCCTGCGGTTTTAGAAATCGGTGCTCTATTTGTATTTTGGTTCCTTACAAGTTGGGGAAGTATTGAAAAGCTTAAACATGCTTTTTCCAAGAGTTTTGCTTTGGGTCTTGGCGTACTTACTCCAATCGCAGTTACGATTGTTTACTATGCCACACAGGGAGCACTTAATGATTATCTATCAGCAGGCCTCTTGCAAAACTTTGGCTATATTGCCAGCTGGAGCGCGCCTGTAGTTTCCCAAGCGCAAACCTTTAGCGGTGACCTTACTTTCAGAACACTTGTTTTAGTTTTAACCGTTTGTGCTCTTTTTCTTCTCAGGCGCCGAATTGACCAAACTTTACTTTTTGTTTCGCTTTGGTTTGTCTTTGCTCTTTTTGCAATGCTTTTATCTGGCCGTCCCTACCCTCACTACATTATTCAGATAATTGCACCCTTGGGACTTTTACTTGCAATCCTGGTTAACGGCCGAGACTCGCAAAGGTTTTGGACTACGCCGCTCTTTTTAATTTTCCTGGCAAGCTTAGTTTTTTACAAATTCACGACTTATCCGATATTATCTTACTACCAAAACTTCCTCTCGTTTGCGGTAGGAGCCAAAACTCACGATAACTATCTATCCTATTTTGACCAAAGAATTCCCAGAACTTACCGCCTGGCCCAATACATCGTACGTTCAACTAGCCCTAAGGACCGTATTTTTATCTGGGGAACAGAGCCGGAGCTGTACGCCCTTTCCCGTCGTTTGCCGCCAGGCAGATACACCACATCTTTTCATATCAATGATTTTGGCGGTCGCGAAGAAACGCTCGCCGCCCTAGAAAACAATCCCCCTAAGTACATTTTAATTAACACAAAAGAACAACGGGTTTTACCGGGTCTGCACCTTTTTCTCTATAACCGCTATATTTACCTTGAAAACTTTGGCGAAATTGAGGTTTGGAAAGAAATCGGTCCTGCTCTGATTCGTGCTTTCCGCAAATGATATTTGGTAGGCCTAAAATAATCCCACAAGAGCTGTCTATTAAAAAGCCATTCTTTTTTGGTTTAGGAAGTCTTGTTGCCGCTTTGTTTTTTCTTGCTTTCTTCTGGCCTAGTCTACCTCCCCAACTTCCACTTTTTTACAGCAAACCCTGGGGAGAAAGCCAGCTTGCGCCAAGCTACTTCACAGCTTTACCTATTATCCTGTCGGCTCTTCTCCTTTTTGCTAATTCTATTTTTGCGCAAGCAGTAGATGGTTATCCGCTAATTAAAAGAATGCTTATCTTTGGCGCGGCTTCAGTTTGCGTCTTGGCGGCAATCACCGTCATTCGGATAATTCTACTCGTCGTTTAATACATGTTTGAATTTACCCAACTTACCACTCTCTTTTTTTCTCCGGCAGCTGCCGCATTTATTATTTCTCTCTTGGTTACCCCTTTAATTATCAAATTGGCTCCTGTTCTAAAAATCATTGATGACCCAAAAATTCGCCGCCATCCGGCAATTTTACACACCAAACCCACGCCGCGCGGTGGCGGAATCCCCCTCTTTTTAGCAATCGCCGCGGCAAGCCTTATCTTTTTGCCGCAAGACGGGCGGCTTTTGGCGATATTGTTAGGAGGACTTGTCGTTGTCATAATTGGTTTTCTTGACGACAGGCGCGACTCAAGCCCTTACATGAGACTGGTGGCCCAATTTTTGTCCGCAGGAATAGTTGTTGCTTCGGGAATCGGCATCTCTTTTATTACAAACCCTTTTGGAGGAATTATCGACCTCTCGGGCTTTCAAATTAATTTTTCACTCTTAGGGGTTGAGCATAGTCTTTGGATTTTTTCAGCACTCTTTGGTTTAGTTTGGATTGTTGCCTTAATGAATGCTGTCAGCTGGTCGTCCGGGGTTGACGGGCAACTTTCTGGCTTTGCCGCAATTTCCGCCTTGGTTATTGCTGTCTTTTCTCTGCAATACTCTGCCGATATTACCCAGTGGCCGGTAACCATCCTTGCGGCTATCACCTTCGGTGCTTTTGCCGGTTTTTTACCTTGGCACGCTTACCCGCAAAAGATTATGCCTGGGTTTGGAGGAGCAACGCTTGCCGGATACATGCTCGCGGTGCTTTCCATACTTACAACCGCCAAGGTGGGTATTTTGCTTGTTGTTTTGGCTATCCCGGTAGTAGACGCCGGGTACTCAATTGTAAGAAGACTAATGTCCGGAAAGTCGCCTGTCTGGGGCGATAAAAAACATTTGCACCACAGGCTCCTTGACGCCGGCTTTAGCCGCCAAAAAGTAGCTATTTTTTATTGGATCTCAACGACTATTCTGGGAATTCTTGCCTTGAATTTGAATGCTACGCATAAGTTCTATACAATCATAGGTATCGCCCTCTTTGTCGGAGTGCTAATTATATGTTTAAATTCTTGGTTGCGGTCATCAAAACCGCAAGACCGCGTCAGTGGATAAAAAACCTCGTTATCTTCGCGGCATTAGTTTTTACAGCACAGTTTTTCAATACCGAACTCTTTGACAAGACCTTGCAGGGTTTTTTTGCCTTGTCGTTTGTCGTTTCCGCGGTTTATTTTATCAACGACATTGCAGACGTGCGTTCAGACCGCCTCCATCCTTTTAAAAGATTCCGCCCAATAGCCCGCGGCGACATCCCAGTTCCAATTGCCCTGGTTATTTCTGGAGTTGGTATCTTCACCGGTTTGTGGCTCGCCAATTCACTTTCCAACTTCTTTTTTCTGACTCTACTTGCCTATTTTCTTTTACAGCTTGCTTATACCTTTTGGTTAAAAGAGATTGTTGTTATCGATATTCTTGTTATCGCCACGGGTTTTATCATGCGTGTTTATGCCGGAGCTTTTTTAATAGACGCCCATCTTTCAATTTGGTTTTTACTGTGCGTTATTTCTGTTTCGCTCTTTTTAGCAGCCGGAAAAAGACGCGCAGAGCTCTTTATTCTCCATGAAAAGGCAGCCGAACACAGAAAAACTTTAAGCCTCTACTCAACAGCCCTCTTGGACGCCTATCTTTCCATGTTTGCCACTGCTTCCTGGCTTTCTTGGGCCTTGTTTACGTTCTTCAAAGAAGACGAGACAAAGTTTTATCTTAGCGAGGCCGTATCTCCCAATCTCTTAGATGCTATCCCGCTAACAATCCTTGGCTCAGGCAAGTTGTTAATGATGACAATTCCGGTGGTTGTTTTTGGAGTAATGCGTTATTTGCGCATAGTTTACGAAGGGTCGCGCGCGGAAACGCCCGAAAGAGTCTTAATGACCGATAAGCCGCTGGTTGTCGCCTTTGCTCTTTGGACTACATTAATCTTTCTCGTCCTCTACGTCTTTCGGACGGGATAAACGTCTTCAAGACACAGTAGTTGTGTGTATTGAAACCCGGAGTTATTTAATCTTCAGTTAATCCTAAAACAACCTTTATCGATTCCTCGACTTCCCTCATTTTTTCTCTTTTAAGTTTCCCTACCCGCTTACCTAACTTCCTTTTCTCGAGTGAACGAATTTGCGTCGTTAAAGCAACAGAGTCTTTAGCTAAGTTAGTATTATTATCCTTCTCAAGGAGAATCCTGTCAAACCCAAGGATTTCTGGAATGTGTGAGGATATCGGAATTACAATCACTATTGGAGAGATTTCGTTTATGGCGGCAACAGAAACAATTAAGGCTGGTCGTATTTTCGATATCTCGCCAAGAGATCTCAAATCTGCTGTCCAAATCTCGCCTCTTTTTAAAGCTTTCCTTCCCACTTTGGCCACCCTTCCTCATCCAAAACCGACCACTCTTCTGCAATCTTTTTATCAAATTCATAATTTGCTTTCAGACTTTTGACCAACTCACGCTGAAGTCTTCTCTTCTTATTAAGCTTTTCTTTTAAAGCAGAGGTTATATATTGGCTACGTTTTCTAGCCGGAATGGTTTTGCGTAAATCTCTTGCCAAATCTTGAGGTATTGTGATATTAATCCTTGTCATTGTCATATACACACTATTATACACACTCGAGTTGTTTTGTCAATTTGTAACTATTCGCATGGCTTAAATAGCCTATTGTAAAAAAACGGAGTGTCTCAAAAACAAAATCAAGAAGTCAATTATTTTATTGCGTCAACAACAAACTTGTTTATCTTCCTCCCGCAGGAAGCAGGACCATCATGATAATGGCCGTTCTCTGGATCATAGGAACTCAATATCGGACTGGTTCCTGCTGAGTTTATAACGAATGATATAGATGAGACCCGTGAACCTGCAACTTGTGAGCCAGGAAAGTAAATACCATGGCTTTTAAAAACATCTGGCTTTGCAAGGTAAAGCGCTATTCCTTCATACTCCGTAGCTCCTCTTTCATCAGGATCATGATGAGAACGGAACTTTTCCGCCGACATGCCTAAATTTTTTCTACCGTGCTGCATCCATGTTGTATAAGGAGTTTTAGGGGTGTAAAAAGGAGTTTTAGGGTTTTTAGGGTCTTTAAACTGGTCGCCATTCCAATCTGAAACCGAATAACCATGATAATTCAAGTCTGCTCGTTGAGCCATGCTAACAAGAGAGATTCTTGTTTCAACAATGAGGGGAATAAAAAATCTGCCTTTAAATGTTTTGGGTTGTGGTTCAAACTGCGGCAAGGAAGCGATATATTCTTCTTGGCTAAACCCAAAATCGTCAGCAAACAGCCCAGCAAGCTTCTTCGCTTGTCTTTCCCATTCTTTTTGTAGATTAGGATCTAAGTCTACCTTTGCTTCGACTGCAGGGGCTACAATCTCCTGAACATTTTTTACCAGCCAATTTTCAACAGCTAAGGCAATCTTTTCAAGAGCAATCCTTTGTGGGTCTCCTTTGGGAAACCTATCGACTAATTCTCTTGCTTTTGATCCGAGTTCAATCACTAGTTTCGTATTTTACACCTTTAATAACTATGAGTCAACTATTCTACTTTCTTGACATATTCTGAAGAAACCCAGCCTTCTTTGTCTTTTTGGTATTCAATTTTATACCAACTATCTTTTTCCTCAAGTAAAACATACTCTTCTCCCGGCTTTACCTGTCCTGATTCTGTAGCATTTTTAGTGGGTGCGGAACGTACTCTTAAAAACCCCGTTGGCGTCTCGGCTATTTTAACTTTTTCCCGCTGTAGCTCTTCCACAAGGGCAGATTCTTCGTTTGCTTCAACCGTATCAAGTTTAGCAAGCATAGCCACAACCGTCAGTTTATACCCTGCTCCGGCGCGCGCCTGAATCTGTCTCTCACTGTAGCCTGCTTGGGAAATTATCAGTTTATGCTCGCCGACTGCAATATCGTTTACAGGTAATGGAGTAAAACCTCTATTCTGACCATCTAAATTAACTTGCGCCGCGTCAGGCGCGGAAACCACAGTCAAAGAAGCAGTGTTTCCAGACCTTTTCTCAAATGAAAGGATTTCCCCTGCTGAGGCTTCCTCGTTTTCAGCAAAATCTCGCCTAATTACCGTCTTAATGCCTTGAACTAGCGTTACTTTTGTCCCCCAAGGAGCAAGGCTAGTTTCTGTTGCGATTGGCACTAGGCGGATAGAAACTTCCCCGGGTTTTTGCACCAATTCAAAAGGGGTCGTCCCCATTTGATCACCATCGATATAAACTGTGGCTTGAGGGGTCGTCTCAATTTGTAAACCCGCTTGAGCTGGCTTAAGCTTTGAAAATAGTAAAAAACCGCCAGCTCCCAAGAGCATTAAGATCACCCCCATAACTAACATCCATTTTCTTTGCATTATAAGTTTTGCCCCGTTCAACGGGATTTGAACAGAATACCAAAAAGGTTTTCGATTGACAACAGTCAACAAAAGACATAATCTAAAGCATGGACTTTTTAAAGGCATTAAAACCAATTCATTGGATTTTAGGCGCTGTCGCGATTCTGTTTTTAATGGGGTGGAGTTCATACAACTCGTTTGTTACCCAAACAAACGCTATCGAAGGGCAATGGAAGCAAGTTGAGGTACAATACCAAAGAAGATTTGATTTAATTCCCAACCTCGTCGAGTCGGTCAAGGGTTTACAGGCTCAGGAGCAAAAAATCTTTGGCGACATTGCCAATGCACGTACTGCTTATACTGGAGCAAAGACAACCGACGCAAAGGTTCAGGCGGCAAATCAGCTTGAGTCTGGTTTAGGCAGACTTATTGCTATATTTGAAAACTATCCCCAAATCAAATCAGATCAAGCCGTTCTTAAGCTTATGGACGAGCTCTCAGGAACCGAAAACCGCGTCTCTGTCGAGCGCAGGCGCTATAACGAATTCGTGCAAAGCTACAACACGGCAACCAGCGTCCTTCCGGGGAAATTCTTTGCTAGCCTTTTTGGTTTTGGCTCCAAGACCTACTTTGAAGCCGCAGATGGCAGTGAGAATCCTCCTAAGGTACAATTCTAGTAAATGTGTAAACTGCTAAAATCCGCAGTAATTACAGCTATTTTTTCGCTTACACTTTTCTCTTCTACTGCTTTGTCTTTTGCCAACCATCTTCCAGCGCCAAACGGACACGTTAATGACTTTGCAGGTGTTTTAACGAGTGAACAAAAAACAACTCTTGAAAGAGATTTGGCAAACTACAAAAGCCAGACCGGTAATGAAATTGCCGTCGTTCTCGTCAGTAATTTAGACGGCGGCGATATCGACGACTTTACAGTCCGGGCATTTGAAGAATGGAAAATTGGTAATGCCGGAAAAGATAACGGGCTCCTGCTTCTTGCCGCTATTGAAGACCGAAAAATACGTATCGAACCCGGTTACGGCTTAGAGCCCTATTTAACCGATTCAGAAGCCGGAAGCATCATCCGTGATATTATTGCTCCTGAATTTAAAAAAGGCGATTATTTTACAGGAATTGTACGGGCAACAGAATCCATAAAAATTCAACTCTCTACCGATCCTGTCAAAGAAGCGCCAAACGACAAAAAAACTCCTCCCTGGGTCAAAATTCTAGTTGAAATAGGCCTTCCCCTGTTATTTGTTGCAGCCTTGTATCTTTTTGCCTATATGTCAAGGACAAAAAGCATCTGGCTTGGGGGCATAGTCGGCGGAGGAATCGGGGCGGTTGTTGGAATTATAGCCGCTTCTGTAATTATAGCCTTGATTGCCCTTGTTATACTTGGGATTTTAGGAACGGTTCTTGACTACATTCTCTCTACTGTTTATCAAAAGCGTAAAACAGAGGGGAAACCAACTGACTGGTGGCACTCAGGAGGCGGATTTTTCGCAGGCGGCGGCGGGGGCGGAGGATTCGGCGGG